>LSQX01223728.1_pt2 | contig 11904 bp, 11 predicted proteins | sample 654561 | NCBI WGS metagenome assembly LSQX01 (sample SAMN04489861, study PRJNA283612) | anaerobic digester metagenome | isolation source: 4 biogas reactors fed with cattle manure at either 37C or 55C with and... | place: Denmark: Kongens Lyngby | collected 2014 | reverse complement strand
TGCTGCGGTACGTAGCCAATCAGGCGACGAATATCGCTGCGGCGGTATTTTTGAATCGGCTGTCCATTGATTCGGAGGCTCTTTAACTCGCTCGTCGAAGCATTGGGCTGGTCAGCTTTTTGCGGATAAAAACGCAAAATCTGCTTCAAAAGTGCAGTCTTACCGCTGCCGATGCGTCCAACGATACCGACGGTCTGTCCTTCCTTGATCGTAAAGGAAATATCCTTCAGCACGTCATCCTTATGTTCGGGCCAAGCAAAGGAGAAATCATCGAATTCAATGTCACCGAGCTTCTCAAGTTGCAGGCTGTTCTCTGGATCGGACATGTCTTCGGGATAATCCCAGACTCCTTGCAAGCGTTCCATCGCAGCAGAGCCCTGCTGCGATACGTTAATAAACTCACCCATGGAGATCATGGGCCAGGTCATCATGCCGAGGAAAAACACGAAGGAAATCAGAGCGCCCAGCGTGATTTCGCCGTTGCGGATCAGACCGGCACCTAAAGCGATGGCTATTACGTAGGTCATGCCGGAGACAAGGCGTGACGCCGGCATAAAGAGGGCGGACCAGCTGGCCACGCGCATGTTCTTGCGGTACATTTCCTCAGCCAGTTCATCGACACGTTCCGTTTGCGCTTCCTCCAAACGGTAAGCCCGCACGATGCGGACACCGGAGACGTTTTCCAGAACGTGGTCGTTCATGGCATCGAAGGCGCGCTGTGCATCGTCGAACTCCTCATACAAGTGGGCACCGATCTTTTTCGAAGCCATGAGCAGGAGGGGTAAGGGCAGCACGGTGATCAAAGTCAGTTTCCAAGAAATCGACAGCATGAAGACAAGGATGGTGGCAGGGTAGAGGCTAGAGTCAAACATCGTCATTACCCCGTAGCCGGCCATGTCCGCAATGAAATTGACGTCATTGGTCGCTTTGCCCATCAGGCTGCCTGTGGTGTTTTTGCTGAAGAAAGGCGCGCTCTGAGAAAATATCTTGCGGGCGCTAATCTGCCGTGCCAGAAGAGGTGACACATCTGCGCCCTTGAAAATATAATAATTCCAGACGTAATTGAGGAAGAAATTCATAACTACTAAGCCCACCAATAGGAGTATATAGTTCAGAAAAACCTCAAAGCTGATGTCTTGCAGGATAATACGATCGGCAAGATATCCGGCCAAGCGTGTAGGAACAACACCTGCGATATTGCTGAGAACTATGGCGATTAGGCCAATAAGATATTCAAATTTAAAGGCGTCGATAAACCACGCCAATTGGCGCATGATTTTTCTAATCATTTGATTCCCCTAAAAAAGACTCATCCCACTTAAGACGGTTTACTATTATTACACTTAAAGAAAGAAAAGTATAGCATTACTGCCGCAATTTGCGGCAGTAGATTGTTCCGGATAAATTACGCTTTGATTTAAGGAAGCAGTAAAGTTTGGAAGACAGCGATCGATGCGCTGAAGAGTGATGTAAAGAGAAGCAGTGAAACAAGCGTCAGATTAAGAGATTGGTTGTCGCTCAAATGCGTAATCACTGCTATGGAACGTGCGTACACTAAGCAGGAGAAGGCGAAGCCCATTAAAACCAGGAGTAGCCCGAAGAAGCCGCCCTGCATTGTGGTCGGCAGAGCCACCAGCATGAAGAGTGTCAAATAAGCCCAAGCAGTTTTGCCCACGGCCAGGGTATGCGAAAAAGGCAAACCGCCTTGGCGGAAGAGGAAGCGGGCCAGTAGCCAGAGGATAGCAGCATAGAGGACTAGGAAAAACCCGGTCATCAGGACGCCACTGAAATATAAACCGACTCCATCCATTGCGGGCGGATTCAGCTGTGCATTAAAGAGGAGTGAGTAGAGCCAGCGATTGGCGAAGCTGATGTGAGCACCACCGAGCAAAACACTTGTGATCAGGAAAATAGTATGTGAAAGCGACCAGATGGGGTCAGCTTGCGACTTGATAGCATCTGCAGGACGAAGCAGCAATTGCAGCAGCTCACGGCCGAAACTGCGCATATCTTGCACGCCGCGCGCTTTATTGCCTCCAGCAAAACCTGTAGCACCGCCGCGATAAGACTGGCGTCGACGATCTTTTTCCGCCTGCGTACGCCTTTTGCCCTCAGCTCTGACTGCCCGCATGCGCTCGCGGTCGGCCTTGCGCTTTTCTTTAGCTGCTTGACGCTTCGCTTTGGCTGCTTGACGCTTGGACTTTGTATGGGAGGACGTAGCTGTAGAATTTGAATCTGAGGCTGAACTGGTCGTTCTTTGGGCATGAGAGGCGGAGCTTGCGCCGGTTCTTTGACCATAGCCCTCTGAACCTGTGCGATGATCGCTCGTAGAAGTATCTTGTTTTACATTGGAAGAGGAAGCAGCAGTTTTGCTTGCCGATTCAGCTCTGGTGCGGGCGCGACAATAGCATTTTTCACTATCTTCAAGTTCTCGTCCACAATAAAAACAATATCTTGCCATTAAAAATTCATCCTCATTACAAATTAATTTGACTGATAATCAGAAAACGGAAAGTACAGCAGACATGATTAGTCAATCTCTTCAGAAGCTTACATAAAGAATGTTAATACAATGTGACGACAAAAGAAAATATGCTTTGTCGGATTCGCTAAAATTTCTCAAAATGTTATTTATCCTCTTAGTTCATGCTAATATGGTTCTTGTGTAATTTTGTGAAAAAAAAGTATAATATTCGAAGTATTTCATATTGACCTGTTCAAAAACTGTGGAGACAATGACGAGAGGATGTAATTTCGTGGCAGATCAAGATTTCATTGAAAAAATTCGCGCTGCAGAGTCATCCGCGGATCAGTTGAGAAACGATGCGCGGGAAGATGCAGCGGAAAAACGTAAAGAAGCGCGCCAAGAATCTGAGAGATTTGTTGATCAGGCTTATAAGGATGCACAACTTGAGCGTCAGGAGATTATGGAAGAAGCTGAATCGAAGTATCGTGAGGTTTTAACAGCAGTTTCCAGCGAAGCTGAACAAGAAGTCAGTAACGCAAGTTCTCCCGCCGTTAAGCAGGCCGCTGATGCGGTAGCAGAAAGGATTGTGACTCTCCTTGGCGATTTCTAAGATGAGCTACATGACTGTTGTCGGCATGTCTCAAGAGAGGGATGCCGTTTTGGAAGCTCTGATGAAGCAGGGTGCGCTTCAAGTGATTGAAGCCGATCCTGAGAGTGATGAGAGCAGTAAGGCTGCTTCATCCGGGGAGTTTGCGGAAAATGTCGATCTGCGTAATCGTCTAGTGCGCACTCTAGAAGCAATCGAGCGACGTTTCCCTGAGAAAAAAGCGATGTTCTCAGGCAAGCCAACTGTCTCCGAAGCTGAATTTGAGATGTCCGACTATGACGTGGAACTTGCCCGTCAGCTTTTTAATAAATATGAATCTGCGGTAGAGCGAGAGAATGAATTACGCTCTGAGTTGAATACACTAGCCCAAAGACAGCAAGAGCTACTTCCTTGGCGCGATATCCCTTTGGATTTAACCGTGCGGGAGACAGAATTAACTGAGATCATCTACGGCACTTTGCGAGATGAGCGCAGTCTGAGAGAGCTTGTGGCGGAAATTAATGAAGAGATGGCGACCGCTACGGTATTTCATCTGGGCAGTACGGAATCGAAGTCTCCTCTCTTGGCCTTTGTTGAGATGAAAGAGGATGCCCCGCATTTACGAGCAAGATTGGCCGCATATGAGTTTAAGGCTCTACCTACACAAGTGCTTGAGGGAACGGCTAGAAGGACTCTCGACAAATATGCCCAACAAGAGAAATCTCTGGAAGAAGAGATTGAACGGCAAGTAGAGCAGATGAAAGAGGTCGCAGATCAGCGTCTGAAGTTGATGCTCTACCATGACGTACTCTTGGTTCGTGCCGATAAAGAGAGTGTCGACCGTGAACTTTCTAACACCCAATATACATTTTATTTTGATGCTTGGATTGACGCAGCCAAGGCTGAAGAAGTCAAGCGGTTTTTACTTGAAAATTTCGATCTTGCTGTTACTTATCGTGCCTCTGAGGCGGACGAGCAGCACCCCGTTATTTTGAAAAATAATAAATTTACTGAATCTTTCGAAGTGGTCTTAGAGATGTATGGTTCTCCGAGCTCTTCGGAAGCAGATCCGATGCCGGTGATGGCGCCCTTTTATATGGTGATTTTCGGCATGATGTTGTCCGATGTCGGCTATGGTTTGCTCCTGCTTCTAGGTTGCCTCTTTATGCTTTTCAAAGCGAAAGTTGGAGGCATGATGGGTAAGTTGGCACGCATGCTGACTTTGTCCGCCGTAGCTTCTATCATATGGGGCTTCATCTTCGGCGGTTTCTTTGGCGACTTATTGACCGCTGCCACTGACGGCAGAGTCAACTTTCCGGTACTTTGGTTTGATCCGATGCAGGATCCGATCAAATTGCTGACCTTCAGCCTTTTCTTCGGAGTAGTACACTTATTCGCCGGTATGGCGTTAGATATTCGCAACAAACAAGTGGCAGGCGATCTCATCGGAGGCCTCCTGGATAATGTCTCTTGGTACCTGATCATAGGTGGTTTATTCCTCATGCTGGCCGGTCCTTTGGGTTTGGTCAGTTCTGCAGCGACAGTAGAGCTGCTGGGGCAGATAGCCAAATGGATGATTATTGTCGGTGGCGTTATTGTTTTGCTTTTTGCCGGCCGCGGTGGCAGCTGGAATCCTCTGGTTCGAGTTGGTAAAGCGTTGCTTAGTGTGTATAACAATTTAACGGGTTTCTTGAGTGATATTCTTTCCTACTCTCGAATACTAGCTTTAGTTCTAGCTACCAGCGTTATCGCTCAGGTAATTAATATCCTAGCAACCGGTGGCAGTGGCATTGGCGGAGTTTTGATGTTCCTTATTGCCGGAGGAGCCGGACACATGATGAACTTGGCCTTGTCCGGTCTATCAGCTTACGTGCACGCTGCTCGTTTGCAGTATGTTGAATTTTTCGGCAAGTTCTTTGAGGGTACCGGAGAATATTTTGCACCTTTCCGGCGTAACACTAAATATGTAGAGATAGAAAGCAAAGGCGAAGTAAATAAATAAGCCGCTTAACGGGCGCTAACCGTGATGGGATGACTTTTACGGAAGATCCGTTTTGAATAATAAGTAGAGAAATGTTTCGAGGAGGAAAATATATGTTTTTGGAAAATCTGGGACCGGGTCTAACCTTGTTGGCAGCAGCACTTGCAGCTTTAGTACCTGGTATAGGTTCTGCAAAAGGTGTTGGAGCGGCCGGTGAAGCAGCTGTAGGCGTATTGGCTGAAGATCCTTCCGTCTTCGGTAGAATTCTGATCTTGCAGGCGCTACCGGGCACTCAGGGTATTTATGGACTCTTGAGCTGGTTCATGATCATGAATCAATCAGGGATGTTGGGCGGCAATATGGATATCTCATGGCAGGCCGGCACAAGCTTTATGATCGCTGCTTTACCGATTATTTTGGTTGGTTGTCTCTCAGCAATTTATCAGGGTAAAGTATCGGAGGCGGGTATTGCTTTAGTAGCCAAGCGTCCGGAAGAAACCGGTAAAGCTATTGTCTTGTCGGTAATGGTTGAAACCTACGCCATTCTGGCACTGCTTGCAACCATCTTGGCCGTGTTTAGCATTCAAGTTTAAGCAGCGCTTTAGCTATTAAGGAGTACCTACGTGGAAGGAATCGAGAGAATCACAAGTAAGATCCTCGAAGATGCCAAAGCTGAAGTAAGCCGCATTGAATCTGAGACAGAAGAATTTGTGCGCGAACAGCAAGAAAGTTCCGAGAAGATGCGTGAGCGTGTTCTGGCAGATTCCAGGAAAAACGCGGAAGAGGATGCCAAGGCCTTAATTCAGCGAGCTGAAAGCCTAGCTTCGTCTGAACGCAGGAAGCGTGATTTATCAGCCAAGCAGGATGACGTGCGACGTACGATTGATCTGGCTGTACAGCAGCTGGTTGAAGCGCCGGCGGAAGTACGGCTTGAGCGCTATCTCAGCTGGATCGAAGCGCGCAAGATCAAGGAAGGTGTTATTACTTTGTCCGCTGCGGATCAGGGCTTGAAGGATAGTCTCCTGAAAAGGCTACCTACAGATAAGTTCACCGTAGCTGACACACCCGGAAAAATGCGAGGCGGTATCATCGTGTCGCATGGCAAGATGGAAGAGAATCTGACCTACGATCTCGTCATCCATAATTATCTACCGCGACTGGCACAGCTAGCTCAAAATCAGCTGGATGCAACCCAAGGTGAGGAAGATACCGATGAGTGAGTCTGCAATGGATAAATTGCATTTACCACCGGTGAGGGATAAGAAAATCGGTTCTTGGCGCTTTGCGGCAGGAAGAATCCGGAGCTTGGAAGTAAATCTCTTTAGAAAATCCGGGCTGGATCGTCTTTTTCATGCGGAAGAACTGCAAGACTTACGGCTTTTGTTGCAAGAGCACCGCTATCCCCAGGATGATTTTGCAGAAGCTTTGAAAAAAGAGCGCATTGCCGTCTATGACCTTTTGCAGGAAATAGCTCCTCAAGATGCATACCGAGTAGCTCTTTTAGTTTTTGCCGATGTGCATAATCTGAAATTCATGCTGAAAGAAAATCTTAAGGATAGCAGTAAGCGCAGCTTCGACGAGATGTCTCATTTGCTGATGAAACCCTCTCTGGCTGATCCCGCACAAGTCTATGAACTAATTAGCGGAGTTGGTGACAAAAGCGCAGCGCAGCCTTGGATCACAGAGCTGATTGATCTGGGCGAGAAAGCTTATTACGATACGTACGAGGTAGCAGCTATCGATCGTGCTTTAGATAAGAAAGCACATATGATAGCGGCTGAATTGGCAGATGATCTAGGGAATGACTGGTTTATCCGTTATTTCGCTTTGCAGCGGGATCTAATTAACTTGGAAACCTTCTTTCGCGTTCGTCATCGCGCTCTTTCAGAGACCACCTATAAAGAGAGTTTATTACCTGAGGGCCTGATTTCTGAACAGGAATGGCAAGAGCTCTATGGAGCGGAAGATGAGCGCATCAGTGAAGTGTTGAACAAGGTAGGTTACGGAGTTTTTGAGCCATATCTGGAAACTTACGGTGCTAGCGGCGAAGCTGCTAGGTTCGTACGCGACCGCGACCAGGTTCTGATTGATCATATTGAAAGCGGCAGACACTTTTTGTCGGGGCCTGAGTTGACTTTGTCCTATGTGCTCGCGCGTGAGTTTGAGATTAAGAATCTACGTATTGTAGATGCTGCTATCCGTAACCGTCTGCACCTTGAACAGAGGAACGCCTTACGGCGCGATTTATGGTAAGAGAATAATCGGGAAGGGCAAAAAATGGCAAACAAAGTTGGAGCAATCGGAGATTTAGACAGTATAATCGGCTTTCGCGCTCTTGGTATGACCGTTAGGGCTACCGAAGATAAAGAAGAAGCTGCCTCAATACTGGAAGAATGGCAGCAAGAGGGCTATGCCATTATTTTCGTTACTGAACCTCTGGCACGCGCATTAGGTGGAGAGACAATGGACGAATGGCGCAATGTCTGGCTACCTTCTGTTGTAATTATCCCCTCCGCGAAAGAAGATCCCTCTTTGGGCCGCGATACCCTGCGCACGGCCGTGCGCAGAGCAACCGGCATTGACCTTCTCAGTCACATATAATTTTTTAAGGAGTCGTCATGAGTAAAGTAGTTCAAGGTGAAATCGTCAAAGTTTCAGGACCGCTCGTCATTGCTACAGGCATGCGGGATGCTGACATGTTTGATGTCGTCGACGTGTCTGAGCATAAACTGATCGGCGAGATTATCGAGATGCACGGTGATGAGGCATCCATTCAGGTATACGAAGAAACTGCCGGTTTGGGACCGGGTGAAATAGTCACCTCCAGAGGAAACCCTTTGTCAGTCGAATTGGGACCAGGTCTGATCGGTGGGATTTTTGACGGTATACAGCGTCCACTCGATGTTATAGCCGAACAAGAGGGCAGTAACATTAAACGTGGAGCTTGGGCTCCGGCGTTGCGTCGAGATAAGGTTTGGAAGTTTGAAGCTAGTGCTGAAAGCGGAGCTAAACTTGTCGGCGGAGATGTTATCGGTACTGTGCAAGAGGGTAAACTTCTCCAACACCGCGTGATGGTTCCGCCCCAACTCTCGGGTGAGTTGAAATCGATTGCATCCGGCGAGTACACAGTGGAAGATACTATAGCGGTTCTGGTAGACGAGCAAGGGCAAGAACACGAACTCACTATGATGCAGCGTTGGCCTGTCCGTATTGGCCGACCTTATAAAGAAAAGATAGCACCGTCCGAACCTTTAATTACCGGTCAGCGTTCTATCGACACTTTCTTCCCGGTAGCCAAAGGCGGCACAGCCATGGTCCCCGGACCTTTTGGTAGCGGTAAAACCGTAATCCAGCATCAGCTGGCCAAATGGGCGGAAGCGGATGTTGTAGTCTATATCGGTTGCGGTGAACGCGGCAACGAGATGACCGACGTGCTCAACGAGTTCCCTCAATTGCTTGACCCCAAGTCCGGTGAGTCGCTGATGGAGCGTACCATCTTGATCGCCAATACATCAGATATGCCGGTAGCTGCTCGTGAAGCTTCGATCTATACAGGAATTACGATAGCTGAATATTTCCGGGATATGGGACTGTCCGTATCCTTGATGGCTGACTCGACTTCTCGTTGGGCAGAGGCGCTGCGTGAGATGTCCGGTCGTTTAGAAGAGATGCCGGGCGAAGAAGGTTATCCTGCTTATCTTGGTTCGCGTTTGGCTAGCTTTTATGAACGAGCCGGTATGGTGCGTTGTATCGGAACCGAGGATCGCAGCGGAGTTTTGACCGCAATTGGAGCGGTCTCGCCACCAGGTGGAGACTTGTCCGACCCGGTCGCTCAGGCTACTTTGCGTATTGTTCAGGTCTTCTGGAGCCTCGATTCGGATTTGGCCTATCGTAGACACTTCCCGGCGATTAACTGGCTGACCAGTTATTCGCTCTATCAGGATAAGGTCGATCAATGGATGAATGAAAGCCTGTCACCGGATTTCAAAAAGCTGCGTACTGATGCGGTAGCTTTGCTGCAAGACGAGTCGGAACTCGAAGAAATCGTGCGCTTGGTCGGTCAGGATTCACTGTCCGAAGGTGATCAGCTTAAGCTCGAGGCTGCACGCTCCTTGCGGGAAGACTTTTTGCATCAGAACTCCTTTGATGAAATTGATACCTTTACCTCTTTAAACAAACAGTTCCGTCTCCTCTCCCTGATTATGAATTTCTATTATCAGTCTAAAGAGGCGTTGGAACATGAGGCTGAATACTCTGACATTGTCCGCTTGCCTGTGCGCGACGCTATCGCTCGTTTCAAATATGTAAAAGAGGATGATGTGAACAGAAATTACGATCTATTAATGGAACAGGTCAGTCAAGAACTGGCTGACTTGACTGCATAGTTTAGCGGAGGGCTGCATGGCAAGAGAATATCGCACAATTGAAGAAGTCGCGGGTCCACTGATGTTGGTGCGCGGCGTCGAAAATGTTAAATATGACGAAATCGGTGAGATTGAATTACCGGACGGACAGATCCGACTGTGTAAGGTCTTGGAGATAGATGGCACGGACGCCTTGGTTCAGCTTTTTGAAAGCTCGATCGGGATTAATATCGAGACAGCGAAAGTCCGCTTCCTCGGCCGTGGTCAGGAATTAGCCGTCTCGCCCGATATTTTGGGTCGCGTTTTTGACGGTATGGGTAATCCGATCGACAACGGTCCGGATATCATTCCGGTCGACATGCGCGACATTAATGGAACACCGATCAATCCTGCCTCTCGTGATTATCCGAACGAGTTTATTCAGACCGGTATTTCCGCCATTGACGGCTTGAACACTTTGGTGCGTGGGCAGAAGCTGCCGATCTTCTCGGCCTCGGGCCTGCCGCATCCGCAGTTGGCGGCTCAGATAGCTCGTCAGGCACAGGTGCTCAACAGTGAAGAAAACTTCGCCGTAGTCTTCGGCGCAATCGGTATCACCTTTGAGGAATCCGATTTCTTCATTCGCGACTTCCGCCGCACCGGTGCTATAGACAGAGCGGTTATGTTTATGAATCTGGCAGACGACCCGGCCATTGAACGTATCTCAACCCCCCGTATGGCATTGACCGCTGCTGAATATCTGGCTTTTGACTTGGATATGCATGTGCTGGTTCTGCTAACAGATATCACCTATTATGCGGAAGCTTTGCGCGAGATCTCCGCCGCTCGTAAGGAAGTGCCAGGCAGGCGCGGTTATCCCGGCTATCTCTACACTGACTTGGCAAGTATGTACGAACGTGCCGGTCGGATTAAGGAAAAGAAGGGCTCGATCACACTCGTGCCGATTTTGACCATGCCGGACGAAGATATAACGCACCCGATTCCGGACTTGACCGGCTATATCACTGAGGGACAGATCATTTTGTCTCGCGAGCTGCAAAGAAGCGGCATCAACCCGCCGATCAACGTCTTGCCTTCCTTGTCCCGCTTGAAGGACAAGGGTATCGGAAGAGGGAAAACCAGAGAGGATCATGCGGACGTCATGAACCAGCTTTTCGCCTCTTATTCTCGCGGTAAGGATGCGCATGAACTGAAGGTCGTCTTGGGCGAAGAAGCCCTGTCCGACATCGACCTGATTCATGCCGATTTCTCCGAGGCTTTCGAAGCACAGTATGTCTCGCAAGGTTTTGAGACCAACCGCAGCATCGAGGAAACTCTTGATCTCGGCTGGAAGCTATTATCCATGCTTCCGAAGAATGAGCTCAAGCGTGTTCATGAAGAATATATTGAACGTTACTATATTGAAAAAGACGAAGACTAAAGAAGAAATTTACGTATAAGCAAAGGGGAAGCCATTATGGCAGTCAAACGTGTCAATCCGAATCGTATGGAACTGCTTCGACTCAAGGATCAGCTCCAGGTCGCGCGCCGCGGCCATAAGCTTATGAAAGATAAGCGCGACGAGTTGATGCGCCAATTTTTGGACTTGGTGCGTGAAGTAGCTAAACTGCGCATCCAAATGGAAGATCTTTTGAAAAAAGCGAATGCCGACATGGTTTTGGCAAGAGCCAGCATGGGCTCCGAGGTTGTGGAAGCAGCGCTGATGACAGATGCACCGCCGCTCGAGCTTTTGCTTGATGAAGAAAATACAATGGGCGTACGTTCGCCTGTTTTCAAAATGCCGGCAGAGGACAAAAGGACCGAAATCGTAAGTGATCTGCCTTACGCGTTGACTTCGGCCACGGGTGAACTGGACCAAGCGGTAGATGCCCTCTATAATGCCTTCCCGGTCATGATGAACTTGGCTCAATTGGAGCACAAGACGCTATTGATGGCTGCCGAGATCGAGCGTACGCGTCGCCGCGTCAACTCACTCGAGTACGTGATGATTCCGGATCTTCAGGACACCATTCGTTCTATCACGATGAAGATGGAGGAGAACGAACGCGAGAATCAGACGCGTTTGATGAAGGTGAAGGACATGATCTTGGAAGCCTCTATAAAGGAAAAGCAAGCTCAAAGCGAGCAGCGTCGAAGTCAAAATATTTAAGATAATCTTTAAGTGAATTTAAAAAATCAGATCCGCTGCGGGTCTGATTTTTTTACGGCTTTTTATCCTGCTCAAAGCGAAACCACTTATCTCCTAAATTAACGATCAAGCCATCTTCGTCAACGATGTACTCACTGCCTACAAAGCCAAAGTTGCTCTGATCATTTTTTTTCGGTTTCTTTGTTTGAGACACAGAGGAAGTGATGTGGCCAGTGATTGCTTGGCCTTTTTTGACGGATACCTCTGTACCTGTATCTAAATAGAGTTTTCCTTCCACCATAATCATGGGTATGTAGTCTGTTCCTATCCAATTACAAGAAGTTAATAAGCACAGTAAAACTGTAGTAGTCAGTAAAA
>LSQX01061982.1_pt1 | contig 11906 bp, 9 predicted proteins | sample 654561 | NCBI WGS metagenome assembly LSQX01 (sample SAMN04489861, study PRJNA283612) | anaerobic digester metagenome | isolation source: 4 biogas reactors fed with cattle manure at either 37C or 55C with and... | place: Denmark: Kongens Lyngby | collected 2014 | reverse complement strand
CGGGCGCGACCTGGGGACCTTCATAGACGTCGAACAGGCGGACCTGCTCCAGGATCTTTGAACCGGCCGACCGGATGATTGCGTCCAGCCTGGCGGCCGGAACCGCGCGGTCGACGGTCAGGGCCAGATCGCGGCTGACGGCCGGATAGCGCGGCAGCGGCTGGAAACGCCGCTCGTCCGAGGCCAGGGCGACCAGCGCATCCAGCTGAATGTCGAGCATGACCAGGCGCGGCGGCGCTACGAAGGCAGCGGCGACCGCCGGGTGGATTTCACCGAGCTGGCCGAGCACCGTCTCCCCGGCCACGATGCGGGCACTCCGGTTGGGGTGCAGCCAGCTGTCGGTCCCCTCAGTGGTGAAAGCTGCCGCCGGGATGCCCAAATGGACCAGCAGCTCTTCCAGGATGCCTTTTAGATGGAAAAAGGACTGGCCCGCCGATTCATCGGCCGCCTCGACGTAAAGGAAGGCCGCCAGGTGGCGTTCTTCATCCGGCAGGTCGGTCACCGGCCAGGTTGTGGGCAGATAGACGAAAGCCATCTCGAAAATGCGTGCGGCTGCGACCGAGCGGTTCCAGTTGGTCGAGGCGACAGTCAGCAAGGACGGCAGCATGCTGGTGCGCATGCAGGAAAAATCCTCGCCGAGCGGGTTGGTGATCCGGACCTGGCGGCGCAGGACATGGTCGGCGGGCAGCTGCAGCTTGTCCAGCTGACGCGGGCTTTCGAAAGCGTAGGTGCAGGCTTCGTAAAAACCGGCGGCCAGCATGAAATCCTTGATTTTTTCGCGGATGCGCTGATCACGGCTGAGGCCGCCCAGGGTTGTCTGCTTGCCGGACAGCAAACTGGGCTGGATGTTGTTGTAGCCAAAGATGCGGGCCGCTTCTTCGGCCAGGTCGGCGGCGCTGCGCAGGTCGGGGCGCCAGCTGGGCGGATGGGCCACCAGGCCTTCCTGTTCGCGCGTGACGGTGATTTCTAGCCGTTCCAGGCAGTTCAACAGCCAGTCTTCGGACAGGTCCGTGCCCAGGATCCGGTTGATGCCGTCCCGGCTGAAAGGGATCGCGACCGGCTCCGGCTTGACCGGCCAGGCGTCGATCAGGCCCGGGCAGACGCGGCCGGCGCCGATCTGCTCGATCAGCTCGCAGGCCCGGTCGATCGCGCGCGCCGCGTTGTTCACGTCGAGGCCTTTCTCGAAGCGCGACGACGCTTCCGTGCGCAATCCGACGCGCTGGGCCGCCCGGCGGACCGCCAGCGGATTGAAGGTGGCCGATTCCAGCAGGACGGAGGTGGTCGCCGCGGTCACCTCGGAGTTCTCGGCGCCCATGACACCGGCCAGGGCAACCGCGCGGTCCTGGTCGGCGATGACCAGCATCGTGTCGTCCAGCGCGCGGTCGGCGCTGTCCAACGTGCGCATCACTTCGCCCGGGCGGGCCCGGCGCACGATGATGCTGCGGCCGGCCAGCTGCTCGAGGTCGAAGGCATGCATCGGCTGGCCCAGTTCGAGCATGACGTAGTTGGTGATGTCGACCAGGTTGTTGATCGGGCGCAGGCCAGCGCCGCGCAAACGGCGGCGCAGCCAGTCCGGCGACGGGCCGATTTGCACGTCGCGCACGACGCGGCCGCAGTAGCGGGAGCAGAGATCCGGCGCTTCAATGCGGATGGTCGCCTGGGCTCCGGCCGCTTCCGGGTGTTCGGCCCTGACCGCCGGCAGCACGGGATGGAAAGGCAGATCCAGGGTGACGGCCGCCTCGCGGGCCAGCCCCTCGACCGCAAAGCAGTCGACCCGGTTGGAGGTGATCTCGAAATCGAGCACGGTATCGTCCAGGTGGAGCAGCTCGCGGAGGTCCTGACCAATCTTTGTTTCCGGCGGCAGGATGTAGATGCCGTCGGCGGCGGCGTCCGGGAAATCATGGGCCGTGAAGCCCAGTTCCTGGATGGAGCAGAGCATGCCGTCGGAAAGCTGGCCGCGCAGCTGGCCGGAACGGATCACACTGCCGTCCGCCAGCACGGCGCCGTCCACGGCGACCGGCACCACGGCTCCGGCAAACACGTTGCTCGCGCCGGTGACGATCTGGATCGTCCGGGTTCCGATGTCGACCTGGCAGAGAACCAGGCGGTCGGCGTCCGGATGCGGTTCGACCGTCCGGATGCGGCCGGTGACCACGCCGACCACCAGCTCGCCGACCCGGGTGACGTTCTCCACCTTGGAGCCGCTCATGGTCATGGCGTCGGCCAGGGTCTTGGCGTCCGTGTTAAGCGGGACGAAGGCCCGCAGCCATTCAATGGTTGTTTTCATCGTGGTTTGCCTCCTGTCTGGCGCACAGCCTGGCCGCGTCAGCGGAACTGGCTGAGAAAGCGGATGTCGTTTTCGAAGAAGCTGCGGATGTCGTCGATGCCGTAGCGGCCCATGGCCGTCCGCTCGACCCCGATGCCGAAGGCGAAACCGCTGTAGCGGCGGGCGTCGATGCCGCAGTTTTCCAGCACGTCCGGGTGTACCATGCCGGCGCCCAGGACCTCGATCCAGCCCTCGCCCTTGCAGGTGCGGCAGCCCTCGCCGCCGCAGGTCCAGCAGGAGATGTCGACCTCGCAGCTGGGCTCGGTGAACGGAAAGTGGTGCGGGCGCAGCCGGATGCGCGTCTGCTCGCCGAACAGTTTTTTGGCGAACAGCTGCAGGGAACCGACCAGGTCACCCATGGTGACGTTCTCGTCGACGACTAGCCCCTCGACCTGGTGGAAAACCGGCGAATGGGTGGCGTCCAGGGCGTCGGAGCGGTAGACCTTGCCCGGGCAGACGATCTTGATCGGTGGCTGCTGCTGCTGCATGACCCTGATCTGCACCGGCGAGGTCTGGGTGCGCAGCAGAATGCTCGGCGTGATATAGAACGTATCCTGGGTGTCCCGGGCGGGATGCCCTTCCGGGATGCGCAGCAGTTCGAAGTTGTTGCGGTCGTATTCCACTTCGGGCCCTTCGGCGATGGCGTAGCCCAAACCGCTGAACACGGCGCAGATCTCGTCGATCACGCGGGTCAGCGGGTGCCGGCCGCCGACGCAAAGGGGCAGGCCCGGCCGGGTGACGTCGACGGTTTCCGCTTCGAGCCGCGCAACCTGTTCACGGTCGGCGATCACGACGGAGGCTTCTTCCAGTGCCGTTTCCAGGGACTGGCGGATTTCATTGGCCAGCTGGCCGGCTGCCGGCCGCTCGGCGGGCGACAAGGCGCCCATGCCGCGCAGGATGGCGGTCAGATGGCCTTTCTTGCCCATGAAGCGGACGCGCAGGGCTTCCAGGTCCTGGCTTGATGCGGCAACCTGCAGATCGGTGTTGAACTGCTCCCGCAGCTGGAGCAATTGTTCCTTGAGCTGGCTCATGTGGCTTCTCCTCCCTCTTGCCGGCGTTTTGCCGGATAAAAAAAGCCGCCCCGACAACGGGACGGACATCAGATCCGCGGTACCACCCGAATTCCGCAGCTGCCTGCGGCACTCCTGTGCGTCGGTAACGGCGACCCCCGTCATAGCCTACCAGCCTGTCACAGCGTTCGGCTAAGCCGCTCCGGAGTGAACTTCAGCACGATCCGATCCGGGTGGGCTTTCAGCCTGTCGGCCCATCCCTCTCTGCTGATCTTCACCTGCCTACTCTCTCCATCTCAGCGTTATCTGTTATAATAGCACCAGGCTGCGCTCCTGTAAAGCGCACCCGGCTTGGTAAAGGCCGTCCGCCGGACGGAGGCACAACCGTTGCTGATCAGAAAATATCTTGTTTGCCGGCGCTTGCGCGCCGGACTGTTTGTCTGGCTCGTGCTGCTGAGCCTGCTGACCGTTGCCTGCTCATCCGGCAGCTGGCCGGAAGCGCCCCGGGGCATCGGCCTGGCCGACGACCCCGAAGCTTACCGGGCGGCGGCTGAACCGCTGGCCTGGCGGGGCAACCTGCATTACCAGAACTTCGTCATCTTCGGCCTGGACAGCCTGTTCTTGTGTGCGCGCAGCGGTTCGGTCGCCCGGCTGGACGGCGCGCTGCGCCTGTTTCCGGTTGACCCGGCGCCTGGCTGCCAGTTTGCCTGGTCGGATGGCTGGCTGTTCTTTACGTCTGGGACCCAGAACAGCACGGTTCGCAAGGTGCAATCGGACGGCAGCAACGCGGTCCGCATCGCCAATCTGCCTTACCAGTACCTGGTCGCCGACCGCGGTTTCATTTTCGGCATTTTGACCGCGACCGGCCAGGTTATGCGCTTCAGGCAGGACGGGACCGAACGGGTCGTGCTCTTTGACGGGTTTGCCACCGAGCTGCAATACGACGGCACGTCCCTTTATGTCTGCGGGGCCAATGACCAGACCGGCCTGATCCGGATCGATCCGGAAACCGGCACCTCGGAAAAGCTGCTGGAACGGCGGGTCGTCAGCCTCAACGTGGTCGGCGACACGCTTTATTTTGCCGACCCGGACGACGAACACCGCCTCTATGCCTGGTCCGGTTCCGACCAGGGCGACCAGTGCCTGTGCGACCTGTCCTTGACCCGTCCCTTTATCGTCTACGCCAACTGGCTTTATTATGTGGACACAAAAAACCAGAACCGCCTGATGCGGCTGCCGCTTAAGGGCACCCGCACGGACCTCGACCGGTCCGTCCTGGTGATCGACGACGCGGTCGCATCGTTCACCGTCCTGCCCGACGCCGTCTATTACCGCCGGCCTGAGGACAACACCATCTACCGGGTTCCGCTCGCAGGCGGATCTCCGCAAAAAGTTTCCTGATTGAAACGAACTTGCTGCGTCTTGTTCTTTATGGGAAATAGGGATTGCTGCGGATTTCGCGCGCCAGTCCCGTCACCGGGCCATGGCCGGGGTAGACCGCGAGATCGTGTGTTTCGTCTGTCGCAAGGTGTCCGGCCCGGACGGCCAGGAAACGGAGCGAGCGCATAAGGGTGGCCGTGTCGCCGCCCAGGTCGGTCCGGCCGACCGAACCGGCAAACAGCGTGTCGCCGCTGAACAAGGCGCGGGGCTTCCCGTCCTCGTCGAGCAAAAAGCAGCAGCTGCCGCTTGTGTGGCCCGGCGTGTGCCAGATTGTCAGCTGGTGTGCGGTGTCCAGGTCGATGACCTGGCCGTGCGCGAGCGTTTCTTGTGCCGGCGCAAAGGTTCTGGCGTTGCTGATCAGGGCCGAGAGGTTGCGCCCCGGGTCGGTCAGGCAGTCGCGGTCGGCATCGTGGATGGCCAGGGGCGCGCCGCTCAGCCGGCGCCAGGCGTCGGCCTGGTAAATGTGGTCGATGTGCCCGTGGGTCGCCAGGATGCGGCGGATCGGGGGCAGGTTCGGGGGCAGGTGCCGGACCGGCGTGGTCGGGTCGATCAGGAGCACCTGGTCCGGCAGGACGACCAGGTAGGTGATCGCCGTCATGTGCCCGTCCGGCAAGGCGATGATCTCAGCCATGTCTCACCTCGCGGGGGATTCGAGCAGCAGCGTGACCGGGCCGTCGTTGGTCAGCGCGACCTGCATGTCGGCGGCGAAGCGCCCGGTGGCGACCGCGAGGCCGGTCCGGCGCAGCGCGGCGACAAACGATTCATAGCGTGGTTCGGCCTGTTCCGGGCGGGCGGCCTGGTCGAAGCCGGGCCGGTTNNCCCCGGCGCGTGTCGCCGTAGAGGGTGAACTGGGAAACCACCAGGACGGCGCCCTGTATGTCCTGGACCGAGCGGTTCATCTTGCCCTGGTCGTCCTCGAAGACGCGCAGCCGAGCCACCTTGGCCGCCAGCCAGGCCGCGTCGGCGTCGCTGTCGGTGTGGGTCACACCCAAAAAAACCAGAAGACCCGGTCCGATTCCGGACAGGATCTCCTGGCTGCCTGTTAGCGTGACAACAGCCTGGTTAACGCGCTGAACAAGTGCTTTCATCTCAGTAGGCGACGCCCTGCTGGTACATCGCGGTCGCTACTTTTTCGAAGCCGGCGATGTTAGCGCCCAGCATGAGGTTGTCGGGGTCGCCGTAGGCGGCGGCCGCCTGGCTGGCGGCCTGGTAGATGCTGACCATGATCGTCTTGAGCTTGCTGTCCACTTCGTCGAACGACCAGCCGAAACGCTGGCTGTTCTGGCTCATTTCGAGGGCGGATGTGGCGACGCCGCCGGCGTTGGCCGCCTTGGCCGGTCCGTAGATCAGCTTGTTGGCCAAAAAGACGTTGATCGCCTCGGGGGTCGACGGCATGTTGGCGCCTTCACCGACCGCCTTGCAGCCGTTGGCGACCAGGGTTTTGGCGCTGGCCGCGTCGATCTCGTTCTGGGTGGCGCAGGGCAGCGCGATATCGCAGGGCACCTGCCAGATCGCGAAGCAGTTGTCGCCAAAGGTGGCCCCGGGGTGCTTGTCCAGGTATTCGCGGATACGGCCGCGCCGGACCAGCTTGATCTCCTTGACCAGGTCGATGTCGATGCCGTCCGGGTCGTGGATGTATCCGTCCGAGTCGCTCATCGTGACCACCTTGGCGCCCAGTTCGGTCGCCTTGTCATAGGCGAAGATCGCGACGTTGCCCGAGCCGGAGATTGAGACGACGGAGCCGTTGAAGGACAGCCCCTTGGCCTTGAGCGCCTCTTCCATGAAATAGCACAGGCCGTACCCGGTCGCCTCGGTGCGCACCAGCGAACCGCCCCAGGTGAGGCCTTTGCCGGTCAAAACGCCGGTGTGCGTGTTGGAGAGCCGCTTGTACTGGCCGAACATGTAGCCGATCTCGCGCGCCCCGGTACCGATGTCGCCGGCCGGGACATCCGTGTCCGGCCCGATGTGGCGCCACAACTCAGTCATGAAGCTCTGGCAGAAACGCATGATTTCGCCGTCGCTCTTGCCGCGCGGGTTGAAGTCCGAACCGCCCTTGCCGCCGCCGATCGGCAGCCCGGTGAGCGAATTCTTGAACACCTGCTCGAAGCCGAGGAACTTGATCACGCTCAAATTGACTGACGGGTGCAGGCGCAGGCCGCCTTTATAGGGGCCGATGGCGCTGTTGAACTGGACGCGGAAGCCGCGGTTGACCTGGACCTGGCCTTTGTCGTCGATCCAGGTGACGCGGAAGATCACCTGGCGCTCCGGCTCGACGATCCGGCTGAAAATGCCGGCCTGGACCCATTCCGGGTGGCGGGCGGCGACCGGCTCCAAACTTTCCAGCACTTCCTGGACGGCCTGGTGAAACTCGGGCTCGTTGGGGTTTCTGGAGATGACGGCGTCATAAACGGGTTTTAAAATCTGCATGGGTCTGCCTCCTGATAGGATTTTATTAACTGAGGCCGGCTGCGGAATGCGGCCGGATAAGTCCGGCGCTCCCGTCGTGCCAACACGATGATTGTACTGAATGTCCGATTCAAAGTCAAGAAAAAATGCAAGATTCGTAATCGAATCTTGCATTTATCGCAAAAAAGCTGATTGCGTTCAGCGAACCAGTTCGCGCCAGTCCAGGTCACCGCGGTCCAGGGCCAGGACGAGCAGTTCGGCCGTGGCCAGGTTGGTTGCCAGGGGGATCGAGTTGGTGTCGCATGCCTTGAGCAGCGCGTTGGGCGCGTCGTAGTTCTCGGTCAGCGGATCGCGCAAGTAGATGACGGCATCGATCTCGTTGTAGGAGGCCCGTGAAGCCAGCTGGTCAAGGCTGCCGGAAATCTCGGTCGACAGGCCCGTGACGTTCAGCCGGGTCGCGTCGCGGATCAGGCGGGCGGTATTAAACAGCGCGTACATCGAATGGCGGGACAGGATCTGACTGTAAGCGATGCAGAAATTAACCAGAAGTTCATGCTTGCGATGGTCTGCCAGCAAAACAATATTCACGAAAAGATCCTCCTCAAGTTGAGCATGCTGACGCTGCTGATGTCAGCGCATATCTAGAATAATTGTAACGGTCTTTCCGCAGGGATACAAGAGGAAATCCGGCAATTTGTCCGGTCCTCTTTTGTTCAGCCTGCACAGACGGCGCCATTTCGTCAGGGTGCTGGCGGGGCATCTGCCAGACCGGGCTTGAGCGGAGCGGTCTGCGGCGGCTGGTTTTCGTCGAGGCCGAAATAGGCGGTCAAGAGGTCGCGGGCGATCCCGATCGTGTTGGAGCCCCAGGCGCCCTTCTCGACGATCTGGGCGATGGCGACCTGCGGATTGTCGGCCGGCGCGTAGCAGATAAACAGACCGTTGGAGGATGAGCGGTCTTCAAAGCCGGTCTCCGCCGTGCCGGTTTTGGCCGCGACCGGGATGGGGAAATCCTGAAATGCGCGGTACGCGGTGCCGTCCTGCGAAGCGGCGACGGCAACCATGCCGGCGCGGACCGCCGTCAGCGTCGATTCCTTGAGGCCGATCGGTACCGGTTCGGGGTGGCTGGCGCGGATCACGACGCCGTCCTGGCGCGTGACAGTGTCGATCACGTAGGGGGTGACCCGGTTGCCGGTCGCCAGTGCGGCCGTGTAGACGGCCAGCTGCAGGATCGTGAAGCTGTTGTCAAACTGGCCGATCGCCGACTGGCAGGTGTCGGCGGGAAACCAGATCTGCTCGGCCGGGTCGGCGCGCAGCAGCTTTTTGGTTTCGCGGCTGGAGCGGAAGCCCTTCGATTCGCCCGGCAGGTCGATACCGGTGTATTCGCCCAGACCCAGCCGGCTGCCCCAGGCGTCGATCTCGTTGATCCCGGCCCGGACCCCGAGGTTGAAAAAATAAAGGTTGCAGGAGGTGGCCAGGGCCTCGGTCAGGTTCAGGTTGCCGTGGCCGCCGTAGGGCCTCTCCAGGCAGTACCACAGCCAGTCGCCGATCACCTCGTGGCCTTTGCAGCGGATGGTGTTGCTGGTCGGCGTGACCGCGCCGCTCTCCAGGGCCGCGACCGAGGTCGCCGGCTTGAAGGTCGAGCCCGGCGCGTAGATTTCCATCATGGCCCGGTTCCACATCGGCTTGTTGACCTCGTCGGTCAGGTACCGCTCGACGCGGCCGGCCGCTTCCTCATCGTACCGGCGCAGGATGAAGTCGTTGGGGTCATAGGCCGGATAGCTGACCATCGCCAGCACCGCGCCGGTCCTGACATCCAGCATGACGACCGCGCCGGCATCGGCATCGCCCTTGTTCTTGTTGTCCGGGTTGTTGCGGATTTGCTCGATCACGCGCTCCAGCGATTGCTCGGCGACGGACTGCAGCGCCAGGTCGACGGTCAGGCGGACGTCATAGCCCGGAACCGCCGGACGTCCGATCGATTCCGGGTAGAAGGCGCCCGCTTCGCCGGCGACGCTCCAGATGTTGTAGGGCTTGATGCCGTCCTGGCCGGCCAGGTAGCGTTCTGCGCTCATCTCGACGCCGGCGTAACCGACAATGGCGTCGGGACTGTAGCCCAAACCGCGCCAGGCGTCGTACTGACGGGCGCTGATCGGGCCGACATAGCCAAGCACATGGCTGAGGTCGGCGGCCATACCGGTGTAGGCGCGTTCGTAGTCGGTGGTCGTGATGACCCCCATGAAGCGGTAATTCTGCTCGTTGACAATCTGGACGATGGCGTCGTCGACATGCCGGGCCAGTTCCAGCGGCGTGCCGTTGATAAAGGCCCAGTTGTTCTCGTAGAGCAGGTAGCGCAGGCCCAGGATCCGCCAGGCGTCGGCCCGGCTGTAGCGCTGGCCGTCCGCCTTGGGGTCCTCGATCTTGAAGCGCTTGTAGAGCAGAAAGTCGTAGAACACGCCCGGGTCGGTCTTGACCAGGTCATTGTCCCAGGTCGCGGTTTCGCCCGGCTTGTCCTGCAGGTTGAAGACCCCCTTGCTCTGCCAGTAGACGATCTCGTCCTCGGGCTGGACAAAGACAGGCTGGCCGCAATCCGCCTCTACCCCGTCCTCGGGGCAGTCCGCGTGGCTCAGGTCCAGGTATTCGGCCAGCGGGTTGTTCCAGCGGATCTCATGCGCTTCCATCAGGCGGGCCAGGTCGAGCAGCATCGCGTTCAGGGCGACATCCTCCAGGCCGGCGTAGGTGATCTGGAGGACATGAATCGGGCGGGAGACGGCCAGCGGGATGCCGGCGGCGTCGACGATGTCGCCGCGGGGCGCCGTCACGGTCAGCTGGCGCGGCACGCCGGACGTTTCGGCGACGCCGGCGGCCGCTTCAGGATTAAACTGGAGGGCAGCCGTGCTGGTGAAGATCAACGATCCGGCCAGCAGGATGACGATCGCCAGGATGGCATAGCGGCTGGACAGGAAACTGCGCAGGCGCAGCAGCAGGCCGGGCTTCTCCTCGCGGACGACGGCCTGGTCTTCTTCCTGGCGGTCGAAGACGAAGTAGGGCTCCTGGTTGTTCAGGCGACGCGCCATAAGCTGTCCCCCATGATCGTGTCATCCGGATCATCGCCGCGGCCGGACCGCCGGTAGGGGCCCAGAAAGACCAGCAGGAAAATCAGGGGCAGCGCGGCCGCCAGGTTGGCCAGGACCTGGCCGGGCAGCGCCAGGCGCAGGCGCTCGAGCAGCTCGCCGAAGGGATAGACGATATCGGTCAGCGGCGGGACCAAATAGGTCAGGATGAGGAGCGCGGCGGCGTACGCGGCGCTGAAAAAGGCGACCAGAACCAGGCCGAAGAGGATGTTGCGCCGGAAAAAGCGGTGCAGCAGCACCGAAGAGGCGATGCCGGCGTACATCAGGAGCAGCATGCCAAGGCCGAGCGTCTGGCCGGCCAGCAGGTCGCGCATGAAGCCGGCGGCCAGCCCGATGACAAAGCCGTCGCCCGAGCCGAACATGTAGCCGCACAAGACGGCCAGGATCAAGGTCAGGTCCGGCGTGGCGCCCAGCACCGCGACCGAATCGGGCAGCGTCACCTGGAGCAGGCTGCAGACGGCGATGTAGAGCGCATAGACCAGGATGCGGCGCCAGAAGGCCGCGCGCGACGTCATGGCTGCGCACCTTTCATGACAAAGACGGTGGTCAGCTGGTCGAATCCGGCAAAGGGCTGGATCACGGCCTGGCGTTCGCTGCTGGTATCGGCCGTCCGGACCGAGACGACGGTCCCGATCGGGATGCCGGCCGGAAACAGGCCGCCGGCGCCGCTGGTCACCAGGACATCACCGGGCATCAGCGAGGCTGCGGACGGGATCTGGTCGGCCAGGCACAAGCCCTGGTCTTTGAGTTCCAGCGTGCCGCGCAGCCGCATCAGGGGACCGTCGGGGGTGTCGACCTTGGCCGACACGCTGAAGCCCTCGTGGATCAGGGGCAGCACCTTGCCCGAAACCAGGTCGGTCGACAGAACGCGGCCGATCAGGCGTGACTGGGCGTCGACCACGGCGTAGGAGCGCGTTTCGGTGACGCTGAAGCCGTCGGCCGTGCCGACATCGATGCGAAAGACATCGAACCACTGCCCGATCTCGCGGGTCAGGACGCGGGCGCCGACGATCGTGTAGCCGGCGTACTGGTCCTTGAGGGCGAAGGCCTCCTTGAGCGCCTCGTACTGGCGTCCGGCCTCCGCCAGCTGGTCGATCTGGCTGCGCAGGGCGGCGTTCTCCTCGCGCAGGGCCAGGTTCTCCTTGCGGATGCGCATCCCTTCGCGCAGCGACTCGAAGAAACCGGTCACCTGGTCGGTCACACCCAGCAACGTCTTCTGCACCGGTTCGAGCACCGCCGACACCGGCGAGGTCAGAAAATGAAGCGGGCTGCCCGGCAAAGAGGACAGCAAAATGACGGTCACCAGCAGCAAGGTGGTGAACACCAGCAAAAAGATGCGGTTGCGGGCAATTCCACGCACGTCAGGCTTTCTCCTTCGCTTGTTTCTGCTGTTCATCATACCGCAAAAGCGGCTGAACGTGAACCGTCAGGGCATCTGACCTTTCTGGCGCAGGCTGACCGAACCGCTCCGGCCGATGATCAGGTGATCGAGGATCCGGATGCCCATCAGGGTCCCGACCTGGCACAGCTGCGCCGTGGTCGTCAGGTCGTCCTGGCTCGGTTCAGGGTCGCCGCTGGGATGGTTGTGCACCA
>LSQX01377438.1_pt1 | contig 11907 bp, 13 predicted proteins | sample 654561 | NCBI WGS metagenome assembly LSQX01 (sample SAMN04489861, study PRJNA283612) | anaerobic digester metagenome | isolation source: 4 biogas reactors fed with cattle manure at either 37C or 55C with and... | place: Denmark: Kongens Lyngby | collected 2014 | reverse complement strand
CGGAGGCCGGCATGCCGGTGATGGAGGGCAAGGCCTTGCTCTTCAAGTACCTGGGTGGGGTGGATGCCGTGCCGCTGTGCCTGCGCGCCCAGTCGCCGGAGGATATCATCCAGACCGTGCGCCTCATCCAGCCCTCCTACGGCGGCGTGAACCTGGAGGACATCTCCCAACCGGAGTGTTTCCGGGTGCTGGACACCCTGCGCGCCGACCCGGCGGTAGAGATCCCGGTGTTCCACGACGACCAGCAGGGCACGGCCACCGTGCTCCTGGCCGGGCTCCTGAACGCGCTCAAGATCGTCCAGCGGGATATCCGCGACGTGCGCTTTGCCTTCATCGGCCTGGGGGCGGCGAACGTGGCTACCCTGCGACTCCTTATGGCCAGCGGCGTGGAGATGGAGCAGGTGATCGCCACCGATAGCCGCGGCATCTTGCACCGGGAGCGGGACGATATCCGCGCCCGGCAGGCGGACTATCCCGACAAGTGGCGCGTCTGTCAGGAGTCGAACCCCGAGGACCGGCGCGGCGGCATCGCCGAGGCGCTCCGCGACGCCCACGTGGCCATCGCCTTTGCCACCCCGGGGCCGGATGTCATCCAGCCCGAGTGGGTGAGCGCCATGGCCTCCGACAGCATCGTCTTTGCCTGCTCGAACCCCGTGCCGGAGATCTGGCCCTGGGATGCCAAAGAGGCGGGGGCCCGCATCGTGGGCACCGGCCGGTCGGATTTCGCCAACCAGCTGAACAACTCCCTGGGTTTCCCGGCCATTTTCCGCGGGGCGTTGGACGTGCGGGCGCGGACCATCACCGACGAGATGTGCCTGGCGGCGGCGGAGGAGATCGCCCGCTACGGTGAGGAGCTGGGGCTGGACGACGAGCACATCGTCCCGACCATGGACGATCTGGACGTCTACCCCCGGGAGGCCGTCGCCGTGGGGCTAAAGGCCCAGGAGCAGGGGCTGGCCCGGGTCACCCTCTCCCGGGAGGAGGCCTACCGGGTGGCGGCGGGCAAGATCGAAGAGGCGCGGGCCATGATCAGCACGCTGATGCGCGAGGGTGCCATCGCGCCGGTGCCCGAGGAGTAAGAGGGGCGGCGAGGCCGGTGGCTATCGAGGAGAGAGGCATGTCGACAGCCAGGATTCGCTATCGTAAGGAAGAGTGGGAGGTGGCCAGCGGGATGACCGTGCGCTCGGCCATCGAAAAGGTGGGGCTGGATCCGCTGAACGTCCTGGCCCTGCGCGACCGCAGACTCGTGAACGACCAGACCATTCTGGAGCCGGACGACGAGATCCGGCTGGTGAACGTGATCTCTGGTGGTTAGGGCAACCGGGGCGCAGATGAAGTGTACGATCTGCGGCGATGTCGCCGCGATCAACATGCCCCAGCACCGGCTGCGGCTCTGCGAGGCGCACCTGCAGGAGTGGGTGCCCCGCATGGCGCAGCGGGCCATCGACAAGTACGGCCTCTTTACCCGGGATGAGCGGATCCTGGTGGCTGTCTCGGGGGGCAAGGACTCCCTGAGCCTGTGGGATATCCTCATTCGCCTCGGGTACGAGACGGAGGGCCTCTACATTCACCTAGGGATCGACCACGAGGGGTACTCGGACGAGTCGGAGGAGCGGGTGCGGGCCTTTAGCCGGGCACACGACGACGCGCCGTTCCGGGTGGTGAACCTCGAGGAGACGTATGGCCAGGGGATCCCGACGCTGGCCCACGATCGGCGCCGGAGCCGGCCCTGCTCGGTCTGTGGCCTGGTCAAGCGCCACATCATGAACCGGGTGGCCTACGAGGGCGGCTATGGGGCCATCGCCACGGGCCATAACCTGGACGATGAGGCCGCGGTGCTGCTGCAGAACACCCTGCACTGGCAGGCCGGCTACCTCCGGCGCCAGGCGCCCCTCCTACCGGCGTCCCACCCCCGGCTGGCCCGCAAGGTCAAGCCGCTGGTGCACCTCTACGAGCGGGAGACGGCCGCCTACGCCCTGGTCTGTGGGCTGGATTACATCGAGGAGGAGTGCCCCTATTCGGCGGACGCCACCACGATCCTGTACAAGGAGCTCCTCAGTCGCCTGGAGGGTCGCTCGCCGGGGGCCAAGATGCAGTTCTACCTCCAGTTTCTGCAGGCCAAGGGGCAGGGGCTCTTTGCCGGTGGGGCCGAGGCCGAGCCGCCGCTGAACGAGTGCACCCGCTGCGGCCAGCCGACCTCGGCCGAGGGGCTGTGCGCCTTTTGCCGGCTGTGGGAACCCCGGGAGTGACCGAGGGCGCCCCCCGCCGGGGCTATCGGTATTTTGACCTGGTGATGGCGGCCTTTGTCGCCGTCCTGATGATCTCCAACGTCGCCTCGACCAAGATCCTGGACCTGGGCTGGTTCACCTTTGATGGCGGTACCCTCCTCTTTCCCATCTCCTACATCTTTGGCGACGTGCTCACCGAGGTGTACGGCTACAGCCGCTCGCGCCGGGTGATCTGGACCGGCTTTGCCGCGGCGGCCCTGATGGCCGGGGTGTTCGCGCTGGTCGGCGCGCTGCCTGCTGACCCCACCTGGGGCCTGCAGGGGGCCTACGACGCGATCCTGGGCCAGACGCCCCGCATCGTGGCGGGCAGCCTGGTGGCCTACTTTGCGGGCTCCTTTTCCAACGCCTGGGTGATGGCCAAGATGAAGCTGCTCACCCAGGGGCGCTGGCTGTGGACACGCACGGTGGCCAGCACCATCGTGGGCGAGGCGCTGGACACCGTCGTGTTCGTCCTACTCGCCTTTTACGGCGCATTGGACGACTCGCTCCTCCTGCCCATCATCCTCTCCAACTATGTCTTCAAGGTGGGACTGGAGGCGCTCATGACCCCGGCGACCTATTGGGTAGTCTCGGCGCTCAAGGACGCCGAGCACGAGGACTATTACGATCGGCACACGGACTTTAACCCCTTCCGGCTCCGCGAGTAGGGCGTCGGGAGGAGTGGGAGGTAGGCCACGTGTCTACGGATGAAGAACGGCAACCGCCGCCCGATTTCTGGCCCGAGGAGGACGCCCTGCCGGAAGAGGCAGGCGAGGCGGTGCCCGAAGGGCTGGTGGTGGAGGAGGACTGGGGGCCCGACCACCGCAGCGGCTATGTGGCGTTGGTGGGCCGGCCGAACGTCGGCAAGTCCACCCTGCTGAACGCCTGGATGGGCATCAAGCTGGCACCCGTCACCCCCAAGCCCCAGACCACCCGCACGAACCTGCTGGGCATCCTCACCCGGCCCGATGCGCAGCTGATCTTTGTGGATACGCCCGGCATTCACCTGGCGCGCACCAAGCTCGGCGAGTACATGGTGCGCTCGGCCGAGGACGCCATCCCCGACGCCGACGTGGTGCTCTGCGTGGTGGACGTCTCCGATCCGCCGGGTGGGTCGGACCGCGAGGTGGCTGCCAGGGTGTCGGCCGTGCAGGCGCCGGTGATCCTGGTGCTGAACAAAATCGACCTCCTCACCGGCGACGCGCTAGCGGAACGCTGGGCCGAGTACCAGGCGCTGGGCGAGTGGCACGAGATGATCGGCGTCAGCGCCACAGAGGGCACCAATCTGGACGTGCTCCTGGAAAAGACCGTGGCGCTCTTGCCCCTCGGCCCCCGCTACTACCCCGAGGAGCAGCTCTCCAACCAGCAGGAGCGGTTCGTGGTGGCCGAGATCATCCGCGAGCAGGCGCTGGTGGCCCTGGATCAGGAGGTGCCCCACGCGGTGGCGGTGCTGGTCGAGGATTTCAAGGAGCGCGAGGGCGGGGGCGTGTACATCGCAGCGAACATCTATACCGAAAAGGCCTCCCAGAAGGGCATTGTCATCGGCCGGGGCGGGCGCATGCTGAAGGAGATCGGCCGCAACGCCCGGCGGGAGATCGAGGGCTTGGTCGGGCAGCGGGTGTACCTGGATCTGTGGGTCAAGGTGCGCAAGAACTGGCGCAAAGACCCCCGCTCGCTGCGCGAGTTCGGCTATGACATCCGCGACCTGGAATGAGCGCGGCCCCCGACGGCGCGGGGCCGCGCGGCAGGCCTAGCTCGTCTCGCGGATGTCGACGCACTCGACGGGGAGCGCCTGGAGGATGGTCTCCATCTGCTCCCGGGAGATGTCCTGCACCTTGAAGACGATCTCGCGATCGACGGGGTCCTCCGCCCAGAACGTCCCCAGGGAGACAAAGTTGCCGCCCTCGGCGGCCACCATGCCGGCGAGCTTGGCGAGAAAGCCCTGCTGATCGGGCACCTGGATGGTAACCCGCAGGCCCCAGGTGCGGGCGCCGAGGAGTTCCAGGAAGATGCGGAACAGGTCGCTCTCGGTGATCATGCCCACGAGGATGTCGCCACGGACGACGGGCAAGCCGCTGATGCCGTTGTCGGACATGATGCGCGCCGCTTCCTCGAGGGGGCAGTCCTCCTCGACGGTGATCACCTCACGGGTCATCAGGTCGGCGATGGTGATCTTGGCCACCAGGTAGTTCAGTTCGTAGACGCTCAGGCTGGTGGCGGGCGAGGGGGAAGCGTACAGGAGGTCCCGCTCCAGGACGATGCCCACCAGCTTGCCCTGGCGGCTCAGTACCGGCAGACGGCGCACTTTTTCCTCGCGCATGATCCGCAGCGCGTCGTGGAGTGACGTCTCTGGCGTGATCGTCACGGGATGCTTGGTCATGCGTTCACGTACGAACATCGTTCCACCCCCTGCGTCGTGATGCCAACGAGGCGTTCGGACCTACGAGTGTACCGAGTATAGGCGGACGTAGCGCCCCTGTCTATTCGCGACAGGGGCTTGGCGGAAAGGAGCAGCCGATGCCCAGCCCTCCAAGATCAGAGATCACCCCGGAGGCCCTCGTGTTCTCGCGCCGGCGGTTCCTGGCCGGCCTGGGGGCGGCAGCCGCCGGCGTGGCCCTGGCGGCCTGCGCGCCGTCGCCGGGCGCCTCGGCCCCTGGGGACGAGGCCCTGCCCACACGCACGCCTCCCCCCGACGTGCTGACCCCCGAGGACGACGCCAACGCCTACAACAACTATTACGAGTTCTCCACCAACAAGAGCGCCGTCCGCGGCCTGGCCGCCGATCTGGAGACCGCCCCTTGGACGGTGGAGGTGGGCGGGCTGGTGCGCAATCCCAGTGCCTACCTCGTCGAGGATCTCCTCACCCGCTTTGCCCAGGAGGAGCGCGTCGAGCGGATGCGCTGCGTCGAGGGCTATTCGATGGTCATCCCCTGGCTGGGGTTCCCCCTCGCGCGGCTCCTCGAGGAGGTCGAGCCCACCGAGGAAGCGGGCTATGTGCGCTTTGAGGCGCTGGTGGACCCGGAACATATGCCCGGCCAGCGGGGCCGCACGTTCGACTGGCCCTACACCGAGGGGCTGCGCCTCGACGAGGCCCGGCATGACCTGGCCATCTTGGCCACCGGCGCCTACGACCAGTTGCTGACGCCCCAAAAGGGTGGGCCGATCCGCCTGGTGGTGCCCTGGAAATATGGGTTCAAGAGCATCAAGGCCATCGTGCGCATCGACCTGGTGGCCGAGCAGCCCACCACCTTTTGGAACGCCTATGCGCCGAACGAGTACGGGTTCTACTCGAACGTGAACCCCGAGGTGGACCACCCCCGCTGGTCGCAGGCCACCGAGCAGCGCCTTGGGGAGCGGGGTCGCCGCTACACGCTGCCGTTCAACGGCTATGCGGAAGAGGTCGCCCATCTGTACGAGGGGATGGACCTTCGGGAGTTCTACTAATGGCCCCCTCGCGCGTCGGCGGGGTCGGGCGCCCGGGCCCTGCGGACGGTGGGGCACGCCGTGGCGCTGGCGCCCGGGCTGCTCCTGGTCGTCCTCTACGCGACGGACGGGCTGGGACCGTGGCCGGCGCGGGAGGCCGTCCTCTGGACGGGGCGCATCGCCATCGCCCTCCTGGTGGGGTCCCTGGCGCCGACGGTGATCGCCCGGCTGGCGGGCTGGCCGGCGGTGCTCGTGCTGCGCAGGGAGTGGGGGCTGTACGGGTTCAAGTACGCGCTGGCCCACCTCGTCGTGCAGGTGGCGCTGGATTATGGCGGGGCCGTGGGCCTGTGGGCGGCGGACGTGCTGCCCAAATGGTACGCCCTGATGGGGATGGCCTCGTTCCTCCTGATGGTGCCCCTGGCGATCACGTCGGCGCCGGGCTGGGTCCAGCGCCTGGGACCCTGGTGGAAGCGTCTCCACCGCCTGGCCTACGTCGCCGCGGCGGCCGCCGTGGTGCACTATGTCTGGACGGTGAAATCGGCGCGCACCGGCCCTTACCTGGCGGCCGGTGCGCTCGTCGTGCTGCTCGGCGCGCGCCTGGTGTTGTACCTCCGGGGCCGGCGCGCGGCGCCCCGCGAGGCCTGATCGCTCCGCGAGGCCTGATCGCTAGTCGGGCCGCAGGGCGACGCGCATCACGTCGTCGCCCACGGCGGCGTCGGAAAAGCCCTGCTCCCACTCGGAGAGGGGGTACACCCGGGTGAGGAGCGGCTCGAGTCTCACCTGTCCGCGGGCGGCCATCTGCACGGCGGTGTTCCACGACGACCAATTGTGGGAGATCTCGCCGTAGAGCGTGAGCTCCTTGACGATCACCGGCCAGGTGTGCAGGGGGATCGTCACCCCGCCGCGGATGCCGCCGCCGGAGATCATCACCCGACCGCCGGGCCGGGCGATCTCGATGGCCTGCTCGACTGCCGAGGCCACGCCGGCGTTCTCCACCACCACATCGAACCCCTGGCCGCCGGTCAGTTCCCGGGCCGCGGCGATGAGGTCCTCCTCGTCGATGTTCACTACCCGGTCGGCGCCGAGGGATTCGGCCATGGGCAGCCGCACGCGGGCATCCCGCTGCACGCCGGAGATCAACGTGGGTCGCGCGCCCGCGGCCCGGGCCAGCTGCAGGAGGAGTTGCCCCCGGGCGCCGGGGCCCAGGATGGCCACCGACTCGCCGGCGCGCACCTCGAGGCGCTCGAATAGGCAGTGGACGCTTCCGGCGGTGGGCTCCATCAGCACGGCGGCCTCCAAGGAGACGCTGTCGGGGAGGACGTGCAGGGCGAAATCGGGCCAGGTCACCCAACGGGCGAACGCGCCGCCCTCGGTATAGTGGATGCGACCCTCTTTGGGGGGCACGTTCACGCAGATGTTGACCTTGCCGGCCTTGCAGTGTTCGTCACCTCGTGGAATGGGGGTATCAACTTCGGTAGGATGGACGATACCGCGGATCGGCTGGGAGGTCAACAGGCCAGCTGCGCATCCGTCGCTGTGGGGTTGTGGCACCTCCAGACTGCGGTTGACAAGATGCCCACCGGCGGGCGATAATGGAAGCGTAAGGTAGGTCTCCTGGCCGCCCTCCTCGCACTGTCGAATGGGCACCGCGAATCGCCAGAGGGCGCGATGGGCGTAACCCCAAGAGTCGCACAAGTTTACCCGCCAGCAGAGAGAACGCATCGATGGAACCCCAAGAGCAAGGACTTTTCCGGCAACAGCACGACATCGTAGAGCGATATCACCCATCCGAGTCCGTCGTGGTCTACCCAGGTGACTGTCTCGATCTGCTGCGGGAGATCCCCGACGAGTCTTTGCAGCTCGTCGTTACATCACCACCGTACAACATCGGCAAGGAATACGAGGATAGACTCGATCTCGATGACTATCTTGGGCAGCAAGCGCGGGTGATCGCAGAATCCGTGCGAGCGCTGTCGCCGCGGGGCAGCATCTGCTGGCAGGTGGGGAACTATGTGGACAGAGGGGCGATTGTTCCCCTGGATGCTATCCTGTACCCAATCTTTGCGAACCTGGGACTGAGGATGCGCAATCGCATCATCTGGCACTTTGGCCACGGTTTGCATTGTAGTCGTCGCTTTTCAGGCCGTCATGAGACGATCATGTGGTTCACCAAGACCGATGACTATGTCTTTGACCTAGATGCCGTACGTGTGCCTCAAAAGTACCCCGGGAAGAAGCACTTCAAGGGGCCCAAGGCGGGCCAATACTCCGGTAATCCCTTGGGCAAGAATCCCGGTGACGTGTGGGCCATCCCCAACGTAAAGAGCAACCACGTGGAAAAGACAGAACACCCCTGCCAGTTTCCCGTAGAACTCGTGGAGCGACTCGTCCTGTCACTGACTAACAAGGGGGACTGGGTGCTGGATCCGTTCTTGGGCACAGGCAGTACGATCATCGCCGCCATCCGCCACGGGCGGCGAGGTGTCGGTGCGGAGATCGTGCCCAAGTATGTGGACCTCTCCCGGCAGCGGATCGAGCAAGAGATGTTGGGAACTCTGCGTACTCGCCCGATGAACCGGCCGATCTACGGCCCGGTCACGGCTGGGAATAGCCTCACTGCTTCGCCATGGCCCAGAAACCCTGAGCAGAGCGCGTTGTTCGAACACACCAAGGACTACGACACAGAGCCAACCGATGAAGATCGCTGAAAGCTACTCCCACCTGAACGGCCTCGAGTATCTGCTGGTCCACAAACCGGGCCTCTGGGACGACGTGCAGTCCGTAGTGGCTGAGGTCGACGCTGAGCAGTGCAGAACCAAAGTCTCCAAAGAGGTGCGCACCAAGGGCAAGCTGCTTTACAGCCCTGTCGCGATGAATGCGGCCTTTGAGCGACTCTTCCGCGCAAGGTCATGGCAGGAGAGCCGCGTCACGTATTGGGTGACGCGGAGTGAGCGTTTGATCCGCCAGACGCTGAACTTGCCTGCAGAGGAGCAAAAGCGCGAGATCGAGGCGGCCGGCGAGACGCCGTACTTTAGCTACAATCAGACGGACTTTGTTAAGGACCGCGTCGCTACCGAAGTGCAGTTTGGCAAGTACGCGTTTGTCGCTTACGACCTCTTTGTCAAGCATCTCGCCTTCTATGTCGGTGACCACATCGACCTTGGGATCGAGATCCTCCCGGTCAAGTCCCTGCAGAGCCAGATGAGTTCCGGCGTGCCCTACTACGAGGGCGAACTCTACAATCTGGTTCGCCAAGGTCGTGGCGTGCCGGCGGTGCCGCTCGTTCTGGTCGGTATCGCCTGCTGACCCGCTGCCCGCGCCCCACTGGCTCCTATCCGGCAGACATGGCGTCTGCCGCCCTTCACGCCACATCGGACGAGTGCATACTCTTTGCGCGCATCGAGGGCCGGACGGAGGTATCATGCTGAGCGCCGAGAACACGTCACCCGCGATCCGCGACGCCGGGCTTACGACGGCGGTGGTCTCCTTTGGCTCCATCGAGCAGCACGGCCCGCACCTGCCGATCGGCACGGACTGGATGGTGGCCCAGGCCGTGGCCCGGAGCCTGGCCGAGGAGCTGGGCGCCCTGCTCCTGCCCACCATGCCGTTTGGCAATGCCCGGGAGCACATGACCTACGCCGGCACGGTGACCCTGCGTCCCTCGACCCTGGCGGCGGTGCTCGAGGACATCATCGATTCGCTGCGCGCCCACGGCATCCGCCGGGTGGTGGTGGTGAGCACCCACGGCGGGAACTGGATCCTCAAGCCCACGCTGCGGGAGATCAACTACCGCTATCCCGACGTCCAGCTGGTGTGGGCCGACGGCCGCATCCCGGCGGAGGACGCCCCGCCGCCGGAGGATATCCACGCCGGCGAGCACGAGACGTCGACCATGCTCCACCTGCGGCCCGACCTGGTCCAGGGCCATGGGGAGGAGGTCGATGCGCCGGGGAGGGTGGGGCAAGAGTTCCTGGACTATGCGGGGATGGAGCGCTGGCACCCGGCGGGCGTGTGGGGGCGGCCGAGCCGGGCCTCCGGCGAGGCGGGGCGCGATCGCCTGGAGGAGCGGGTGCGGGCGCAGGTCGCCTATGTGCGCTGGGCATTCCGGACGCTGGGCGAGCCGGACGGGCGCTGAGGTCGGGCGCATCCTGGGCAGGGCGAGCGCGCCGGCCGCTTGACCTCCTGGCGGCCGGCGCATAGAATGCCCGCCATTCGCTCACCCCATCGCGAGGGAACCATGTCCGCACGACGCACGCTGCTGATCCCGCTCATCGTTGCCTCCCTCCTTTGCTCGGGCTTGGGCCCGCCGCCATCACCGAATCGGACCTGGCGCGCCGCCCGGTGACGCCCTCGCAACTGCGCGCCTGGCGCATGGACAGGTGCCCGGCGATCGGCGCGGAGGCGTACATCGTGGTCAGCCCCACGACGGGCCAGATCCTCTGCGCCCACAACGAGCACGAGCGCCGTGCGCCGGCCAGCCTGGTCAAGATCGTCACCGCCCTGGTAACGCTGGAGCACAACCGCCAAGATGAAAAGGTGATGGTCCAGTGGATGGACATCACCACTTATAGCGTGACGCGCCTCTTGCGCGGGGAGACCTACAGCCTGCGCGAGTTGCTGATGGCCCTCCTGGTACCCTCGGACAACGCCGCCGCGCTGACCATCGCCCGCCACGTGGCCGGCAACACCTCCACGTTCGTGACCTGGATGAACGAGTACGTCACTCGTCTGGGCCTGACGGACACGCACTTTGGCAATCCCCACGGCCTGGACGACCCGGAGGGCTACTCGACGGCCTACGAGCTGGCCATCCTGGCCCGCCACGCGATGAGCAACCCCTCCTTTGCGGATTTCGTCGGGCGCTCGGCCGCCATCGTCGGGGACTATTTGTGGCCCTCGACGAACCTCCTCTACGGCGAGTACCCGGGGGTCAAGGGGGTCAAGACGGGCACCACCGACGAGGCGGGGCAGTGCTTTATCTCTTACATCGACCGGCCCCAGGGAGCGGTGATGACGGTGGTGCTCGGCTCGGAGGACCGCTTTACCGACACCAAGACGCTCCTGAACTACTACTATGCGTCGTTTGCCGAGGTGCGCATCGACCTGCCGGAGAACGACCAGAACCGCTACCTGGATGAAGAGCACAACTGGCATACGTTGTACCTCGAGGCGCCGGTCACCCTCCTGGTGCACCCCTCGGATGCGCGCTCCGTCTCGTTCTACCGGCGCATCGATGACCCCACCACCTCCCCGGTGGCTGGCCGCCCGGTGGGGGTCCTCGTGGTGACGTTGGATGGCGCCGTGCTGACCGAGTTTCCGATGTACGCGCGCTGACGGTCAGCCGCTCCGCCCAGGGGGCGACAACCGGTGTGAACCAGGGGCCGGCATCGCGCTTGACAGCAGTCGGCCGAACTCATAGTATCTAGGTAATCTTATCTATAGGGCCCTATGATTCCCCTGGCACACTCCGCATCACGCCCTTTCCTACGCCTCATTTGTTCGAAAGTGCCCCGGGTCGATACGGCACCGACGACCGTCTTCGGTCTGCGGTGCTGTCTAGGGCTGTACCAAGAGCAAAGGAGGAACTGCAGAGCGAACAGGCCCTATCGCGTCACCCTCTGGTCGTGTCGATTTGTATGTTAGGAGAGGAGCCCCCATGAAGAGGCTATCACGTCGTGAGTTTCTGCGCATCTCGTCGCTGATCGGCGCTGGCACTATCGTAGCGGCCTGTGCGCCCACCCCCGCGACGCCCACGGAGCCCGGCGAGCCCACGGCGCCCGCGGAGCCGACCGAACCTACCGCGGAGCCGGCCGAACAGCCCACGGAGCCCGTTGCTCCCACCGGCTTTGCCGAGTCGCCCTTGCTCGCCGATATGGGCCTGCCGCCCGTCGAGGAGCGGCTGCCCGTGAACCCGCCCGTCATCGAGCCGTGGGAAGAGGTCGGTCAGTACGGCGGCACCTGGCGTATGCTGAACCAGGCGAACGACTATGCCTATCAGGGCCTGCACTTTTACGAGCCGCTCTTGCGCTTTGCCATGTACGATTTCGCTACGGTGCCAAACCTGGCAGAGTCCTGGGAGATCTCCGAGGACGGGCTTGTGTTCACCTTTAGTCTGCGTGAGGGCGTCAAGTGGTCGGATGGGGAGCCCCTGACGGCCGATGACATCGTCTTTGGCGTGGCGGACGTCTTTGGCAACACGGACCTGTACCCTGCGTAC
>LSQX01293169.1_pt1 | contig 11907 bp, 16 predicted proteins | sample 654561 | NCBI WGS metagenome assembly LSQX01 (sample SAMN04489861, study PRJNA283612) | anaerobic digester metagenome | isolation source: 4 biogas reactors fed with cattle manure at either 37C or 55C with and... | place: Denmark: Kongens Lyngby | collected 2014 | reverse complement strand
AGTCCCCACGGGCATCGAAACCTTGACACCGCTGGGAGGTAAAACTAAAATTAAAGGTGATCAACTGCTATTATAACATAAAGAGGTGATAAAATGCCACTTTTTGAATACTATTGCCCCAAGTGCCAGGAAAGGTTTGAAATCCTCTGCAAGGCTTCGGAAAAACCGGCATCACCCCCCTGTCCCAGCTGTAACAATGCCGAAACCCAAAGCGTCTTAGCCTGCTTTGCCGTCCAGGGAACGGAAAAGGGAGCCGGTACCACTGGTTGCGGTAGTTGCCAGGGCGGAAGCTGCAGTACCTGCCACTAAACCTTAAGCCTTCCTGGCTTAAGGTTTAGTCTTTGAGAAATAAAAGGGGGCAGGGGAGGGGCAGTGGCAGGCAAAGGAGGAGCTAAATAATGCTGAAAAAAATTTGTGGCAACACCTTCTATCTCCCTGGTCCGGTCAATATTGGTGTCTACGACCATGGCGATGGCAGCTGCACAATCATTGACACCGGGATTGACAAGGACAGTGGGAGGAGAATCCTCAGGGCTTTAGAAGGTGAAGGATTAACCCTAGTTAGAATAATCAATACCCACGCCCATGCCGATCACTTTGGCGGCAATGCCTTTCTCGTGCGGCGGTCAAAGGCAAAGGTTTGGGCCCCGCCTGTTGAAGCCGCCATCATCATGTATCCGGAACTTGAACCCCTGTATCTCTACGCTGCCAAACCCCTGCTGGAACTCCAGACCAAATTCCTGCAAGCTGCCCCATCGCCGGTAGACAAGATTATTGAACCAGGGAGTAGGACAGAGGAGGGGTTGGAAATTGTTCCCCTACCCGGGCACAGCCTGGGGCAGATAGGTGTTGCCACTCCCGATGGGGTATTATTCCCCGGCGACGCCTTCTTTGCCATGGATACCCTGAAAAAATATTTCCTCCCTTATTTTGTCGACATCCCCCGGGCAAGGGAAAGCCTAGACCGGCTCCAGGCTTCTAAGCAATACAATTATTTTCTTCCCTCCCATGGTTGCCTCACCGCTGACCCCCGGGAAATACTGGCAGCCAACTTAAAACGCCTGCAGGAAATTGACCATTTTATCCTCTCTGCCCTGAAAAGGGAACCGAAAACCCGGGATGGGATCCTTGCGGAATTGGTTGCAACCTACAATCTCCTTCTAAACCCGGCCCAATATCATCTCTACAATTCAACCCTTGGCGCCCATCTCAGTGGTCTGGCAGAGGAAGACAGGCTGGAGTTTTTCTTTAGCAAAGGGAGGATGCTCTGGCAATTGAAGGGTAGAGTATAATAGTAAGCCGGCTACTTTCAGCAGCCGGCCTTGGGAGCAATTAGGTCATTTTTTTAATACCATCCATGTTGGCCATCCCGGAGCCCTTGGGAACGAAGGTTTTACAGCATGTTGCCATGCAGGAGCCGGCTGGGGTAGCCTCCAGCTGGGCCGCCATGGTGGCATCGATACGATCCGGCTGCTGATCCCCAAATTTGTCTGAGGTGACAATTATTTCGTTGGCCCTGCATTTATTGCCCTGACCCCAGTAGTGGCAGTCATTGACGAGACAGTGAATATGCTGGGTCATTTTTCTACCTCCTTCAAAGTAAGTTTGCTCATATTATCACCAACTTAGAATAGAATTATTATGATAATACAACCTTCCTCTCAACCTAGTCTTAATGATGAAACTCGAGAACAATATTGATACTATTAGCAATTATAGTAATCTTGCCTTCTTGAGGAAAGCAGCCCAAGAATATATATGGCAATATTGCGAACATTGTACAGGAAATATTATGTAACTCGAATTTATTTTCGCTAATCGGCACATTTTTTACTGGACTTTTTTTCTCCTTTGTTATATCATTTACTGAAACATATTATTTTAAGGAGGGGATTCATTAATGCAACAGACGGAAATGGTGCAAAGGGAAAATTGGCGATCTAGGTTTGGTTTCATTATGGCGGCAGCTGGTTCTGCCATAGGTCTCGGGAACATCTGGCGGTTTCCCTATCTGACCGGAGATAATGGTGGCGGCGCATTCATAGTTATTTATTTAATGTGCATTATCTTCGTTGGTCTTAGCATCATGATCGCAGAGTTCGCTGTCGGCAGGAAAAGTGGTCTGGCAGCTGTCGGTGCCTACAAGGCCCATGACAGAAGGTGGTCCTTTGCCGGAGCTTTGGGAGTCCTCAGTGGATTTTTCATCATGGGCTTCTACCCGGTGGTTGGCGGATGGTCTTTAGCCTATATGGTTAAGTCTGTTACAGGATTGCTGGCCGTTCCCGAAGCAATTGGTGATTACTTCGGCGCCTTTATTACCGCCCCAACGGAACCCCTTATCTGGATGTTGATTTATCTTGCCATAAATGTATTTATTGTTGCCAGGGGTGTAGCAGAAGGTATTGAAACAGCAGGTAAAATCCTGATGCCCACATTATTTGCACTTCTTATTTTTATTATCTTCCGCAGTGTCAGCCTGCCTGGAGCCGGTGAAGGTCTCCGCTACCTCTTTGTCCCCGATTGGTCTCAGGTCACGGGTAAGACGGTTTTGGCAGCCTTGGGTCAAGCCTTTTTCTCCCTCAGCCTCGGTATGGGTTGTATGATTACCTATGGAAGCTACCTGAGTAAGAAGGAGAATATTCCCAGCAACGCCTTGACCGTCGTAACAATGGATACCACTGTTGCTATAATGGCTGGTTTGGCCATGTTCCCGGCCCTCTTTGCCTTTGGGATGGAGCCGGCCCAGGGTCCTGGCCTCGTGTTCGTAGTAATTCCCTCTTTGTTTGCACAAATGGGCAGTATGGGCATGCTTTTTTCAGTTATCTTCTTTGCCGCTCTAACCATCGCCGCCCTTACTTCTTCCATCTCCCTGCTGGAAGTGGTTGTCGCTTATCTCATTGACGAACACAAGGTGGAAAGGAGAAAAGCAACCTTTGTTGCTTCCTCAGTAATGGCGATCATGTGTATCCTTTCCTCCCTGTCTATGGGAACCTTGGCAGGGGTACAGATTTTCGGCGTCGGCTTCTTCGACTTCTTCGATATCCTTACAGACAAGATCTTCCTGGCCATTGGTGGAATGCTGCTGGCTATCTTCGTAGGCTGGTTTATGAATAAGGAAGAACTCAGAAATGAGTTGACCAATGATGGGACAATAACCTTCGGCCTATTTGAGCTCTGGTACAACCTCATTAAGTACGTAATTCCGATAGCCATAGCCATTGTTGCCGCCATGGGAATTGCTGCCATAGAACAAACAAGTCTGATGATCTTCGGACTGTTAATCATTGTGGTACTGGCAATCTTCTCCAAAAAGCTATAAGTGTCACCAGCTAAAAGGGCCCGGCGCTATGCCGGACCCTTTTTTTGCATTTAGAGGGGATTGGGCCTATAATATTTATAGCTATCCTTTTTATACCTGGGAATTGCAGAAACCGAAGGAGGGAAAATCTTACCTACAGATAAGAGTGGCGGTGTATAGCTTCCCAATAGCAAAAGGAACAAAAAAAAGGCCCTAATGGCCTTATTTTAGAGAGATTGGCAGGGGAGACAGGACTCGAACCCGCAACCTACGGTTTTGGAGACCGTTGCTCTACCAATTGAGCTACTCCCCTAAGTCAATATCCATTATAGAACAAGGTGAGCTGAAAGTCAAGGGAGGATTGGGAGATGGCAGGGGAAAAGGAAAGGGAACAAAGGCCGGGCCTCAATGAGTTGGCCAGGCAGGAGTTTCAACTACAGGGTGAAGTGTACCAGCTGGTTACCTTTTTAAATCGCAGCCTAAAGGACCGGGGCTTTATATTTGGTATGACCAGGGGGGAAAAGGGTGGATTTGTTATCACCATCTACGACGAACCTTCTATAGATTATCGCCGCCGGAAGGGGAACCAGCAGTAAGGACTGCTAAAGGAGGTTGGGCAAGTGATCACTGGTATAATCGGAGCAATGGATGAGGAGATTGCTAAACTCCAAAGCCTGATGGATATTGAAAAAACCGGGAAAATAGGAGGGATGGAATTTTTTCTGGGGCAACTGGAAGGGAAAGGTATTGTCCTGGTCAAGTGCGGCATTGGCAAGGTGAATGCCGCCCTCTGTGCCCAGACCCTGATTGACAAATTCTCTGCTGTCAAAATTATTTTCACCGGCGTTGCCGGCGCAGCTGATCCTGAACTTGATATTGGCGATGTGGTTATAGCTTCCGATACCATGTACCACGATGTGGATGCCGGTGCCTTTGGCTATTTGCGGGGCCAGATCCCTCGCCTCCCGGTCAGGGCCTTTCCCGCAGATCCCGACTTGATTGCTGCGGCAAAAAGGGCAGCAGAGGATACCGTTGGCAGCCGGGTTTTTATTGGCCGGATTTTAACGGGTGATCAGTTTATCGCCAACAAAGAAGAAGCACTGCGCCTGGGGTCAGAGCTTAACGGTCTCTGCCTAGAAATGGAAGGGGCCGGGGTAGGGCAGGTCTGTTACTATTATTCCATTCCCTACCTCTTGATCCGCTGTATTTCTGATAAGGCCGACGGCACCGCCCCCAAGGATTTTCGTTCTTTTTGCCAGCAAGCAGCCGATACAGCGGCAAGAATAATCTGCGGCATATTGCGCCATACTTGAAAACCAGGCAGTAACGAGAAAAACAAAGGGGACCTTAGCCTACCAAGGTCCCTTTTTTGCTCCCTTTTTGGTACCGATGCAACAGAACAGTCTTAAACCGGGGGGAGGGTAAATTTAATGGCTCTCGACATCCCGGGCCCCTGCGTCCCGCAATATCTGGGCACACCGGTCAACTTTATCGTCTCCGGCCCGGATGGCAGCTAGGATCTGGCCCTGTTTTACTTGTTCCTCGTAATAACGGCCCCGCTCTTCGGGAATCCCCCAATCGATGAGACCCCCGGCAATACCGCCTGCCGCCGCCCCCGACAATAGTCCTGCCAGGGGCCCCGCGGCAATCAAAGGTCCAATACCGGGTATAACCAGGGCTCCTGCCCCTGCAGCTAAACCCGCCAACCCCCCGAGGACACCCCCGGTAGTAACTCCGCCACTAATGTCTCCGCCACCCATTAAGCTTTCTCCCTGCCCGTCGCCACCGCTTTCTCCCTTGCGGGCTACAAGGGATATTTCATTATCTTGAAAACCTGCTTGCCGCAAGGCGCCAATTGCCCTTTGGGCCTGGTCTTCAGAATTGAAGACGCCGATCACAGTTTTCATACCCATAAGCCTCCTTCAAGCTAATCTTCACCCATAGTTTTACCTTTTTTCCTTTCCCTATCCATGGAAGATTAATGCAGAAGTGTTATAATGTAGAATAGGAAAGGATCACCTGGCAATTATAGAAGACTTACATAAATACTTTATTGCCGGAAAAGGAGGAGTACCTTGCCCAAAAGGATAACACCCAGGGGAAAGACAGACATAGGAAAACTGGTAGATTTACTGCGAGAATCCGATAAAACGGTGGTGTTAACCGGTGCCGGCATATCGACGGCGAGCGGAATCCCGGATTTTCGCAGCCCAGGCACTGGCTTGTGGCAAAGGATGGATCCCTATCTCCTTTCTGTCGAGACCTTAGCCTCTGATCCGGGGACATTCTATCGGCACTGTGTAGAAATATTTACTCCGGTACTTACCGTGGAGCCCAATCCTGGCCATTATGCCCTGGCAAAATTGGAGGATCTGGGATACGTTAAGGGCATAATCACCCAGAATATAGATGGGCTGCATCAGAAGGCCGGTTCTAAGAAGGTGCTAGAAGTCCACGGGCATCTACGGACAGCCTACTGTATAAATTGCCTGCGGGAAATACCCCTTACAGCTTTGCTGCAAAGGGTGGAAGGGGGGGAGATCCCACCCCTCTGTTCCAGCTGTCGGGGAATACTGCGCCCCAAGGTTGTTCTCTTTGGCGATCTTCTTCCAGAAGATTTCATCGAGGCCCAGAGGGAAGTAGCAAGCTCTACCCTCCTTCTTGTCATTGGTTCCAGCCTGGAGGTCTCACCGGTAAATACCCTGCCTTCCCTGGCCTCCAATCTGGCTATAATTAATTTGACTCCTACCGGATATGACGCCATGGCCAGGGTGATACTCCATGCCGATGCCGCAGCAGTTTTGACCGCTGTGGCAGAGGAATTGGCCTGAGGGATGCCCGCAAATTATCCTTGATAATAACCTCCCTTGTGGGAAAAAGTAATGATAAATACCCACCGGGAGGCTGAAAGGAATGACTAAGAAAGAAAAACACGAAGAAATTGGCCACAGAAGAACCAGGGCAGATAACCGGTATTTTATAAACCTATATGGCTGGGGTTCAACACCACGGGAAATGGAAATTGCCGCTGAGGAGTATATGTTTTTCCGCGGCGAATTAGATCTAACAGAGGCCCATGATCACAAAGACGACCGATGGCGCAAGTTTAAGCAAAGGACCCTGGCAAAGGAAGGCAAGGAAAGTGAAGGGAAATTTGGCTATGCCGGTGACAAGTATATTAATCCCGTTGAACCGGCGGAGGATTACCGAGAGAAGGACTAAAGTAGGTGAGGGATTTTGGAAACAAAAATAGCGCGCATCGCGGAGATTCTCCGGGAGCAGGATTTGCGCCTGACTCCCCAGCGCCAGGCGGTAATGGAAATCCTCCTCAGCAATATCGGTGAGCACCTCAATGCCGAGGAAATATTTAAAGCGGCCAGGGAGAAATATCCTGAACTGGGGCTGGCAACTGTTTACCGCACCCTGGAATTACTGGTAGATATAGGAGTTGTCAATAAAATTCAATTTAATGAGGATTGCAGCCGTTATGAGTATAATCCCGATGGTGATAAGCACTCCCACCATCATCTTATTTGCTTGCAATGTGGCGGAATAACGGAATTTGATGAGGACCTGCTGGATGAATTGGAAAAGAAAATAGCCCGCCAGAATAACTTTGCCGTTACCGATCACTGCCTGCGTTTTTACGGCTATTGCGCCAAATGCCGCTCAAAATAAGGAGTTTAATCGACTACCTAGAGGCTATACTAAAATGCCTGGGAAATCGGGGCTTGAAATACGGCCCCTTATATTGTATAATTTATGAGCACAGGCGGCAGGGCCATGGCTTGCAAGGAGAAACTAAATATGATAGAATAGCATTAGCAACATTATGCGCCTGTAGCTCAGGGGATAGAGCACTGGCCTCCGGAGCCAGGTTTTGCGCAGGTTCGATTCCTGCCAGGCGCACCAACGAAACCTTACTCTGTAGAAAGGGTAAGGTTTTTTTATTGCCTGGTCAAAAGACCCAATGATATAATTAGGAAAATAAATTGATACGGGAGGAAAACCCTTTGGAAAACCGTGATTTGGCTTTGGCCGCCTTTGCCCTCCAAAAGGGATACAGCCTGGTCCTGGTTAAAGGGGGTAAACTTATTGCCGCCAAGGAGGGCCGGGGAATCCGGCCCCTTTTAGAATTAGTCGAAGAAAGGGGAGGAGAACTGCAGGGTGCCTCCCTGGCCGATAAGGTAGTGGGACGGGCAGCTGCTTTTCTTGCCGCATATGTCGGATTGGCCGGCATCTATACCCGAATCATCAGTAAACCGGCCCTCGATGTTCTCCGCAAGTATGGTATAGAGGTCGCCTTTGCCCACCAGGTTCCGGCGATCCTCAACAGGCAAAAAACTGGCCTTTGTCCAATGGAAACCCTCTCTGCTACTTTCAAAGAACCCGGGGAAGCCCCGGGCAAAATCAGGGAACGGCTCCAGGAACTGCAAAGGCTTGGAACAAAAACTGGCTGGGGATAAAAGAAGCAGAGAGGCAACACTGTCCTTTATCTACCCAGTTATTTTGTTATTGAAAAAAAGTATTTGCGTATCCGCCCCCAAAATATTATAATTGACCTTAAATACCTAAAACAATAAGAACAAGGCGGATATTCATTAGGGGGTAGAGGACTGTGAATATGAGTAACAGGAATATATCTGAAAGAGTTATGAAGTGGATGAAGCTACTCTTGAATAAGCCCTATATCCCGGCAGAATTAGCAGATACCAAGGGACCTCTATTGCTGCACATTAGCGATACACCCCAGGAAATTTACCCCTATATAATTAAATTTGTGCAAATGCTCCAACCCTCTTACATTGTCCATACAGGCGATTTAGTAGATAACATAAAGCTTGGAATCCTTCCTCACCGAACAAAGGAATACCGGAATTCACTAAAAGAATTGTTGCCAAAGCTGGAAAGCAGCTGTTCTGCAACTATCTATTATGTTATGGGCAACCATGACCGCCTAGACATTGTTAAAAAAATAACAATTAGAGGGATAGCTACCGGGGAGGATTATATAGATGTAGAGGGTGTTAAATTCTATGTGAACCATTATTATGGCTGCAGTAATGGCAGGGATTTTGATTATTATCTATATGGCCACAGCATGGAGCCAATCAGTTATAACAATGGCAGGAGGGTTTTTTTAAACGGATTAAATAGCATGAATGTCATAAACCTGAGCACTAATAGGGTGTTTAATCTGCCATATCCCTTGGAAACCAATACTTTCCGCACAATGCGAAGGAGAAAAATTGGCCTCTGAAAGGGGGAAATTACTGTGCTCTTTATCAGAATGGGTCCAAGGCTGCTATTTGTTCAAAGCAGCCAGGTAGAAGGTACCAAGGATTTCCTCATGGAAGAGCTTGCAGGGGAAGAAACGGATTTTTATACTGGGATGGAGGAGGCTACTGAGAACAACTGCCTCATTTTCATTACTGATGTAGTTGACCATGATAAAACCATTGTCGAGGACGCCAAAAGCATTATAATGGTTAAGAAGCCAGCACTGCTCTGTTTATCCACGATAATCAATAACTATGCCCCTAGTCTCGTGAAAAGGGTAAACTTAGGACCCTCCATTATGTTTATGAGGATTGCCGGCAATGAAGAAAAGATTGTTGAGCATATACGGAGCATGTACAATGGCAAGGTCCTCTCACTGAAGGAAGCCGTCAGTGCAGGAGAAATGTATGATACCATTTTATCCTTAACTAAAAAACAGCTTTCCCACAGGCTCTCCTTAAAGGATGTCCTGGACACATATCTCCTTTTGCCCCAACCTGCGTCACAAATTTATAGAAAGTTGAGAAGCGAAGGTATTTTGTTTATTACCAGCAACCTGGAAGAGCGAAGATGGTATGAGCTGCGAATAAATATCTACGACGCCTACGGAAGATACAGGGAGCAATACGAACGATTAATCTTTGTCTTATCCCAACTGGAAGTGGGGATGGTGCTGGAAGAAAGCTGGACCAGGGATCACGCTCTGGCATTGCTTTCTGTCCTGGCTTACCAGATACGGCTGTTTACTTTATATGAGCCGGAGGAGATCAAGAAAATCCTTTTGGGACTGGAATACGACGGGTCAGGAAAACGGCTGGCCGACTTTGATCTCTATTATCGCAACCATAAAATATCCTGGGTTGATATCAACAGGGATCGGAAGGACCGAAATAAAATCGAAGAAGCCATGCAATATAGACAAAAAATATTGAGTGAGCTGACACCAATGGCTGCGGAAAAATTCTTGGAGATGGAGAGGGAGATAAGGGAGAAGAAGTACGGGAGCGAAGGATGAGAATTGCAACTTTACATAACATATATTATAGGACGTAAAGGGAGCAGGCGCAAACTAAAGCCCTGGAACATACTCCAGGGCTTTAGTCATGCCACTTTGTTACGTTACTAAACCCAAGGACAATATACATATTATATATAGAAGTTATTTCTTGTCCTTATCTGGGTCTTTATCCTTTTTGTTGCTGCCGGGCTTATTGCCAGGTCCTTTGCCTGGTAGTATTATAGCATCAATAGCAATGGCCAGATAATCAGCATCGGTGGCTATACATTCACCGCAGTTATCACAAACCTTGATGGGATTTAAATCACAGAAAAGGCATTCACCGCAATCGTTGCAGTTCCGATCCTCCAGCACACATCTTTTAGTATCCATTAAATATACATCTCCCTGGGATTTTACCCCTAGTATAGCAGAAGCATACGGATCCGGCAATTATCAGATGGTATCAGATGACACTATTCTCTCCCCTTACCCACCCTACTCCAACCAATTATTTCCTATTTAAGCAAAATTAATACCTGTGCCTGGGACAGACCGGGAGTAAAAGGGTTTGTCCGGGATAAATCAGGGAAGACTGAAGGCCGTTCAGGCGCCCAATTTCATAGATCAGTCGCCTCGGGTCCCCCTCCTGCCCCATGTGTTCCCTGGCAATGGACCACAATGTATCGCCGGGCTTGACCACAACAACGACAGTCTCATCCACCATTGTATCTTGCTTGTTACTTGCCCCGGTGAGCCCATTTTTAATAAATAAGCCCGTTAATAATATAAAGGAAGTTAAACACAGCACCAACAGCCAACGGTAGGTTTTGATCCGCAGCATTCGTCTCCCCCCTGGATTTCTCTTTTTCCTGGGAGTATTATATATTCGAACATACGTTTGTGTCAAGGGTTTTTCGGTAAATTCCCGAACATTTGTTTGCTAATTCCCTTTCCTATGCTATAATAAAGTAAATACTTTGTAAGGTGATGATGCCTGTGGCCAAATCTTTGACACCTAGGCAAGAGCAAGTTTTAGAATTTATCCAGGAGGAAATCCGGAGCCGCGGCTACCCACCCACTGTCCGGGAAATATGCCAGGGCCTGGGCCTGCGGTCTAGTTCAACGGTACATGCCCACCTATCCCAACTGGAAAAGAAGGGTTATATTCGCCGTGATCCCACCAAACCCCGGGCCATTGAGGTGCTGGCGGAAGACGATGACCATCTGATCCCAGTGCCCATCATCGGTAGGGTAACTGCGGGGGAGCCGATTTTAGCTGTGGAGAATCAAGAGGGCACCATGACCCTGCCCAAAGATTTTGTCGGCAGCGGGGAGAATTTCCTGCTGCGGGTTCGGGGGGACAGTATGATCGGGGCCGGTATCCTCGACGGCGACCTGGTTCTGGTCCGGCGCCAGGATACGGCCGACAACGGCGACATAGTCGTTGCCCTCGTCAATGGCGAAGAAGCCACGGTAAAGCGTTTTTTCCGGGAAAAGGACTATATCCGGCTGCAGCCGGAGAATGAGCATCTTGAACCAATTATTACCAAGGAGCTCCGGGTTTTAGGAAAAGTCATCGGGGTCCTGCGCCGCTTGTAAGGACCTGCTGGAAGTTTGTGTCTAATAATTTGGCAGCATTTGGATTCACTGCAAGGTATATTTTATTTTTCTTGTGCTCAAAATAAGGGAGAGGCCAACATAGTCCGAGGGTACCTCCAGTCTGCCCAGGATTGCGGGTACTGCAAGGACCCTTGTTGGCCTCTCCCCATATGAACGCCAAAAAGGCTTTGAACAGAACTTGTAGCCAATTCCCTAGAATACCTTTTTCCGATCGGTCCACTCCTGGACCAGGCGCAGGGTTTCTCCAAAGCGCTGGAAGTGGACAATCTCCCGCATGCGCAGAAACCGCAAGGCATCGGTTACCAGGGGATCATCGGAAAGGTTGATTAACCATTCATAGGTGGCCCGGGCCTTCTCCTCTGCTGCCATATTCTCATGGAGGTCGGCTATGGGATCCCCTTTGGACTGGATGTAGGTGGCAGTCCAGGGATTCCCGGTAGCATCAACAAAATAAAGGGCCCGGTCGTGATCGGCATAATATCCATCCATACCGGCGGCTTTTATCTGCTCCAGGGGAGCATCCTTAATCAGATTGTAAACCAGGGCGGCGACTATTTCCATATGGGCAAGTTCTTCTGTGCCGATGTCGGTCAAGGTGCCTTTGGCCTCGGGTATGGGCATTGAATAGCGCTGGGTTAAATAGCGCAGAGAGGCCGAGAGTTCCCCGTCAGGACCACCGTACTGGGTAATAATGTTCTTGGCCAACCAG
>LSQX01397750.1_pt1 | contig 11908 bp, 13 predicted proteins | sample 654561 | NCBI WGS metagenome assembly LSQX01 (sample SAMN04489861, study PRJNA283612) | anaerobic digester metagenome | isolation source: 4 biogas reactors fed with cattle manure at either 37C or 55C with and... | place: Denmark: Kongens Lyngby | collected 2014 | reverse complement strand
TCTGGCTGGCCACCTGCCCCAGGCTCTCACCGGTGATCAAGGCCTTTTGCTTGTTTTGCAGGGCGATTTTTTCTGCCAGGCGCATCATCATGCGGCGGGTGACAATAGTCAGCATATCGGGCGGGCTGTTATCACGCAGGGCAAGCTGGATATCCGTGAAGTCCACCACATGGACCCGCATACGGCCGGTGTAGATGGTCAGGATACGGGCCAGCTCCAGCACCTTTTCCCTGGCCTGGTCACTGGTATAGGGGAAGGTGTGGTAATAAACGGCATCTAACTCCATACCGCGGGAAGCCAGCATGTAGCCGGCCACTGGGCTGTCAATGCCGCCGGACAGGAGTAAAAGGCCTCGTCCGCCGGTGCCGACAGGCAGGCCTCCCCTGCCCGCCACTGTCCGGCAATAAATATAAAACCTGTCCCGCACCTCAACATGGATGGTCAGGTCGGGCTTGTGCACATCCACCTTGAGCCGGTCCGGGAAGCTGCCCAGGACAACCCCGCCCAGATGGCGGCTGATCTCGGGCGAGGACAGGGGGAACTTTTTGTCTGAACGCCGGCTTTCTATCTTGAAAGTGCGGCTGGCCTGGTCCAGTTGCGACCCGGCCAGGTCAACCACCTGTTTTTCCAGTTCAGCCATATCGCCAAAAAAGCTGCGGGCCGGACTGACAGAAACAACGCCAAAGACAGTGACAATGCGCTGCATGGCCAGTTCCAGATCCAGACCGGGTGCCTTGGGTTCAGCCCAGATCCTTGACTGGCGCTGGACCAGGCTGAAGGGCCCGATACTTTTCAGCCTGCGGCTGATATTGCTGATCAGGCGCTGCTCAAACTTGCTGCGGTTTTGCCCTTTCAGGGTGATCTCACCCAGGCGGATCAAGATGACTTCTGTATAATTTTTGTTTTCTGCTGGCATGGCTTTCTCCCTGCCCGGTTAAAGGCTGTAACGCTGCAGGGCCCGGGCTATGGCTGCAGCGGCCTGATCTATTTCATTCTCTGTGTTTTGGGCTGAAAAGCTGATCCTGACAGCTTGTTCGACCCTGGCCTGACTGTAACCCATGGCCGGCAGGATCCGGCTTTGCGGGCGGCGCGCAGAACAGGCGGAACCGGCTGAAATATAGACCCCTTCAGCCGAAAGAGCATTGACCAGGGTTTCACCCTTAAGGCCTGTAAAGGCCAGGTTGAGTATATGGGGCACAGCCCCTTCAGGTGACAAAACCTGAAAGTCCAGGCCTTTTTCCTCTAGACTGGCCAAAAGGCGGTGGGACAGAGCCTGGACCCGGCGGGCTCTTTGCGGCAGGTCCTGGAAGCTGTCCTCTAGGGCCAGGGCCAGGGCGGTGGTTAAAAGCTGGCTCTGGGTGCCTGAGCGCAGGCCATCCTGCTGGCCACCACCATGGATCAGGGGGTCAAGCCTGGCTCTTTCGGCCTTGATCAGCCAGCCAACCCCCTTGGGGGCGCCCAGCTTGTGGCCACTACCGGAAGCGAAGTCCGCACCACTGCCGGCAAAGGAAAAAGGAATCTTGCCGTAGGTCTGGACAGTGTCCAAATGCAAAAGGGCCTGCGGCTGCAACTGGTCGCGCAGCTGCCTGATTTTATCGGCAGGATTTATCGCTCCTGTTTCATTATTGACATGGATCAGGCTGATCAAGGCGGCAGGCTTTTCCAAGGCCTTGGCCAGGGCTGCCAGGTCAACATTACCATCTTCGGCCAGGGGGATAAAGTCAACCTCAATCCCCTGCTTTTCCAGCCAGATAGCTGACTCGCGCACTGCTGAATGCTCACCCTGGCTGGTGATCAGGCGGCGCAGGCGCGGGTTTTGTCTCAGCATGACCCCCTTGAGCACGGTATTAATTGACTCACTGCCGCCGGAGGTCAGGATCAGCTCGTTTTCCTTGCAGTCCAGCAGGCCGGCCATCAGCCGGACCTGCAGCCTGATTTTACTGGCTGCAGCCTGGCCAGCCGCATGGACTGAAGCCGGGTTGGCCTTGTCACGGCTGAGCTCTTCTTTTATCTGGTCAAGCACCCTATGGGCAGGTGCTGTGGTGGCAGCATGGTCTAGATAGATAGGCAAAAAAGCTTTCAACTCCTTTGGCTGTCCAGACCGAGTGCTACGAGGTCTGAACGCAAGACTGCAGTACTGATTTCACAGACATTGCCACTGCGGGCCACCAGGCGGCTGCTGATGACCAGGACAGGGGCATTGCGCGAGATGTCCAGAATGCGGGACTCCTCCAGGCGGGCCTGGCGGACAAAAAGCCGGCCACTGGACCTTTGCGGCAGCTGGGCATACTTGTTGGCCGTGATGTCCAGCATTCGTTTGCCCTGATCGAGGTCTGGACCCAGTTCAGGGAACATGTAGACAGGCACCAGGGAGCGGCAATAAACAAAAGTTTGTCCCTCTTGCTGCTGGCGCCAGGATATGGACCAGTAGCCCGCGTGGTCCTCTTTATCCGTGATGCCAAAAAGGCGGTCCGCCTCATCAGTCCGGCTGATGATCTCAGCAAGCAGGCCTTCAACCTGGTCAAGGCTGCGGGCTGACAAGAGGGAGAAACTGGCAGCGGAAAGATTTTTTATTTCCAGCCGCTCCGGCTCTGCTGCGACAAATGTGCCCCTGCCCTTGTAGATAACCAGGACCCCTTCGCTGACCAGCTCGGCAATCGCCTGGCGGACAGTCGGCCGGCTGACCCCGAGTTCCTGGCACAAGGCCAGCTCAGAAGGTATCTGCTGGCCCGGACCGTACTGCTGCTGCCTGATCCTGTCAGCCAGCAGCTGCTTCAACTGTGCATAAAGCGGTTGGGAACTACGTCTGTCAAGTTCCATGAAATCAGCCACCTTTATTTTTATCAGCAAAAAGGGCTTGAACAAGCCCTGTTGCCGTCATAACATCATATCACGAAGAAGCTGGTTTTTTAAGGGTGACTGGCAAAAATCCCGCTGGCCAGGCAGGGTTTTTTTAGACGAATATCTCATCTTCCACAACTGATTCCGGATTGCCCGCCAAAAGCGGCAGGACATGGTCATCCAGGAACTCAGCCACCTGTTCAGAACTGCGTCCGATATAGTTTTGTGACTGGAGCAGATCTGCCAGGTCGGCCTGGCCCAGGCCAAAGGCCGGATCAGCTGCTATTTTGGCTAAAAGATTATTGGGCTGGCCTGTCTCCTTGACCAGCTGGGCTGCCGCCATGCTGTGGCGGCGGATCTTCTCATGCAGGAGCTGGCGGTCGCCGCCCTTTTTGACAGCTGCCATGAGGATGTTTTCTGTAGCCATGAAAGGCAGTTCCTCCTGCAGCCGGCTGGCAATAACCTGGGGATAAACAACCAGGCCGGAAGCGACATTATGGTAAAGCATTAAGATGGCATCAATGGCTAAAAAAGCTTCCGGGATGGCCAGGCGCTTGTTGGCTGAGTCATCCAGGGTCCTCTCAAACCACTGGCCGGCAGCTGTGAAGGCCGGATTAAGACTGTTGCTGATCACGTGGCGGGCCAGGGCGGCGATCCTTTCACAGCGCATGGGATTACGCTTGTAGGCCATGGCTGATGAGCCGACCTGTTCCTTGTCGAAAGGCTCTTCGATTTCTTTTAAGTGCTGCAGCAGCCGGATGTCATTGCTGAATTTGTGGGCGCTCTGGGCCAGGCCAGCCAGGATATTCAAGACCCGGCTGTCCATCTTGCGTGGATAGGTCTGGCCACTGACCGGAAAAGTATTGGCAAAGCCCATCCTGGCCGCCACCCGCCGGTCCAGTTCACGTACTTTTTCCTGATCACCGTCAAAAAGTGTCAAAAAACTGGCCTGGGTGCCGGTTGTGCCCTTGTTGCCCAGAAGGCAAAAGCTGCCCAGGATGTGGTCCAGGTCTTCCAGGTCCAGCATCAGGTCCTGCAGCCACAAGGTGGCCCTTTTTCCTACTGTGACAGGCTGGGCCGGCTGCAGGTGGGTAAAGCCCAGGGTGGCCAGGTCCTTATAGGTGGCCGCAAAGCCGGCCAGGGCCCGGATTATGGCTAAAATCCTCGTCCGGACCAGCTTGAGCCCGTCTGCCATCAGGATCAGGTCTGTGTTGTCACCAACATAACAGGAGGTTGCACCCAGGTGGATAATCGGGCGGGCGCTTGGGCACTGCTCACCATAAGCCAGGATATGGGCCATGACATCGTGCCGTGTCCTTTTCTCATGCCTGGCCACCAGCGCATAATCAATCTCATCCCGCCTGGCCTTCATTTCGTCAATCTGGGCCTGGGTGATGGGCAGGCCCAGTTCCTTTTCAGTTTCGGCCAGGGCAATCCAGAGCTGGCGCCAGGTCTTGAACTTGCGGTCAGGAGAAAAAAGCTCTTGCATTTTCCGGCTGGCGTAACGGCTGGCCAGCGGATTTTCATAGCGGTCGGTCATTTTTAATTAACTCCTTCCGGCCAGCTGCCGCAAGGCGGCCAGCTTGATGCAAAGGCAGACAGCCTCCATAGCCTGGGCCAGTTCAGCCAGGGTCGGGAAAGACGGGGCCAGGCGGATATTGCTGTCGGATGGATCTTTTTTGCCTGGCCAGGTGCTGCCGGCCGGAGTCAGCTCCACACCCAGCTCCCCGGCCAGGCGCACTACTTCCCGGGCTGTGCCGGGCAGGACAAAAAGGCTGTAGAAATAGCCTCCCCGGGGCTGGTGCCAGTGGCAGATCCCAAGGCCGTCCAGATTCCTGCTCAGGCATTCCTGCACCAGGTCAAACTTGGGCCGCATGATTGCTGCATGGCCCAGCATCAACTGTTTGATTGTCTCAAGGTCACGTAAAAAACGGGCATGCCTGAGCTGGACCATCTTGTCCGGCCCGATTGTCTGGGCTGCCATATGTTTCTGGATGAAAGCCAGGTTGGCCGGGCTGGCTGCGACACAGGCCACACCCGAGCTGGGCCAGGTGATCTTGGAGGTTGAAGCAAATTCAAAAACACGGTCTGGCTGACCTGCTGCGGCGCAAAGGGAGAGGATATCTGCTGTGCCCTGCGCCTGGTCCGGATAGAGGTGGTGGACAGCATAGGCATTGTCCCAGAAGAGACGAAAATCCGGTGCTGCAGTCTGCATGGCCGCCAGGCGGCGGCAGGTGTCTTCCGAACAGGTGAAGCCATCCGGATTGCTGTAGACCGGGACCAGCCACATACCCTTGATAGCCGGGTCGGCAGCCACAAGCTCCTCGACCAGGTCCATATCAGGGCCTTCCTCTGTCATGGGCACTGTGAGCATTTCAATTCCCAGGGTCTCACAGATATAAAAATGGCGGTCATATCCCGGCACCGGGCAGATAAAGCGCAAGGGACCTTCCTGCCTGCTCCAGGCCCTGGTCTGGCCGGGCAAAGGAAAAAGCAGGCAGCGGATAATTGTATCATACATCAGGTTCAGGCTGGAGTTGCCGGCAACAAACACAGATTCCGGCTTTGTTTGCAGCATCTGGGCAAAAAGCCGCCGCATCTCAAAGATACCTTCCAGGCCGCCATAGTTGCGGCAATCAGTTCCGTCCTCGGCCAGGTAATCATCATCAGCCAGGCAAGTCTGCATTCCCCGCACCAGATCCAGCTGGGCAGCACAGGGCTTGCCCCGGGTCATGTTCAAGCGCAGATCAAGTTCTTTGATTTTTTCGTATTCCAGTTCCAGCCTAGTGATTTTGCTGGTTATTTCCTGGTTGGTCAAGTCTAAATATGACGGCATCTTTTGTCCTCCCTGCATATTCTTCGTTTTTGACAAAGAACATGAGGCCATTATATTACAGCTACTAACTGGCAACAAGCCTTGATTTTATCCAATCTGGCCTGATTTGGCGGCTGTGCAAAGAAAAAACATCCTGCAAGATGGGAAGCCTGGTGCTGCAGACAGGCTAACTGTCCCTGTCCTGCCGGTGCTGCCTCAGGTTTTTCAAAAATGTCAGGCGATGGAGCGGTGTGGGACCGTGCTCCAGTAAGGCGGCATAGTGCTCCCGGGTGCCATAACCTTTATGCCGGGCCAGGCCATATGCGGGATAAAGGCGATCATATTCCTGCATCAGGCGATCGCGTGTCACCTTGGCCAGGATGGAAGCGGCAGCAATGGAAACAGACAGGGTATCACCCTTTTTAATCGACCAGCAGGGCAGATCAAGGTCGGGTAAAGACTCTGCGTCAACCAGGAGTAGGTCCGGCCGGTCCCCCAGTCCCTGCACAGCCCTGGTCATGGCCAGTAAAGTGGCCTGGCGGATATTGATGCGGTCAATCTCGGCCGCGTCAACAAAGACAACCTGCCAGCTGAGAGCTGTGGTGGTGATAGCCCGATAAAGCTCTTCCCGCCTGCCGGCAGACAGTTTTTTTGAATCATCCAGGCCATAAACAGGCTGGGCCGGGTCAAGGATACAGGCAGCTGCGGCAACCGGCCCGGCCAGGGGACCACGTCCTGCCTCGTCGACACCGGCTGGAAGAAAAAAGCCGGCCCCTGCTGCTTTTTTCTCATAATGCAGCATTTTTTCATAATGGGCCTTTGGGTCTTTTTTAGCCAATCAGCCAGCCCCCTTTTTTTGAGATTGCGGCCTTTCCAGGCTGATCCTGCCCAGCCTGCCCTTGCGTAATTCATCCATGAGCAAAAGGGCAAAGCGGTTCAGGTCCGGCCTGCCGCCAGGCAGGAGGCAGCCCCTGTTTATTGCCGCTTCATGCAGGCCCTGGGGGGCCTGGGCCGCTTCCTGACTGATCCTGTAGCGCTCAGTGACCCTGTCGGGGTAAAAGCGGGCCAGCAGGGGCAGCAGGCTGGCGGCAATCTCCTCCACTGGCAGGATATCATCGCGGATGGCGCCGGTTGCAGCCAGATAGAGCTGGGTTTTGCCGTCGTCCAGCTTGGGCCAGAGCACACCGGGTGAATCCAGCAGCTCAAGCTGGCCGGCCCGGATCCAGCTGAGCTGGCGGGTGATACCGGGCCGATCGGCCACCTGGGCTGACTTGCGGTTGCTCAGGGCGTTGATCAAGGTGGATTTACCTGTGTTGGGGATACCGGCAACCAGGATGCGGACAGGCCGGAAAACCCGTCCCCTGGCCTTGGCAGCTTCTATCTTGTCCCGGCAAAGGTCCAGGGCTGTTTTCTTCAGCCTGTCCAGGCCGGTGCGCCGGGTGCTGTTGCAGGCCAGGGCAGTTTTGCCCTCTTCCTGCCAGTAATCAAGCCATTGCTTGGTCACTGCCGGGTCAGCCAGGTCCGCCTTGTTCAAGACGATCAGCAAAGGCTTATCCCGGGTCAGGCCTGCCAGCTCAGGGTTGCGGCTGGACCAGGGAATCCGGGCATCGCAAGTTTCCAGGACCAGGTCCACCTGGGCCAGCATAGATCTCATCTGGCGTAAAGAGCGGGCCATGTGGCCCGGATACCAGTTAATATTTTTATCAGCCATATCCTTACTCATATCTGTTTTTAAAAACCGGCCCTCTTACAACTGGTCCGGTTTGCCTGAAAAAAGTAAAGAGGCCCGTGCAGGGCCTCCTCCATTGTGATCATTTTTGCCTTGTGGTCAGTTTTTCACGTACCCTGGCTGACTTGCCAACGCGCTTGCGCAGGTAGTAAAGCTTTGCACGACGGACACGACCTTTGCGCACAATCTCGATCCGGTCGATTCTTGGTGAATGGACCGGCAAGATCCTTTCAACACCGACACCGTAAGACAAGCGCCTGACCGTAATTGTCTCGGAGATGCCGCCACCTTTTCTGGCGATGACGGTCCCTTCAAAAATCTGAATCCGCTCCCGGTTCCCTTCTTTGACTTTCAGGTGCACTTTAACATAGTCACCGATGGATACTTCCGGATAGGCATTTCTTAGTTGTTCACTCTCAACTGCCTGGATCAGGTTCATATTGCGTTCCTCCCTTCCTTGCGGATGTTCATGCACGCAACGGGCAGCGGACCATCCATGTTAAGCCAATTGATTATAGCAAAGGATAAAAAGAGCTGCAAGCTCTATTTATTATCTTGTTTTTTTTCTTTTTCCCGGATCTGTTCCTGATAAAACAAGATCACATCCAGCCACTTTTCAGCTGGCAGATTGTTTTCCCAGAAAAGATCAGGTCGTTCCCGCAGGGTTGTCAGCAAGGAGTCCATTTCCTGCCATTGATCGATATTAGCCTGATGTCCTGACAACAGCACGTCAGGAACAGCTTTGCTCTGCCATGTGGCTGGCCGGGTATACTGGGCATGCTCCAGAAGTCCTGCCATGTGGGATTCTTGCAGGTAGGCCTCCTGGGGCAGGACCCCGGGCAGCAGGCGCAGGACTGCATCAATCAGGACACAGGCCGGCAGTTCACCGCCGGTCAGGCCATAGTCGCCGATCGAAATCTCCTCGTCAACAATTTCATCCAGGACTCTTTGGTCAATTCCTTCATAATGGCCACAGAGCAGGATCAGGTGGTCATAATCAGCCACCAGACTTTTCGCTGCTGCCTGGTTGAAGACCTGGCCCCTGGGCGAAAGACTGATAGTCCTGGTCCTCAGGCCTGCCTGCCTGGGCCCGGCAGCCTGCCAGGCCTGGTAGACAGGCTCAGCCATCATGACCATCCCTGTGCCACCACCATAGCGGTAATCATCCACCTTGCCGTAACTGTTGACAGCAAAGTCACGGATCTGGACCAGATTGAGCTGAAAAAGCCCGCTGGCCAAGGCCCGGCCGGTGATACTGCTGCCCACTGCCGCTGCAATAAGCTCTGGAAAGAGAGTCAGGACACTTAGTTTCATCCAGTCACACCTTCCGGTAGATCTCATACAGGCCTTCCGGCAATCGGACATCAATCCGTCGTCCGGCAAGATCAACTTCCAGCAGGACCTGTTCAAGAACAGGAATAAGCAGGTCTTTTTCGCCCTGGCTGCTGACCACATAGACATCATTGGCACTTAGCTGGAGCACGTCACTGAGCACACCCAAAAGTCCCCTTGCCTGGTCGTAAACCGCACAGCCGACCAGGTCGCAGATAAACCAGCGGCCTTCCGGCAGTTCGATGGCTTGCTCACGCGGGACTGCCAGGAAAAGGCCCCGCAACTTTTCAGCCGCGGCCCGGTCCGTTATGTGGGCCAGCCTGACCAGAGCCAGGGCTGGTGACTTAAGGCTGGCACTGGCCAGATTTACCTCACCAAGGACAGTTTCATCCTGGTCCAGCAGCAGGCAGCTGGCCAGATCCAAAAACCTGGCCGGATCTTCTGTCAGGACCTGGACCCGCACTGCGCCATTTACACCGTGTGGTGCAGTTATCTTGCCGATGACAAGCTCCTGGCGCAGGCCGGCTGCCGGCTCAGACGATATCGACGACAACGCGCTTACCCAGCAAGGTGGCCCGGGCTTTCATGACTGACCGGATGGCCTGTGCTCTGCGCCCCTGCCTGCCGATCACCTTACCCATGTCTGACTGGTCAACACTGATCTCAAGATAGACAGTATTGCCCTGGTCAGATTCATGGATAACAATAGCATCCGGATTGGTGACCAGCGGCTTGACGATTGTATGCAGCAGGTCTTTCATGTTATTTCCTCCTAGTCGTAGGCGCCGGCTTTTTTCAGCAGGGCCTTGGCTGTATCGGTCGGCTGGGCACCACTGGCCAGCCATTTACGGGCTGCTTCCACATCAATTTTAAATTCTGAGGGATTGGTGGTCGGGTTGTAAGTGCCGATCTCCTCAATGAAGCGGCCATCACGCGGCTGGCGTGAATCTGCCACAACAACCCTGTAGCTGGGTGCCTTTTTTGCCCCGATCCTCTTGAGTCTGATTTTTACTGCCATGATATTTCCTCCAAATAGTTTTCTTTTTTATTTACCGCGGGCCTGGGGCCCGTTATCAACAGATTAAAAGGGAAAGCGGCCTGTGCCAAGGCCCGGCATCATGGACCTGGACTTACCCTTGCCTCTCTTGCCAAACTGGCGCATCAGGCGCCTGGTGTCCTCATACTGGCGGACCAGGCGGTTAATCTCCTGCACTGTGCGGCCGGACCCGGCAGCTATCCTCTTGCGCCGGCTGGCATTAAGCAGCTGGGGGGACAAGCGCTCTTCCCTGGTCATCGAGAGCAATATGGCCACCTGATGGTCAATCACCTTGTCATCAACCTCGGCATTGGCCAGCTTGCCAGCGCCAGGGATCATCTTGAGCAGGTCCTTGACCGAACCCATCTTGCGCACCTCTGTCAGCTGGACCAGCATGTCTTCTAAGGTGAACTGGTCCTGCAGGATCCTTTTGGCTGAGTCCTGGGCCTTCTTCTCATCTATGGTTGAAGAAGCCTTCTCAATCAAGGACAAGACATCACCCATGCCCAGGATTCGCGAGGCCATTCTTTCCGGATGGAATTCTTCTATATCTTCAATCTTTTCACCAACACAGATCAGCTTGATCGGCTTGCCGGTCATCTTACGGATGGACAAGGCGGCACCGCCCCGGGCATCACTGTCCAGCTTGGTCATGATAAAGCCGTCCAGGCCGACTTCCTTTTCAAAGCTGAGAGCCACGCCTACGGATTCTTGACCGATCATGGCATCAACAATGAGCAGTTTTTCAGTGGGCTTGACAACCTGGGCAATCGCCCTGAGCTCAAGCATCATGGGCCTGTCAATGGACATCCGTCCTGCTGTATCTACTATCAGGGTGTCACACATCAGGTAACGGGCCCTGGCCACAGCTTGTTCGGCTATTCTGGTGGCATCTTTTTCTTCCGGCATGATGAAGCAGGGCACCTTGGCCATGCTGGCCAGGATATCCAACTGGCGGGCTGCTGCCGGCCTGTGGACGTCAACAGAGGTCAAAAGCGGCTTTTTACCCTTCTTGCGCAGCATCAGGGCCAGTTTGGCTGCAGTTGTCGTTTTACCGGCACCTTGCAGGCCAAAGAGCATAATGACAGTAAAGCCACTGGGTGATACTGCCAGGCGGCTGATTTTCTCGCCCAGGATATCCTGTAAGGATTGATGGACAATCTTGACAACCTGCTGGCCAGGGGTCAGGGATGCCATAACCTCTTCGCCACGAGCTTTTTCAGATATTTCATCGATCAGGTCTTTAACAACCTGCATGTGCACATCAGCTTCTAAAAGGGCGAGACGGATCTGCTGCATCATGTCCTTGAGATCCTGGTCACTGATCCGTGTTTTACCCCGCATCCGGCCTGTAATGGCACTGAGTCTTTTGGTCAGTCCTTCCAACATAGGCTACTAATCCTCCTTAAAGTGCTTGTTTGAGCTCTGCCAGAGTTTTGCGGGCAGCAGCCAGGTCGCCCTGGTCCAGCTGCCCAATCGCAGAGCCAAGCAGCTCCTTGAGCTGCCCATAATGGCTGACCAGGCCAAGTTTATCCTCGTATTTTTGCAGGCTGGCCAGTCCCTGCTGCAGCCTGTCGTGGACACCCTGGCGGCTGATCTTGAGTAAACTGGCAATCTCAGCCAGGGTCAGGTCCTCATAATAATAGCTTTCCAGGACCTCGCGGGCCCGGGCAGGTAAAAGCTGGCCGTAAAAGTCTAAGAGCAGGCCAGCCTTATAGTGTGTATGGTCAATTTTAACACTGCTTTCCATGGCGCTTATCATAACAAAACCAGACCATGGCTGTCAAGTATAAAGACTTGACAGGTCGCAAATCGTCGCAAATTATCTCAAATTAAAACTGGGTCCTACTCATCCGGCAGGAGCGAGTCCAGGAAAAACTGCGGATCGAAATCTGCTAAGTCCTCCACCCCTTCGCCCAGCCCGGCCAGGACCAGCGGCGTCGGTACCTGGTGGGCTACCGCCACAGCTACGCCGCCTTTGGCATTGCCGTCGAGCTTGGTGATGGCCAGGCCGGTGACATCGGCTGCCTCACGGAAAACAAGTGCCTGCTGGACCGCATTCTGGCCACTGGTCGCATCGATCACCAGAAGGGTCTCGCAGATGGCTTCAGGGGCCTGGCGGCTGATAATCCGGCGGATTTTGGCCAGCTCATCC
>LSQX01197421.1_pt1 | contig 11909 bp, 10 predicted proteins | sample 654561 | NCBI WGS metagenome assembly LSQX01 (sample SAMN04489861, study PRJNA283612) | anaerobic digester metagenome | isolation source: 4 biogas reactors fed with cattle manure at either 37C or 55C with and... | place: Denmark: Kongens Lyngby | collected 2014 | reverse complement strand
GCGATGATTAACGTCGCCGGCGGGTTTATCGTTACCGACAGGATGTTAAGAATGTTTGACGGGAAGGATAAAGAAAATGAATCGAACGATTAATTTTCTTCTCGTTTTGCCGGATACGGCTTATTATGTGATTTGCGGGGCGTTAGCCTTGATCGTGCTGATCGGGATCTCCCTGATGAGCAAGGTAAAAACCGCCGTTCTCGGCAACCGGCTCAGCGCCCTCGCGATGGCCGCGGCCATCGTCGTGACTTTGCTGAAATACGAGATTCTCCCCGACTGGGTTTTATATATCGGCATCGCCTTGGGTTTTTTGATCGGTTTATGGCTCGCGGTTAAGGTTAAGATGATCGAGATGCCGCAGCTCGTGGCTTTATTTAACGGGCTCGGCGGCGCCGCCTCCGCCATCGTCGGATTTTTCGCGTATCTCGGCATCGGCGCGGGAGACGACCTCTTTTCCCGGATCACGGCGCTCCTCGCGATCGCGGTCGGCGCGATAACGTTTTTCGGAAGCATGATCGCCGCGGGGAAACTGCATAAACTAATTAACCAGAAACCGATTATTCTGCCTTTTCACACCGGAATCACCGTCCTGCTTCTGGTTTTGACGGCGGCTTACACGGTTTTCGCCGTCATTCCGGCATTTAGCGGGATGCCGACGCTAAACGCCGTCGCTTTGACGATTATCGCCACGCTTTTCGGCATCGTCTTTACCGTCCGCGTAGGCGGAGCCGACATGCCGATTACGATTTCCCTCCTTAACAGTTTAAGCGGCGTCGCCGGAGCGATCGCGGGTCTTGCGATCGGGGATCTCTTGCTCGTTATCGTCGGCGCGATCGTCGGCGCCTCGGGACTGCTTTTGACGAGAATCATGTGCCGGTCGATGAACCGCCACTTGTCGGCGATTTTACTCGGAAAAACAACCGCCGCTGTCGTGACAGAGGCGTCCGCCGCGGACGCGAAGCCCGAGGCGAAGAAGCCGNNCAGCACCTGGTTAGGGATTTGGCGGAACGTTTCCGCGCGAACGGCGCGACGGTGAAATTCGCGATTCACCCGGTGGCCGGGAGGATGCCGGGACACATGAATGTCCTTTTGTGCGAGGCGGGCGTCGACTACGAGGATTTATACGAAATGTCGGATATCAACGATGATTTTGCCGGGGCGGATCTCACGGTAATCGTCGGCGCCAACGACGTCGTCAATCCCGCGGCCCGCGACACCGTCGGAACGCCGATATCGGGAATGCCGATACTCAACGCCGACCATTGCCCGCGGATCGTGATTTTCAATTACGACATGAAGCCCGGCTACGCCGGCGTCGAGAACCCCCTATATAGAAGAGAAGAAGGCGTCTGGCTTGTTATGGGCGACGCCGCGGAAACGCTGAAAGATATTTTGAATAAATGGTAGTAAAAAACCCGAAAGTTTAGCTCATAACCTTCGGGTTTTTAAAATCTCGTTTTAACGGTCAGGTGACTGCCGATTTGAAAGTCGCCTTTATCGTAGGTGATGACGAACGGCTCCGGGGCGGTAAAGAATTTCGTTCCCCGGATCGCGAAATTATCGAAGTTAAAGCGCTCGTCGCCGGACAGGTTATCTACCGGGATAACGGCGATTGTGCCGGTGTCGACCGTGATGCCGTCATAGATCCCGTCGCCGCCGTATGTTTGGCCGATAAAGATCTTGACGCCGTCGACTTCCAGCAAGGCCGCCCGTTGATCGAGTTTATAGAAGAGCGACCAAAGTTTTTCGATCCAATGGTAGCCCGGCGTTCCTTTGATTATCAGGCAGGGATCGCCGACATAATAGGCGCCGGCGGGCATATTAATTTGTTCCATATTTCCTCCTTATTAGTCGCCAAAAATCATTTCCACAAATTCCGGGTGATCGATGAAAGGATTGCGATTGTTTTGCCAGCGGTAGATGACATCGTTGCGTTGTTTTTCGAAATCATCGGGCGGGTCTTCCCGGTGCCACCTAAGCAGGCAGGATAAGACCGCCATTTTCGCGGCCTCGGGGGTGTAGTTGGTATTCGGGTCGTTAGGCAGGACTTCCTCGACCAAGTCAAACTCGGGATAGCGGATGACCATGTAAAAGAGAATCCGAGCCACGTCGCCCTTGTCTTCGTCGCCGGGGTAATATGTTTCCGGCCCCGTCTCGTCGGAGAAGACCTTGTTTCCCCGACTGCTGTTTACGGAAGGTTGAATCGCCCTCAGGTTGTGAAGGTCGCTCGCTTGGTTTTTCTCGTGCTCGTCGACGCGCTCGACGCCAAGCCGCGAGTTTGGCCAGACATGCTCGCGATGCCAGCTGGAGCCGTCCCATAAGGCCGGAACGCTCGCGCGGGAATAAATCGTGAGCACCTTGCCGGGGTTATCGGGGTCGGCGTCGGCTTCAGCCAGGGCGACTTTCGCGTCGGCGTAAGAGACGAGCGTGACGTTGGTCGAAACAAGTTCCGTCAAGAAATTCTTAAGTTCCTCGCCATCCAACCCCTCGGCGCCCGCGTAGTATTCCTCAAGCGGCAATTGGGGATAGCCGTTGTCGTCGGCGAATAAGTAATCATATCCGAAGAACGCGGCGACGGCGATCACGATTATGCTTACGATGCCGCCGGCGATTTTTTTCAGCGAATTTTTCATACTTCTTTCCTGCTTTCTTTTTGTATTATTATATGCGCCGTTTTTATTATACATTGTTCTTTTGTCATAATCAATAGGCTAAACGCATATCGAGCCGAAATTTGCCATTTATCGACGGCAGGCAAAAAGCGAAAGATATTAACAAGTAAGAGTGTTGAAAAAAAAGATTAAAAGTGATACAATATAACAAGTTATCACAAGAAAAGCAGGTGAACTCATGTTTTTAGCAATCTACGACGGAGAAAATTTTAACGCAGCTAATTTTTCCGATGCATTATTAATAACCTTGTTTTCAATGTTACTCGTGTTTTTGATTTTGGCGCTATTAATGTTCATTATTTCGTTGCTTAATTATGCGCGCCCGGCAAAACCCGCCCCAAAGGAGATGAACTGGGAAGAGTTGGACGAGGACGCGCGGGTCGCGGCTTTGGTCGCGACGGTTGATTATGCCGAGGAAACGAAACAAGACGTCAGGCTCGTTTCCGTTAAGAAAATCACGAAGGAAGGAAGAAAATAATGATCGACTTGTTCAAGGAATTTTGGAATTCGACGGGAATCAGCGAAATTCTCGCCGGAAACTGGCGTAATATCGTCATGATACTGGTCGCCTTTGTTTTGTTTTATCTCGCGATCGCGAAAAAGTTTGAGCCATATCTTTTAATCCCGATTGCCTTCGGGATGTTTCTTGCTAATTTCCCGCTCGGGGGCATTACCAATCCCCCGGTTATCGTCGACGGCGAGACGAAAGAGGTCGGGGGCTTGATTTATTACCTGCAGCAGGGGGTGAAACTCGGGATTTATCCCGCACTTATCTTTCTCGGCATTGGGGCGACGACCGATTTTGGGCCGCTTATCGCCAACCCGAAAAGCCTGCTCCTGGGCGCGGCCGCGCAAATCGGCATATTCCTCACTTTTCTCGTTGCTATTGTCTTGCCTCAGTTTAACGGTTTCGAGGCCGCTTCAATCGCCATTATTGGCGGGGCTGACGGGCCGACGGCGATTTTCCTTACGAACAGGCTCGCCCCGCACATTCTGGGCTCGGTAAGCATCGCCGCCTATTCCTACATGGCGCTCGTCCCCGTGATCCAGCCGCCCGTAATCCGCTTGCTCACGACGAAACGCGAGCGACGGATTAAAATGGAGCAGCTCCGGGAAGTAAGCAAACTTGAAAAGATTATCTTCCCAATCGCCGTGACGCTCGTCGTTTTGTTATTAGTGCCTTCCTGCGCGCCTTTAATTGGGTGCCTGATGCTCGGTAATTTGATTAAGGAATCGGGCGTCGTCCCGAAACTTACCGAGACCGCAGCCAATTCCTTGCTTTATATCGTCACGATCCTTTTGGGCGTAAGCGTCGGCGCCACCGCGACGGGCGAGCAATTCTTGCGAATTGAGACTTTGCTTATTATCGGCTTGGGCGTGGTCGCTTTTATGACGGCGACGGCCGGCGGGGTCCTCTTCGGGAAACTGATGTGCTGGATTACGAAAGGTAAGGTCAACCCGATAATCGGCGCCGCGGGCGTAAGCGCCGTGCCGATGGCCGCCAGGGTCGCTCACCTTGAAGGCCAAAGGGAAGACCCCGAGAATTATTTATTGATGCACGCGATGGGCCCGAACGTGGCCGGCGTGATCGGCTCGGCAATCGCCGCCGGGGCCTTTATGATATTCTTTTAATAGCAAAATATAAGCGACGCTTGTTAAATAATCAATGATGTTATAAAAATGCTCTGTTAGATATTTTGTGGTTTTTACCGCAGTTACAAAATAAGCGGTTAAAAAAAGCATCTCACCAACATTCGGTTGAGATGCCTTTTAATTAACTAAACGCGCTTTTTATTATTTTGGCGTTCCTTTTACGGGAAATATTTTATTGAGAGTATTGTTCTGTCCCAGATATGCCATGATTGAAGTCTCCTTTTTGTAAAACAGCGGATAATATTAATAAGGAAACAGGAATGTTCCTTGCTGAAGCCTAGATTGGATATATCGTTTTTTATTTGCTCTTGCAAAAAGGGTGTTTCTGTTTAATAATATAATTTGACATATAGAAGATTATAGTTTTCATTCTTGAATTAATTCACCTAATTTTTTTTATAATGCTCTTAAAAAAGGCGAAGCCCGTCGTTTTCAGGCTTCGCTATTTTTTACGTTTACGATTTATTTGTATATTGCGAGAAGATCGGCGAGGATACCGAGAAACTTGCCGGTCGTATGCCCCCAAATCTCCTTATAGACGGCGCCGTTCGCGGTCGGCCAATAAGGGGCGTCCTTCGCGCCGCGGGTCATAATCCCGACCGGGAGCGCTCCTATCATTTGAGCGGAAAAAGCGACGTATAAGGGATGGTAGTTGTGTCCTTCGCCGTACATCGTTGAAGAAGCAAAGGGGTTTTTGCCTAGGACCCATTCGAGCTGGCGAACGGCGATCTGCGCGAGCTCACGGTCACCCAATACTTTCGCGCACGCGGAGACCGCCTTGGCCTTGCTTAAAAGGGTGGCGTGGTACCCGCGTCGGGAAACGGCGATCGGGAAACGGCGGAGATAAATGTTGTCAGCGAGTTTGATTCCGCTTTTCGCCTGGGCGACGAGCGAGGCCATCGCTTCCTCGTCGCTGTATAGCGTTTTCGAATAAGTGTGATCGTTAAGATCGAGTTTTCTTGTGTCGTAGATATATGCCGGGAGCAGCCCATAAGGGAGGGCGACGTCGGCGGTCGCTTTAATATATTCGCCGTATAACTCGATTCCCTCTCGCCACGCCGCGGCGTCGGGATGATTGGGCGCTACTTCAAGAAGCCGCGCAAGCCCGCAAACCGGCGATTGTTCGTGCCCGCGGTGTTCGTAGTTCAAGATTTGCGCGTGATCGGGGTTTTTGTAAAAGAAGCCGCGCAGGGGCTTATCCCACGTCGGGAGTTTTCGTTGTTGGCAGGATAGAACGACGCTGGCGTATTCGGCTCCCTGCTCGAGATAACGAGCGTCGCCGGTCAAAAGATATATCTCCGCCGCCGCGAGCGCTCCCTGGCCGCAAACCTGGGCCGCCGCCCCCGGTCCCCAGCGTTTCGTGTAGAGGCCCTGTTTTCTTCCCTCGACACCAAACCAAAAGTCCTCTTCGGCCGCCCGGCGGCACCAGTCCGAAAACACCGGATCGCGATCTTTATACAGGCGAGCCGCGGCCGCCTCGGCGCCGGCCGCCAAGAAGTTTTCAAACGGCCCGTTTTCCGCAACATTTCTCCTCGTAAAATTCTCGATTCCCTCAAGGACGTTCGGCCGCCAGATTGAGTAAAGAACGGCCATCGCCCGGTAGCCGTCGCCGAAACGGGTCCTGAGGAGCCAGTTCACGCCCCAGCGACCCTCGGCGAGAACCTCGTCGCGCAATTTGCCGTCGGGCAGGGCGTCGGCCGTTTCGAACACGGCGTGGGCTATTTCCGCCGTGCAGATTTCAAATTGGGAGACGTCGCCCGCGTCGTGCCAACCGCCGTGATTGGGCACCATCCGGCCGTCATGATGGAAAGTGTATGAGTTAAGATGGCAGGGGCTGTGGACGCCCGGGACGTCATCGCCGCACCGGAGTGTTTTTAAGAAAGCGATGCTTTTGATAAACGCGGGACGGTAAGGAAACTCGTCCACAACAAAAGCGAAAGTTTCGCGCCCGTCGAGCGCGAGCCGGTAACGACCCGGCTTTTGCAGGGCGGAAAAATCCAAGATATAGAACGAGCCGAGTTCGCTTTCGGCGGTCTTGACCGGGAAACGGCGGCGGCTGCCGTCGCTTTCGTCAATTATCTCGAAATAATCGGCTTTCGCTTCCCCCGTCACGGCGATTTTCTCGGCGGCGGGGAAATAGCCGCTATGACAGAACGCGACGCGGTCGCCGAGCTCCCACCCGTCGACATGGTCGGGCGCGACTTTTTGAATCTCGATGTCCTTAAAATAAAACTTAACGTCGGGAAGCGCCTCGGGCGGGCAACCGAGAAGAACCGGCCCGAAACTAAGGCTTGTGATTTTCTCCCTGGCAAATTCGCCGATTTCCCAGACGACTTGGTTCCAGCGGTTGGGAATCACGCTCGGGGCGTGCCCATAAGACTTATCGCCGCCCGCAAGCCGGAAGTGAAAATAAAAGTTGGGAAATCCGGTCGCTTCCGGGTGGACGGATAGGGAAATTCTGTTGTATTCGCTCCAATCTTCGTCTTCAAAGTTAAGCTTTATCATGCTCGCGGGCCGCGTGTTGTTATCGTCGGCCTCGGCGTTGGTCGAAAGAACGAAACCCTCCGGCGTTCGCTCGAGACTGCCGCGACCGGAGAACGAAAAATCCGCAAGCGGTAGCGCCCGCGTCTTTTCCACCTTTTTTTCCAGCCAGCGTTTTTCGGCGGTCGTTTCATAATCAATTGATACGTTCATTTTCTTCAAAAAATCCATAATCTTTCCTCCTTACGCTTTATTATTATAGTATTTTTTTCGAAAAAAACCAAGCAAAACAAAAAAAGCCCGGAGGCTTTTTATTCAGGCTGCGTAAAGCAGCGCCGTCGCGAGCGCGAAATAGATAAGCAGGGCGACGATATCGATTACGGTCGTGATAAATGGTCCCGAGGCGGTCGCCGGGTCGATTTTCGCTTTTGAAAAGAGAACCGGGATAACGGCGCCCGAGAGATTCGCGACCGTAAGCGAGATTGCGAGCGAAAAAGCGAACACAAAAGCTATTTTGTATATTTCATAGCCATTGTTTTCGGAAAGCGCGAGCAGGGCGGCGGAGAAAGCGAACGAAAGGATGCCGAAAGCGATTCCCAGGATGCCCCCGCGCAGAGTCTCGCGACCGAGGTGTTTTAAAATATCGTTTTTGTTTTCGAGTTTGTTTTTCGTGATTTTCTGGATGGTGATCGCCAGGGTCTGCGTCCCGCTGTTCCCGGCCATGTTCAGGATAACGGGCTGGAAGAAGGCGAGGACGGTCAGGCTTTCCAACGCGAAAAGAAAATCAAAAGCGGAAATTAGAATCACAACGAGGACATTCATAACGAGAAGAATCGATAGCCACGGAAGTCTTTTCCTCACCGAGTCAATCGTCGATTCGTATAACTCCTCGCTATCGGTAAGACCGCCGAGGCGGGCGTAGTCTTCCTCCGCCTCCTCAACAAACGCGTCCATCGCGTCGTCCTCGGTAATGATGCCCTTCAGGACGCCCGCCTCGAGCACCGGCAGGGCGTCGATATCGTAGTCCTTGATTGTCTTGATGACTTCGTCGATGTCATCGTTGACTTCCGCGGCGCGGAAATTCGTGTCCATGATCTCGTCGACCGGGCAGGGGGCTTTGGTAACGATCACTTTTTTTAAATCAAGCGTTCCGAGCAGCCTACCGTTATTATCAACGACGAAGGTCGTTTTAATCGTGTCGGCGTCGGGCGCTCTTTTCACGATCTCGCGCGTGATGTCCTTGATGTCTTTCCCGCTTTCGATGGCGATATATTCGGTCGACATGATGCTTCCGGCCTCGTGTTCCTCGTAGGCCGCCAGGGTCTCGATGTCGTCCCGGGTTTCCCGGTCCAACAGGTTGATTACCGCCTGGCGCTTCTCTTCGTCGAAATAATCGAGGATATCGGTTGCGTCGTCGGACGCCATTTCCTTGATTACGCCCGCGATTTGGCGGTTGGCGACGTCCTCCAGGAGTTCCGCGGCTTTTTCGGGCTCGACGAAAGAAACGATTTCCGCAAGTTCCCTGCGCGTGAAGGCTTCGTATAACTCGCGGCGAATCTCGTCCGGCAATTCGGGGAGCGCCTCGGCGATCTCGTACGGGTGGCGTTGAAGCAAAAACTCGCAGATTTCCCGCGGCGCCGCTTGGCTATCTTTCATCGCCCGGATGATTTTTTCAAGGTCTCTGTTCATGCTTGCCTCCTAAACCAAATTGAGCAGGGCGGTTGCCAGGCCGAAATAGATTACCGTGGCGAAAAGGTCGTTTAAGGTGATGATGAGCGGGCCCGAGGCGAGCGCCGGGTCGATTTTCAGTCGCGAGAAGACAATCGGGACGGCGGCGCCGAACATCCCGCCGAAAACAAGCGATGCCATAATCGAAAGCGAGACGATAAGCGCGATCGTCGCCTTGGCCTCGGTTTTTGTAACGGAGAGAACGGCGTAACTTACCGCGAAGGCGAGAACCGCGCAGACCGCCGCGTTAATGACCGCGACCCGGAGTTCCTTGAAAAGGTGTTTCGCGGTTTTGCGGGGGGTGTTAAGGTCGCCGCGCACGAGATGGCGGATTGAGACCGAAAGCGACTGAGTGCTGATATTCCCGACCATGTCGAGAATCATCGTCTGGAAGAATACCAAGGCCGTTACCTGGCGGATCGCGCCCTCGAAGGAACTGATTAGGCCGGATAGGAGAAAACCGAGCGCGAGCAGCGACGAAAGCCACGGGACGCGGCGAAGCGTTCCCTTAAAAAGGCTCTCTTCCTCGATCGCGACCGCGGCGAGTTGGCCGTAGGTTTCCGTTTCCTCTTTCTCGACGACGTCCAAAGCGTCGTCAATGGTAACGATGCCGACCAGTTTTCCGTCCTCGACGACCGGCAGGACCGAAAGGCCGTAATTGTTCATTTTTGCGGCGGCGTCGGCGGCCTTGTCCTCAACTTCCGCGGATACGATCATTCCGTCGGCGAGCTCGGCGATTTTTATCGGGCTGCGGGCGATGATTAAATCGACGAGTTTGATAAAGCCGATCAGCTTCCCGTTTTCGGTGACGTAGACCGGGTCGATCGTTTCGCTGTCTTCGGATTCGCGGATTAGGATCTTCATCGCGTCCTTGACGTCAAGATCGCTCTCGACGGCGATATAATTCGTTGTCATCACGGCGCCGACCTGATCCTCTTTATATTTGCGCAGATAAGCGAGTTCCGCTTGCGACTCCCGGCTGAAGCGGCCGAGAATGGCGCGGAAATCCTCGTCTTCGATTTCGTTTAAGATATCGGTGATGTCGTCGCTCGCCATTTTCTCGAGAATCGGGATGCTTTTGTCGATGCCAATCTCTTTCAGGCAGGCGATCGTTTTTCCGGTGTCAAGGTATGACAAAATATCGGCCAGTCTTTCCGCCGGGAGATTATCGTATAAGAACCGGCGCTCCGTCTCTTTAAGCGCGGGAAATACCCGCGCGAAGTCGTACGGATGCAAGTTCCCGGTCTTCCCGGCGATGGCCTTGTCTCGGCGTTTGATTAAGTTCTTGATGAGATCCGTCGTTTTTTTCATTGTCATCACCTTTTAGTTTTGCCGGGTCCCCGGCAAAAACCACTTAAATATTATACCATAAAAAGCCTTTCGCTTCAATCGGGAAATTTTCATGATTCGCTCTTTTTCGGTAACGCCCGCTCGGAAAGGTAATTTTTGCGGCGTTGTGATTTACGGAAAAATGCAGATATTTATTTAAAAGAAGATAAAAATGTGATAAAATATATATAAAGAATGGGTGAAAATGATGAGATTGCCGTCATACGTGCAAAAAGCGCTGGATAAATTGGAAAGCGGGGGCTACGAGGCGTACGTGGTCGGCGGCGCCGTCCGCGATTATCTCCTGAACAAGGAACCGAACGACTATGACGTCTCGACAAACGCCCGTCCCGACGAAGTTAGGGAGGTTTTTGCCCGTTACCGCGTTTTCGATACCGGCATTAAGCACGGCACCGTGAGCGTGATGATCGAGAGAAAAATGCTTGAAATCACGACTTACCGGAGCGAGGAGGATTACGAGGATTTCCGCCATCCGAAAAAGGTGACGTTTGTCCGCGATCTTGATACCGACCTTAAGCGCCGCGATTTCACCATTAACGCCCTCGCCTATAATAGAAAGATTATCGACCGCGTGGGAGGAATCGCCGATCTCAAGAGTAAAATCATCCGGGCGATCGGCGACCCCGAGGAACGCTTTACCGAGGATCCTTTAAGGATTTTAAGAGCCTTGAGATTCGCGGCGGAACTCGGGTTTACGATCGAGCCCTCGACCGCGGCGGCCGTTTTGGCCCACGCCGGCTTAATCGCGAAAGTTTCCGCCGAACGGATAAATATTGAGTTGAATAAACTGCTCGCCGCGCCCGCGGCGGCCGCGATTACCGGCGCCTATTTTCCCGTCATACGCGTTTTTATCCCCGAATACCGCGCCCTCGATCCCGCGCCCCATTTGGCGGCGCTAAAGCGCCTGGAGGGTTTTCATCTCCGGCTCGCGGCTTTTTTCCTGCCGCTCGGCGCGTCCGCGCCCGCGGTAATGCGCCGGCTTAAATACAGCCGCGCCGCGGTTAAGAAAACCGGCTTTTTGGTCGATAATTTTTCCCTGGAGTTATCGGGAGAAGAAGAGCGGCTCGTTTCGCTCCTGTTGCGTTACGATTATCGGGATTTAATCGATCTTATTGATTTGCGCGCTGCTTATTCCCCGCGCGCGGAAGACGCGGCGGCGCGGGAGGGGCTTATGCGCCTTTACCGCGAGCGCGAGTGTTTTCGGCTTAAGGATTTGAAGATCGGCGGCCGCGATTTGCTCGCGATCGGTTTTAAGGAGGGAGTCGGGGTCCGCCTGGCTTTGGAGCGGATCTTATCCGAGGTCGCCCTCGGCAAACTCCCCAATCGCCGGGAGGCGCTCTTAAAGCGGGCCGGAGAAATAAAAAAGGAGGGATGAGCGTGGATTATCGAAAAAAGCATTATTATAAAAAAGTTTTTTTCGGGATTTTCGGTTTTTTAATTATTCCCGCATACAGTTATTTGTTCGCCCTTAACGGTCCGGGCGGCGACTTGATTATCGTCACCTTTTCGCAAATCGGCTCCCGTTACGGCGCGATCGAATCGCTTATTTTCTGGGGAATAATGCTCAGCCTCTATTATTTTTTCTTCCTAAGCTATCTCTATCAACTTACCGGGGAGAAAAATATTTTTTTCCAGATCAATTTGGCGCTAAGCTGCCTTTCGATTTTGGTGACGGTGTTTTTGCCTTTCGCGCCGACGATGTTCCCGATCGCGGGAAAACTTCATAATATCCTGGCGCGGGTGTCAGCCGTTTCCTGCGCCGTGACCCTCCTGGTCTTTGTATTTACTTACTTGAAGATTGACCGCGCCGTCTTTATCAAAAGCCTGATCGCTTTTCTCGTCGTTTTGGCATTTAACGTGTTGATTCTGATTAACTACGGCATTAGCAGTCTGTTTCAAATTGTTCTCGCCGCGACATTCTGCCCTTATTTGTATTTGAATCTATTGTTCCTGGAAAAGTCGGATAAGTTCAATATTTATGAGGTTTTGGAGAAGGCGGGGGCGGAAAGAGAGGACGGCATGGAT
>LSQX01239819.1_pt2 | contig 11912 bp, 8 predicted proteins | sample 654561 | NCBI WGS metagenome assembly LSQX01 (sample SAMN04489861, study PRJNA283612) | anaerobic digester metagenome | isolation source: 4 biogas reactors fed with cattle manure at either 37C or 55C with and... | place: Denmark: Kongens Lyngby | collected 2014 | reverse complement strand
GCTAATATTTATTTTTGATGCTAGAGGTGATAGCATTAAAGAGAGAATGAGTCCGATAAAAATATTGCTCATTATATTTCTAAAGATATAGATAAAGGGCGAGAAAGAGCTCTGGTTTTTTAATTCCTCCATCATTGAATCGCTGAAATTAAGGGCTTTAGCCACATCTATTGTTTGCTGTGTAACCCTTGAAATGTATGAAGGGTCGATTCTTGTAACGTGTATAAAAATGATGACCGACTCGAGAATAGAGGCAAAGAAAAAGAGGACTATTGCAAATTTTACTCCCTCCCAATACTTAAGCCTGTTTTCAGCTTTACTATTCTTGTACTGTATTAGATAATAGAGAAGTAATAGGGGAGTGAAGAAGAGTAGAAATCCATTTACGAACTCTAATGATGGATATTTCGTAGATCCTATCACAAATAGGTATTTGAAAATCCAAAATCCACCTAATCCAAAACCAGCTTGCATAGCAAAGCTGATTATACTGTTTTTATTTTTCTGCATTTGTATGTTTTATCTAGTCTTTTGCTTGAAAGACTCAAAGGTAATTTGTTTGCGTGTTTGTAACTATACAAAAGTAATTATTTTTTCACTTAGAAAAAAGGTTTCAGAACTTCCATTGTTAAAATAGCGGTAATTGGGAGATAAAGAGAGGATAGCACACTTTGCAGTGCATTATTTGGTTAAATACCTTTGGTATACTGATGAAGTGCTAACGAAACGCAGTATCTCATCAAAAATAGCAGAATAGTTAAACAGTAAAAAGATTTCTTAGCGTGGGTTTTAAGGTTGTAGACCAAGTCACGACTTAGCCTTTTGTAAGAGGGGGCTATATTCAAATAAGGGTGTATGGGATAAGTTCGTACATAAACTATTAAACATTAGCAATTTATTCAAAAAGACGTAGTATGCTACATTTCTACAGTAGCTGAGTACATGGCAGCTCCAATACAAATTACTTATGTGTATTTCGCAGAAAGAAAAGATTCGCTATCACCGCATTTCAATTACTTCTGAAATGCCAAAAAACTAGCATTGTCTAAAAATTGACCATAACACGCGTAGAGTTTGATTCACTGTGAGGCCTTCTCTACGAGAGTTCTTATGTATTGGGTATACATAAGCTTCTACTGTATTATCGTCGTGCATTCTTAAATATCCACCCAACCCCCATGTTAGCATTCGTGTGTCTGTTCTGAATTTAAGTATTTTATTTTTCCTGTCTGAGTACGATATGATATACTGTCGGTCAACCTTTTGCATCATCTCATCGAATGGACAATTGGTTCTTGCTTCGAATTTGATATCCAGTGTTTTAACACCTTTGAATTTGGGAGGAGTGTCGTCTTCAGATTCCATATATTCTAATCTGTAGTAGAAAAAAGAGGTGATAATAGCAGGTGGTAATACTCCATTTATAATAAATGCTATAAGGAGTTGCCAATAATTAAAAGAAACATCCCAAAAAACAGACATTACTAAAACAATGCCAAGTAGGAAAATCAAAAAAACAGAAGACCAAAAAATCAATAACTTAGTTGTAAATTTCATGATGAGTCTTTATTAAAAAGGTTTTTATCTTTATTGTGACTGTGGAATTTTTATTTCTTGTGTAATCTTTATATTCTCAAAGCCCATATCTTTCATAATGGATGTAAGCACTACCTCAGCTTGCTTAGTAGCATCTCTTAGGATGCCTTGTGAGATAGCATCGCTAATCATAGTATCTTTTTCTTTCATTATGGCTTTGTTATAATCGGCAATGGTGAGCGGATTAAAAGCATTCATACTTTCATTGTATACCCTAATTGATTTTTCATCAATCATTGTGTCCAATATTCTTGCTCTTGGCAGTGATATATGAATATCTTTACCTGACACGTCCACTTTCATGCTTTTGAAGTTTACGCCAGCTTTTATGTATCCGTTATATTTTAAGAGGAATGATTTTTCTGTTAATGGAACATTTATCTTCAATATTTTTAGAAAATCTTTGTAACCTATTACTCCAGAGTAATTGTACTTTACAAGCGCCAACTCTTGAATGGGAACAACTCTATTAAGTACAGCTGTACTGTCGTAACCAACCTTTTTCTCTTTCGAGAAATGGTTAGATACAAGTAATATAGCCAATAGCACTGTTGTTAGTATAAAAAATATGGTGATGAAGTTTACACTTCCTCTTTTCCTCATATTATAAACTGATGTTTTAAGCCTATTTCTAGGATTTTGATTGATTTAATTACAAAAATAACAAATAGAACAGAAGAAACTACTCTTTTCGTGTTTTTTTATTGAATGCGATGGAGTTTTGTTGAGTAGCTTTTTATATTTATTGTACATTTGTAGATAATAGGATGTTTGTGAAACGAATCTCAAAATGTTAATGAACATCTTATGTGCTCAATTGTTTTTAACTCTAGGCATTGAGAGAAATACATAAATTGATGCATAGCAACAGAAGATAAAACATAAAGATATAAATAAAATAATGAAAAAATTAGCAGACATCGGATTGATTGGTTTAGCTGTAATGGGCGAAAATCTTGTTCTTAACATGGAGAACAAAGGTTATACAGTAGCACTCTTTAACCGAACAGTTGAAAAAGTAGATGCCTTTGTTGAAGGCAGAGGAAATGGAAAGAATTTTATTCCAGCACACTCGCTCGAGGAGTTGGTTTCATCGCTTAGCACACCACGAAAAGTGATGATGCTGGTTAAAGCAGGTAAACCTGTTGATGATTTTATAGACAAACTTGTACCATTGCTTGAACCAGGCGATATAATTATTGATGGTGGCAATAGTAATTTTCCTGATACTATTCGTAGAACAGAATATGTAGAGAGTAAAGGATTGTTATATGTAGGAACAGGAGTTTCGGGTGGTGAAGAAGGAGCTTTACTAGGTCCGTCGCTCATGCCTGGAGGCTCTAAAGAGGCATGGCCTTTTATAAAAGATATATTTCAATCGATAGCTGCAAAGGTTGATAATGGTGTGCCATGTTGCGATTGGGTAGGAGAAGATGGTGCAGGCCATTTTGTGAAAATGGTGCACAATGGCATTGAATATGGAGATATGCAAATAATTAATGAAGCATACCACTTGATGAAAGACCTATTGGGGATGGATGCTTTTGAGCAGCACGAAGTGTTTAAAGAGTGGAACAAAGGTGATTTAGACTCATACTTAATTGAAATTACTGCCGATATATTGGCTTTTAAAGATGAAGATGGTAGTCCACTTGTTGAAAAGATATTGGATACTGCTGGTCAGAAAGGAACAGGTAAATGGACAGCTATTACTGCGCTTGATTTAGGTATTCCTCTTACTTTGATTGCAGAGTCTGTTTATTCTCGTACACTTTCAGCACAAAAAGACTTGCGTGTAAAAGCTTCGAAATATTTGTCGGGAACAAAACCTGCATTTAAAGGTGATAAACAAGCATTTATAAATGATTTGGGACAGGCTGTGTTTGCTTCAAAACTTATCTCTTATGCACAAGGTTATGACTTGATGATGGAAGCAGCCAGAGAGCATAACTGGAACTTAAATTATGGAGGTATTGCTCAGATGTGGCGCGGTGGGTGTATTATTCGCTCTGCATTTTTGAAAGATATTAAAGAGGCATTTGAACAAAACCCTGAGTTGGAGAACTTATTGTTAACTCCATACTTTAAAAAGAACTTAGAAGCTGCACAAGATAGCTGGCGCAGAGTTAGTGCTGCAGCTATAGAAAACGGTATTCCATTGCCTGCAATCACTTCAGCTTTGGCTTATTTTGATGGTATTAGAAATGATCGTTTACCTGCTAATTTATTGCAAGCTCAGCGCGATTACTTTGGAGCACACACTTATGAGAGAGTAGATAAGCCACGTGGCGAATTTTTCCACACCAATTGGACAGGTAGAGGAGGAGATACTTCTTCTACAACTTACGAAGTGTAAATAATTGATGTAAAGTAGAGACAGTAAAACAGTAGATTATATATTGATATAAAACATAAAAAGCATACAGGATTAAAATTCTTGTGTGCTTTTTTTAGTATCAACCATGTTTATTGAATTGTTGAAGATGTATTAAACAAAAAAATCCATTGGGGCCCAACTCCCCAATGGATTTAACGCAGACTCTAAATTAGATTTAGAAGTTTACGTTCTTACGAACTTGAGTAAATCAGTTCTCTGGAAAAATTATCATAGATGGAAAGTACATGCCTTCATAAAACAGATTCTTTTTTAGTGAGCCTGTAGTTCCATCATAAAAATATAAATTGTTCTTAGCTGAATCAGCACCGTAACCTACAATTGTGGTAACTAAGACTTGATTACTCTTTGGATCAACACTCATCCCCGTGCCATAAATCATTCGTCCTGCTGGTACTTTAAACAGTGGAGAATTCAAAGAAGTTATATCGCCAATAACATACTTAAATATATTCATGCCACTAACAAAAAACAATGCGTTTTCTTGTTTTGATGCTGTGAGTGAACCTTGAGTCCAAGCCCAAGGGTTTGAGGTTGCTTTAATATCATTGGGCATAGCTATGGTTTCCATTTTAAGTGTGTATGGGTTTATTTTAAGCAATAAGTTGTCGTGAGTGCTCCAAATCATTCCATCCTTACTTACTGTGAGGCCACTTTTACCACTATCAAAAGTTTTTTCTAACTCCCAAGTAGCTGTGTTTATTACATATATTTTATTATTACCTACTGCATAAACATGTTCACGGTATTGTAACAACTCCCCAACTTTACCTGTAATACCCTCTATCTTATCACCCAATGATAGCGGGTTGAGATTTAATTTAAAAATTCCTTTAGTTGTAGAAACTAAACCAAGCTCTTCGGTTATTCCACAAAAAGCATGACCATCTGCGGCTGTTTTGTTGAAATTTTTGATGCGTCCTGTCTCTATCAGAGTATTAGGATTGGCTGTAACAAAGTCTCCTTGTTTAGATACAATGTACATTTGCTCATTATAGATTGTAGCAAACTGTGTGGTGTTTCCTAAATCTTTTCCTGGATTTATTTTCACAAAAAGGTTTGTATCTACTTTATTAGTAAGAGAGTTGTAGAAGTTAATAACACCTCCACTTTTACCAAACTGACCTTCATTGACAATAAAAAACCCTTTTGAAAAATCGCAAGTTGTAGTTTCCTCTTTAATGGGTACTTCTATTTGTGAGTCGTCGCTAAAGGTGAATATAGCTACACCATCTTGAATAACAATGCTAATTATTGTTGGCGCACTTGTTCCATCTTCAGGTTGAGCTTTCACGCCTGTCGATTCACCATTTATATACCAATAACCATCTACAATTTGTGGTGTAGAACCCTCGGCTGCAATACTTGAATCTTTTCCATCAATAAACCAATTGCCATTTTCGCCCAGCGTAAACACTGGCGTGTGACCATCTGATATATTAACTGTGCTATTGTCAGAAAAAGTAATAGTATATCCATTATCGGTAGCCACTACTTTATCAACGGTTAGTTGATTTTGTAAAGCTGTCAATAAAGTTTCATGATTCTTTAAAGCTTCTGCCTGACGAGCTTGCTCTTCTAATACATCTTCGTATTTTTGATTTAAGTCGTTAATATCTTCGTCATAATCGGCACATCCTACAAAAAGGAGTGCAAGTAACAGGTAGAGAATTGTTTTGTTAATTTTCATTGTAATAATTTGTATGTGTTTTATATTTTAGTTTTATTCTAAATTTAAATCTTTAAAACCGCTCACTTCTGTAGAAACCTCACCTAACCAACCACCCGCTGCACGCGTAGAGGTGTGTACTCTCACAAAATCGATTCCTTTAAGGTTTACTTTGTTGCCATCTTTATCCACAGCCCAATCAATGTCTATATGGCCTTTCTCGTCATTATTGGCCCAGTTGTCAGCATATCCAAAATCATAAGCAGGGCTTTTCCACATAGTACCATTACCCGACTCATCATACATAGCTGCTGCTAAGTAAGTTCCTTTATAGGTAATGCTTTCTCCCGCCCACATTGGATAGTAGGATTGTCTGTGAAAGCTATTTTTGGCAATATATCCTTCTTGACCTTTATTGTCTGTCCAGCGTATATACGCTGGCTCATTAGCATCAGCAGGTTCCTCTGTGGGTCTGTAATAAGTCATCTCATACTCTTTGATTGTTCCTTCTTTAGGATGTTGCGAGCCTTCAATTTCGAACCACTCGTCGTCTGGTAGTCCATTTCCATTAGCATCATACGATACCATAATTACGCCTGGTTCTGCTGAGTTTATCATTGCATTTCCTAATACCACAAAATCGTTTCCTTCTTTATTGATAACAGTGTGGTCGAAACCAAATGTAACATATCCACCAAAACCTCCTAACGATACCATGCCTCCATCTGTTAAGATTTTGTTTGCTTTAGCAACCATGCTTTCAGCATTGTCTTCGGCTGTAGCTGCGGGCATTTTATTTACAAACTGTCCGGGTGCAGGAAGAAACTCATGTACTTTGGCTATTTTGTTATTATAGGTTTGCTTGTTTACTATTATGCTCAACTCTTTGGTGGCAACTCCCATATTATTTTCGGCAGCAAATTTAATATTGTATGTTCCATCTTCAGAAAAGACATGTAAAAGTTCATTGGTGTTACTAATTATCTCTTCATTCATTGTCCACTCAAACGATGATTCATCGCCATTTTTCACTTCAGGCGAAAGGCGCAACCATTGCATCATGTCTACTTCAAACCCCTCTACTGGGGTGATAAGAACAATTTCTGGAGCGTTTGTTTCTAAGTCAATATTTGATCCATCAGCAAATAGGAAAACCATTGAGTTTTCTTTTAATATGATGGCTACAATCTCTAAATCATTTTTCTTTTTATCGCCTTTTAGGGCAACACCTGTAGCTTTTCCATCAATAAGCCAATCACCATTTGGGTTAAATGTAATTTTGCTTTCTGCTTTAGCTTCAATTTCGGTTTTTGTTCCATCAATCCACCAATTGCCATCTTCACCAATTGTAAAAAATGATGATGTATTGGGAAGCATCACTTCTGTATCGTCACTCAAAGTAATAACAAACTTTTCTTGTTTTGCTTCATAAGCTGCAACACGATGCTGTTTGTCAGCAGCACTTTTTAGTTTTACTTGTTGTTCAATCTGATCTAATTCTAACTGAGCGTCTTTCTCGCTCAATACATCATCATCGCTGCTGCAAGCAGTAAGTAGAAAGATGGTAGAAATTAAAAATAAAATCTTTTTCATTGTATTCGTAATTTTTTAATTTATAACGTATTTGTTTTTATTTCTTGGTTGTTGTATATCTAAAAGCAATAGATGCAGGCACATTGCCTGTTACTTTTGTGAATTGTAAATCTCCATCTTTATTTATGCAATAGAGTTTGCCTGGCGATGCATAATCAAGAGCATCAGCTATATAAATAAATTTTGATGCTGGATCGACTGCCAGAGCACTTGGTGATTTAATTTCGTCGCTTATACTTTTAGGCAAGAAACTTCCATTTAATAATACTTCGTTTTTGACATCTATTTGATGGTAGCCTGTAATGTTACTATATGTTTCCCAATCATAAGTAGAGCTCACTATATACGCTAAATCATCTACTATTGTAAGATTGGCAACAGGAACATCAAAAGTCTTTTTAACCATATCTGTCTTTGTGTCTACAACAAGAAGTTTTGAAGTAACTGCACCGAAATCGCCTTGAGAACTTACATACAAGTCTCCATATTCATCAGCCTTTACATGAAGTAGGTTTGTGCCTACCTCAATTTTGTTGATTACACTAAAAGAGTTTAAATCAATTACCGAAAGAGAGGTCTCATAATCTGGAGCACTTGCCCATCCTGCATTTGCTACATAAATTTTTCCATCCACTACAGCAAGTTGTTCTGGCTGTCTGCCCACTTCAACTGTTCTTGAGATTTCGAAAGTAGCTGTGTCAATTTCTGCAACAAATCCATTCAGAGAACTGCCATAAGCAGATACATAAGCTTTGCCTTCTGCAAAAGTGATAAAACGAGCATTGTCAACATCAACCACCTTTATACGCTTTGCTGTTTTAGCATCCATTATCTCTACCTTGCTCGACTTATTAATAACAGCATAAAGCTTAGACCCATAGATAGCCAAGTCGTTACCCACATCGCCAAGTCCTAAAACAGCCTCAGGGTTTGTGTTACTAAACACATTGCTTTGGTATTTCCCTGAAGTGAAATCATAGAAGTCTAACGATGCTGTGTTAGTGTTCATATTCCCCTGATTAAGCAGGTAAAATCCATCTATAGCAGTTACAGTCTGAGAAGGTAAGTCATCATCTCCATCTATAATAGGGTCGTCTTTACTACACGCAGTAATTAGAGTTGAGAGTAAAGCTACAAGAGCCAATAAGTTATATAAGTGTTTCATATTGTTTTTAATATTAAGTTGTTCCTTATTTTTCTACTATTGTTGTTTTATACACAAATGCAAAATGAGCAGGAATGTCCCCTGTTTTTACAGTAAATTTTAATGCGCCGTTTTTATCTATACAATAGAGAGTTCCGGGCGATACATAATCGCGGGCATCAGTAATATAGATATTTTTAGAAAATGGGTCAACTGCTACACCATAGGGCATTTCAATTTCATTGCTCACGCTTTCTGGAAGGAAACTATCCTCTAATAGCTCCTCTTTTTTAATATCAACCATGCGATAGCCAATCTCCCAATCAAATGTTTCGTAACTAAATGCAGAGCCAATAATGTAAGCAATGTCTCCTACAATGGTGAGGTTGCTTGTGGGAATATCATAAGTTTTTTTAACCTCACCCTTCTTTGTGTCTATTACAAAAAGTTGCGAAGGAATTTTAAAATAATCACCTCGTGAGCTTACATACAAGTCTCCAGATTCTGTAGCTCGTAAACGATGAAGATTAGGTGCAACTTCAATTTTGTTGACTACAGTAAAAGAGTTTATGTCAACTACAGAAATAGTGCTTTCGTAATTGGGTGGGCTGTAACCTCCAGAGTTGGCAACATATAGTTTGTTTTCTACCACAGCAAGCTCTTCAGGCTGTCTGCCTACTTCTACTTTTCTTGTAATCGTTAGATCTGTTGTGTCAATTTCTGCTACAAATCCGTTTGGAGAGTTTTGTCCTAGTGCAATTTCACCATCATAGGCCGACACATATGCTTTACCATTAGCAAACGTAATGTAGCGACCATTTTTTATATCAATTACCCCCAATCGTTTTGTAGTGGCTACATCCATTATCTCCAACTTATTAGATGCATTGATAACAGTGTAAAGTTTGGAACCATAAATACCTATATCATTTCCCACATCGCCAAGACCCAGTGTTGCATCAGGATTTGCTTGTCCATATACGTTGCGTTTGTATATACTTGTACCATAATCATAGTAATCCAACGAAGCTTTATTCATTGCCATATTGCCTTCGTTCAACAAATAGAACCCGACAATCGAGGTTATAGTATCAAGAGATGTTTCTTCTTCTGGAGGTAATACCTCTTCTTCTGGAGGCAACACTTCTTCTTGCGGAGGTAATTGCTCTTCTTCGGGTGGAAGTATTATATCGTCTTTGCGACACCCTGAGAAAAGAATTGAAAGTACGGCTGCAATGGCCAAAAGATTGTAAATACGTTTCATTTTAATTGGTAATTAAATAGTAATGGATAAATTGAATCTAAAATTTCTTCCCGGCATGGGGAAGTTGAGTATAACGTCGTAATATTGATTGAAGAGGTTGTTTACTTCGGCTGATAATCTCATGTTGTTTTTAAAAATCTTTCCCTCCCAACCGAGTGCTAAGTCGTGTGTATACCACGGTTGAACATAGTTGACAGGAATATTGGCTTTCTGACTATATCGTTCGCCAGTGTATATAAAGCTATAATGTAAATCCCATTCTTTCCATCCCAAAAACGATGTAACAGTGCCACTATGAATGGGGGTGTAAGGTATTTGATCGCCATACGTGCTCCCTTTTGGTGTTATATCAATAGCTTTCTGATAGGTGTAGCTCAATCCCAAATTCAACTTTAAGTCTTTGGGTAAGTCAAACTTAGTATCTGTGTTTATTTCCAGTCCTTTTATTTCTACCTCTCCCAAATTCATCATTGTCCATCTAAAAAGATTGGACGATGGCATAGCAATAATTTTATCAGTCACTCGGTTGTAGTATACATCGGCTTGTACGGATGCAGTTCGCAAAAAGCCATTGTTATTATTGTGAATCCATGTTGCACCTATATCATATTGTTTTGTGAATTCGGGTCGCAATGAACTGTTACCTACAAAGGTGTAGTATAAATCATTGAACGTGGGCATTCTAAAAGACTCCTTGTAGAATGCACGAATACGAAAATCACTTGTCTCGAATGGTTGTACCGAAGCTGAGATTACGGGGTTGAATACTTTTTGATTATCGCCTTTGTAATATTGTTTTACTTGTTCATCAACATATGCTCCAAGCATACTTGCTTGTATGTGCAGTCGTTCCCATTGCATTTGTGTAGATAAAGCCACAAAATAAGAGTAACGAGTGGGATAGGGAAACCGATAAAGATTGGCACTTAAAGTGTTTTTTGCGAAGTCGGTAGCAAGCGATATATCCCACCAATCGGAAATTGTATACTTGTTTACCAGCGATGCATACCATTCGCTTTGATAGTATCTATTGTCCAGTGCTCCATCTAAGCTAATATATTCAGGGTCGATATATCGGTTGTAATCTCTACTAAATTTGACATTGGCAAGCAGGTCGTGATTTTTGAAAAAAGAGTTCTCTAAACTAGCATGTACAAATAGGTTTCTGTCCCATTGGCGTTGGTTGTGGCTAAATCGATTAGCAACAATTGCACCAGGAAGTCCACGTTCTGAGTTGTATAAATATCCTTTAAGAGTGGCTTTGCCAATATGTTTGTTTTGTAAGTAGAAGGTGAGTTCTGTGCGCAAAGAGGTGATATCGCCATTTTGTCTGACGGCAGTGGTGTCGTATCCTCCATCTTTTTTGTAACGATACTTATATCGTCCGTGTGCATCCACCAATTCTGCGCTTGCTGAGAGAGATAAATCTGAAGTTATCTTTTGTTGATATAATATAGAAGGATTCAACAGCCCAAATGAACCAGTTTTAAATGCAGCTCTGATGTGATGATTCTCATCTTTTTCAAAGCGAGGAGTTTTGCTGCGCAAATAGAGAGAGTTGGATGCAAAGAAACCACGTGCAGGTTGAAAGATAGAAGATTTTTGCCCGTTGTAAAGCTCAATTGCTTCAATATTATCGAGCGAGTATTTGCTAAGGTCTACCTGTGCATTTTGTGCATTGCCCACTGTCATACCATCGTAAAATACAGCAGTATGTGCGCTACCCAAGCTTCTCACGTTGATAGTTTTTATACCGCCAACTCCTCCGTAATCTTTAAGTTGTACGCCAGAGAAGTATCTAATGGCGTCAGCTACCGACAAGCTGTTTAGTTTTTCAAGCTCTTTGCCCTGCAACATTTGTGTAGGCATTGGAGAGATAACATTAAATTTGTTGCGATTTGCAGTAATAACTACCTCTTCTATCGACAACATTGTGAGAGAATCTCTTTGATAAGTTTCGTCTATCTCAAACTCAAAAGCACTGCTCTGAGCAGTAAGAGAAAGAGATAAAACTAGCAGTATCAACAAAGTCAATAAACCCTTGGTTGGGATAAGACTACTGTTTGTATAAAAATACATGAAAAATAGGTTGCAGCGCGCCAACTGTTATGTTCTCAATTATATTGAGTTACAACAACAGAAGTTTGCCATATTTATAAATATGGCTTCTAGGAAAAACTGAAAACAAATATTAATATGCATTTTGCATTTGGTTTCAAAGCTCTACTCCTCGAAAGCCTGAATAATTAAT
>LSQX01201936.1_pt1 | contig 11912 bp, 14 predicted proteins | sample 654561 | NCBI WGS metagenome assembly LSQX01 (sample SAMN04489861, study PRJNA283612) | anaerobic digester metagenome | isolation source: 4 biogas reactors fed with cattle manure at either 37C or 55C with and... | place: Denmark: Kongens Lyngby | collected 2014 | reverse complement strand
AGATAGTGGAATTGGATACCAAGGTAGCACCCCAGTATACACCACAAGGCCGACTGATCGGACATCTGGTGCTGGGGACGGAGATGGTTGCCCAAGTTATCAGGGATTTGCGGGCGGAGGGAGCCGAATTCCCCCCCGAACTGGAATGGATGCTGGAACACATGATCCTCAGCCATCATGGCAGCCTGGAATTCGGTTCTCCAGTGGTGCCCATGTTTCCTGAGGCTTTGTTGTTGCATGTGATGGACAATCTGAGTGCTAAGATGTTCATCTTTACCAGCAAAAGAGAAGAACCGGGAGGGGAAAGCGAGCTGTTTACCAACTATGACAATTTCTTCGGCCAGCATTTCTTCAAATTCCAGTATGGAGGGGCGACAGAAGGACAGGATTAATGGCCAAGTACGTCCTGTCCAAAGGAGGCAGTTGCCTAGTCAATTGCGGTCCCCGAGTGATGGGACACAGCTCTAGCACATTGCCTTGTTTTTTAAAAGTTTTCCTGATATAATATTTTTCGCAGTTTGCATTCGGCAAATTAGCCAAATCCCCGGTTTATACGAAACGAGGTGAAAGTGATGAAAGAAAAAATACATCCCAAATATTTCAAGAGCGTGGCCAGGTGCGCCTGTGGCAACGAGATTGAGATTGGTTCAACCAAGGAAAACGTTAAGGTAGAAATCTGTTCCAAATGTCACCCCTTCTACACTGGCGACAAATTAAGAATAGTTGATACCGCAGGCAGAGTTGAGAAATTCAAGAGGAAATACGGCATGAAATAGGCAGGTATATAGATCAATTTCATTGGCAGGACGGTAGTTCCTGCTTTTTTTCTCCTCTTCAGCGGAACTCATTGGATAGTGGAGGATATACTGATGAGCAAGAAGCCCAGCTACGGAGGGATGGCGGTTATCGAAGGTGTTATGATGCGCGGTCCCGATGAAACTGCCCTGGCGGTGCGCAAACCGGACGGCAGTATTGAAATCGATAAAGAAAGCAACAGCAGCCTGGGCAAGCGCCATCCATTTTTAAAATGGCCGCTTATCCGGGGCTCCTATGTGTTGATAGAGTCGATGGTAGTGGGAATCAGAATGTTGAATAAATCGGCCAACATGTCGATGGCGGAAGAAGAAGAAGAGCTGAGCGCGGCAGAGATTCTGATTACCGGATTGGTGGCCTTTGTACTGGCTATCGTTCTCTTTGTGGCTCTACCTACTGCCGTGGTACATTTCACCAAACAGTACATCGGCGGGGTATGGGGGCAGAACCTGGTAGAAGGAATCATCCGCATAGTATTTTTCTTTGCCTACGTTTATGCGATCTCTAAAATGAAAGAAATTGAGCGGGTATTCATGTATCACGGGGCCGAGCACAAATCCATCCTAGCTCTCGAAGCTGGTGAGGAGCTGACCGTGGCTAATGCCCGCCGTTATGGCACCAGGCACCCCCGTTGCGGAACCAGTTTTCTGCTGGTGGTAATGGTGGTATCAATATTGGTGTTTGCTATGTTGGGAGATGGCCCCCTTTTTTACCGAATATGGTCGCGTATAGCTGTATTTCCGATTGTGGCAGGGTTAGGGTATGAATTCATTCGTTTCTCAGGACGCTACTACCAAAATGGGTGGGCGCAATTCTTGATCGCACCCGGACTATGGCTACAGCGGTTAACTACCAGGGAGCCTGATGATCAGCAATTGGAGGTGGCCTTGGCCGCTCTGCGCGAAGTCCTGAAAGAAGAAGCAAAGGCTGGGGCATCTGGTCTGCAGCCCGCTTGAATCGTAGAAAGGGCACCGGCAAGGAGGATTTATTGACAAATGGTGGAGAAGTTGGCAAGCCTGGAGACCAAATACGAAGAACTGAGCCAGTTATTGAGCGATCCCGATATAATTGCGGAGCAGAGCAAATACCAGAAATATGCCAAGGCCTATGCAGATTTGACCGAAATCGTATCGGTATACAGAGAGATGAAATCTACCACCAAGGGAATAGATGAAGCCCGTGTCATGCTCCAAGAGGAGACTGATGAAGAATTCAGGGAGATGCTGCTGACCGAGATTGAACAACAGAGCAGCAGAAAACAGAGCCTTGAACAACGGGTAGAGCTATTGTTACTGCCTACCGATCCCAATGATGAAAAGAGCGTGATCATGGAGATCCGAGCTGGTACCGGAGGGGAAGAGGCAGCCCTTTTTGCCGCTGATCTTTTTCGAATGTACTCGCGCTATGCGGAACAACAAGGCTGGAAGATCGAAATCAAGGACTCCCATTTCACTGAATTGGGGGGGATAAAAGAATTGATTTTTGTGGTTGACGGACGGGGCGCTTACAGTAAACTAAAATTTGAGAGTGGCGTGCACAGGGTTCAGCGTATTCCGTCTACAGAATCCGGAGGGCGGATCCACACTTCGGCAGCTACTGTAGCAGTCTTGCCCGAGGCAGAAGAAGTTGATGTCGAGATTATCGAAAATGACCTCAAGATCGATGTTTACTGCGCCAGCGGTCCTGGCGGACAATGCGTGAACACCACCCAGTCAGCGGTGCGGATTACCCACCTGCCCACTGGATTGGTAGTTACCTGTCAGGATGAGAAATCCCAGCATAAAAATAAAGCTCAGGCATTGCGTGTTTTACGCTCCCGCTTAAAAGAGGTCTTGGAAGCAGAGAAAAACCAAGAGACCGCTGGAGCCCGGAAAAATCAAGTAGGGACGGGAGACAGGAGCGAACGGATACGCACGTATAATTATCCCCAAGGCAGAGTGAGTGATCATCGTATCAACTTGACACTTCATAAGCTGGATCAGATATTAGAGGGTCATTTGGATGAACTAATCGGCGCTCTTATGGCTAATGATCAGGCGGAACGGTTAAAACAGGTGGATTAAGGTGCGTAAGGACTGGTCAATTAAAGATTTACTGAAGTGGACGACCCGGTACTTTGAAGACAGAGGTTTGCAGGAACCCCGACTAGAGGCTGAAATCCTGTTGGCCCATGTGCTGCAGCAGAACCGGGTCCATTTGTATGCCAATTATGAAGAACCGGTGAATACGGGCGAGCGTCGGCTTTATCGAGAGTCCATCCAAAGGAGAATGGAGGGCGAGCCCTCCGCTTACATAACCGGACAAAAGGAGTTTATGTCCCTGATGTTTCAGGTTAGTCCGGATGTTCTCATTCCACGTCCCGACACCGAGGTTTTGGTGGAGGCGGCCCTGGAATTGATCAGACTGGGGGATATAAAGCGGGTCTGCGACGTGGGCACCGGTTCTGGCGCTATTGCCATCAGCCTGTCCTACTATGCTCGGGGAATCGAGGTATACGCTACCGATATATCACCAGAAGCCCTGAAGATTGCTGACCATAATGCTAGTTTACATATGGTGTCAATTCGTTTTTATGGCGGTGACTTATTGGAACCTCTAGACGATGCGCCCGATTTGGACCTAATTGTTGCCAATCTACCTTACCTTACTCCAGCCCAGATTGATCAGGCCGAAATCGGCGTCCGAAGTTATGAACCGAGACTGGCATTGATGGCAGAGCAGGATGGGCTCAGTATTTACCGGCGCCTATTACCTCAAGCCTTGCGGAAACTGCGGCCAGGGGGATACTTGTTGTGGGAAATCGACCCGGCCCAGGAGAGCGCCGCCCGGGAATTGGCCAAGGATTGGGACGAGCGGGAGATCCGATGTGATTACGGAGGTCGGGCTCGAGTAGTTAAAATGCGGAGACCACTATGAAGATGAAAACCCAGTATCTAAGAATAGATGCCTCCTGGCCGCAAGCACGGATCGTCACCATGGCTGCGGCTTATATAAAGGCAGGCGAGTTAGTGGCTTTCCCTACTGAGACTGTTTACGGGTTGGGGGCTGATGCATTTCAACCTGCCGCCGTCTACAAAATCTTTGCCGCTAAAGGGCGACCGGCAGATAATCCATTGCTGGTCCATGTAAGCAATATGGACCAGGTAAGAATGTTGGCCAAAGAGGTTCCCCCGTCCGCGGAAAAACTGATGGAGCGCTTTTGGCCGGGGCCCCTGTCGATGGTTTTGCCTTCCCTGCCTTCGGTTCCGAAGGTAGTCAGGGGTGGCCGAGATGGGGTAGGGCTGAGGATGCCTTCTCATCTCGTAGCATTGGCGTTGATTGACTCGACTGGGCCATTGGCGGCTCCCAGCGCCAATAGATTCGGACGCCCCAGCCCAACCACCGCTGAACATGTCCGCCAGGACCTGGATGGAAGGATTGCTGCCGTCCTGGATGCGGGAGAGACCGGAACAGGCTTGGAGTCTACCTTGATAGACTTAACTGGTGACCATTTTCGCCTCCTAAGGCGAGGAGGACTCCGAAAGGAATTGATCGAGCAGTGCCTCGGTCATGAACTGGAGCAGGATCTGCCAGATCGTTCTGGCTACCAATCACCGATCCAGATTGTATTGAGTGAGAACGGGGCGGATTTCGAAAAACGATTGGCTGAGGCCCGGAGGCAAGTTATTGGAATCGTATATTTAGGCGATGCAGATGGACGTCGGAACGGCTATGCCAAGCGTGTATTTACCTTGGACGTGGCAGGAACTGGTGCCGGCTTGTATTCGATTATTCGAGAGGCGGAAGCCATTGGGATAGAGTTCTTGCTGTTTGCCCCATTCGACCCCTGTGAGGTAGGCGAGGCCTGGCTGGATCGTTTGCAACGAGCGATCAAATAGTTGAAAATAGTGACATGATTAGTTTGCGTCAGGGTGGATTGTTAACAGACTTTTCTTTAACCACCTTATTAATATATCCGGTCTTACAGATGTGAGGAGGAGTCCAAACTGACCACGATACTGCTTGTCTGCTCAGGTAATACTTGCCGGAGCCCCGTGGCCCAAGCCCTATTACAGCGACGGTTGCATTGTGAGAGGGGAGGGACCGGAGAGGGATACCGGGTTCTATCAGCCGGATTATTTGCGGGAGACGGGCATCCCGCCTCCCCGGATGCTATCATGGTGATGGGCGAAATTGGCTTGGACCTGACTGCACATAGCTCGGTACAGTTAAATCCCAGTCTGGTCAAACAAGCCGATCTAATTCTGACCATGACTAATGATCAACGGAGTTATGTACTGCAAAGATACCCGGAAAAAGCTGACTGTACATTCACCCTTAATGAATTTACCGGCGATCTGTCCAGCGAGGTTGTGGACCCGTACGGACTGGGGTTAAATGCCTATCGGGCTTGCTCGGCGCAGCTAAGGATTCTGGTGGACGAGTTGTTCCACATAATAATAGAATCTAAAATGAGGTGAATTATATTGGAGGTAGCAATTGGCAGTGATCACGCCGGACTGCAGATAAAAAAGCAATTGACGGCTTGTCTGACCATGGAAGGATATACGGTGCTGGATTGTGGCACCAATTCCGAAGAGTCGGTAGATTATCCGGATATTGCCGAAAAGGTAGCGGCGGAGGTGCTCAACAAAGGGATACCTGGGGTATTGGTGTGTGGAACTGGAATAGGTATTTCCATTGCTGCCAATAAAATTCGGGGCATACGGGCGGCTCTCTGCCATGAGTCTTTCGCGGCGAGAATGGCCAGGGAGCATAATGATGCCAATATCGCAGTATTGGGAGCCCGAATTACTGGGATCGGCTTGGCAGAGGAAATCATAAAAACCTTTTTGAAAACGGGATTTTTGGCAGGAAGACACCAGCTCCGAGTGGAAAAAATAACAGCATTAGAGAATAAAATGGAGGGAAGGGCTCGCAGCTTGGACTATATAGAAAAATACGTTAGACCAGTAGATCCAGAAATCGCTGATGTTATAGCCGAAGAAGAAAAAAGGCAGAGACGCAAACTAGAACTCATCGCTTCGGAAAACCTTGTTTCCCGGGCCGTAATGGCTGCCCAAGGATCGGTGTTGACCAACAAATACGCGGAAGGTTATCCTGGTAAAAGGTATTATGGTGGCTGTGAGTTCGTGGATGTGGCTGAAACGCTGGCCATAGAAAGGGCCAAAGCGCTCTTTGGGGCCGAACACGCAAACGTTCAGCCCCATTCAGGGGCGCAGGCTAATACGGCGGTCTATTTCGCTGTGCTGCAGCCAGGGGATGTTGTCCTGGGCATGAATCTTAGCCATGGGGGTCACCTTACCCACGGCAGCAAGGTCAACCTCTCCGGCAAATATTTTAACTTTTTCGAATATGGGGTAGATCCTCAAACGGAGAAGATCGACTATGACCAACTTCGTAAAGTTGCCCTACAGACGAAACCAAAGCTGATCGTAGCAGGCGCCAGTGCCTACCCCCGAACCATCGACTTTAAACGGTTCAGGGAGATAGCCGATGAAATTGGGGCTTTACTAATGGTGGATATGGCCCATATTGCAGGGCTGGTTGTAGGGGGAATGCACCCCAGTCCGATACCATACGCTCATTTCGTAACGACTACCACCCACAAGACTCTGCGGGGACCACGGGGTGGTCTGATAATGTGCCGCCAAGAGTGGGCTACCAAGATCGACAAGGCTGTTTTTCCAGGAATCCAGGGTGGCCCGCTGATGCATGTAATTGCAGCCAAGGCGGTCTGTTTCCACGAGGCTTCCCAGCCCGAGTTTAAGCTGTATCAGCAGCAAATAGTAGAAAATGCCCGCGTGCTGGCTGCCGGCCTGGTCCAAAACGGGTTACGTCTGGTATCCGGCGGCACAGATAACCACTTGATGCTGGTAGATGTTCGGCCCAAGGGGTTGAATGGGAAAGAGGCGGAAGCCATTCTGGAATCCATAAATATTACGGTTAATAAGAACGGTATTCCTTTTGACCCGGAAAAACCCACCATCACCAGCGGAATCCGGATAGGAACTCCGGCGGTAACGACCCGCGGTCTGTGCAGCAAGGACATGGTCGAGATTGCCCGGGCGATTGCCCTGGCTATGGATAATCCTCAATCAGAAGAGCAGCAGGCTCAGGCCAGGGCAATAGTGGATCGTCTTTGTGTAAAATATCCGCTGTATTAGGATTGTGTTCATATTATGGCAACAACTTTTATAAATTGTACAAGACCTTCTTGGGATGAATACTTTCTTGAGCTGGCTGCTATGATAGCCAGTCGCTCAACTTGCCTGCGCCGCCGTGTGGGTGCAGTTCTGGTGAGCAAGGAACGAATTATCGCAACCGGATATAATGGGGCCCCTAGAGGGCTGGCCCATTGTCTGGATATGGGGTGCATGCGCGAGCAAATGGGAATCCCATCGGGGCATAGGTATGAGCTATGCCGTGGTGTGCATGCTGAACAGAACGCCATTATCAATGCCGCCTATTATGGCGTATCAACTCAAGACACGGTTTTATACTGTACTAATCAGCCATGCATCATATGTGCCCGGATGCTTATCAATGCAGGTGTGATCCGGGTAGTACATAGGGGCAATTTCGAGGACGACTTGGCTCTGCAATTTATGCGGGAGGCAGGAATAGTACTAGTCGAAATGCCTTCATCAGGGAGTTAAACAGAAGTGGATACGAAAAGTTTATCATTGCCTCGCTTGAATCAACTCAATCCTACCCTCGAATCAACCGCCCTAAAGCTAATGGAGGAAGCCGGTGAACTAGCCCAATGCATAGGAAAATACCGGGGCCTAAGCGGTGAGGAGATCAAGCTGGACGAGACCGTCGTGGTCGAGGAGATTGCCAAGGAACTGCTGGACGTTGCTCAAACAGCAGTTACCATGATGTTTGTGATGGAGGATCAGTTCGGGATCGATATCGATGCCATGGTCCAAAGGCATGTGGAAAAGCTGTTCCGCAAGGGGTATCTGACCAGCCTGTGAAAAATTCAGGAAAATTGTTGCCGGGAAAAGGGTTTTTAAAAATCTTGGCGAATAAAGTGAATTGTGTCTTTTTTAACAAGCCAAAGCCGCATTTGGATCAGCCAGCCGTCTCAAGCCTGCGGCGAGGGACACTGTGGTTATCCGAGCATAATCAGGATTGAAAAGATATAATATTTTTGCTTTATAAAAAGGATTTTCCCCAATGATGTAGAAATGGTATCAGGGGATGCAGGTCAAGCGATTGGGCCCCTGAAGAGGATGGTTGAGATGGCACCAAAAAAACAAAACTGGGCCAAATCTCTGACGATGGCCCTTAACTTGGGCACCTCGGTGGCAGCAGTGATAGCCATTGGACTGTTTGGGGGGCGGTGGCTGGACGCAAGATTTGAGACCGGCAACCTATTAACCATTTTGGGATTCCTATTGGGCGCTGCCACTGCCATGAAGATACTGTGGGACCGGATGATGGAACGAGATCGGGAAGCAAACGAGGAGCATCAGGAACCTGGTAAGAAATAAGCAGTGAACCGATCAAGATTTGAAGTTTTGACTCTGGTCACGGAGGGTTGACCAGCAAAACCTAGAATAAAATCTTTAATCAAGAAAGGGGGGAAAAAGATGATATTTGGTATGTGGGATGGTGTACTCTTTCATTTGGGCCCTATTCCGGTAGATCATTTGGTCGTAACTGAATGGGCAATCATTGCAATTCTGGTCATCGGAGCTTACCTGGGCACCCGCTCCATGAAGTTGGTCCCGTCTGGGGGGCAGAACGTAGTTGAGATGGTCGTTACATTTACATACGACTTTTTTACACAGGTTATGGATGATGAACACACGGCCAAGAAATATGCACCCTTACTGTCGACGTTTTTCCTATTTATATTAATCAGTAACTATAGTGGTTTGATCCCGGGAGCAGCTCACATAGAAGGGTTCCAACCCCCCACCAGTAACTGGAACGTTACCGCAGCCTTGGCGCTGGTCACATTCTTTGCAGTTCACATCGGAGGTTTTTCCTCACACGGCGCAGGCTATCTAGGGCATTTTGTCAAACCTAATGCCGCATTTCTACCGCTTAATCTTATCGAGGAAATAGCGCACCCCCTGTCCCTCACCGTCCGTCTATTCGGCAATATATTTGGTGAAGAAATGATTATCGCCTACCTATTGTTCATGGCGCCGTTTGTCGTGCCAAGTGCGTTGATGGGATTGAGTGTGTTGCTGGGTGCCATACAAGCGATCGTGTTTACCTTGTTATCAGCCAGCTATATCGGTGCGGCTACATCTGCGGGTCATTAAAATTAACCATATGATTTTTGCCAATGTATAGTGCATTGCGTCAGGAAAGGGGGGAAAAGAATGGGTATTATAGCAGTAGGAGCTGGGGTAGCTGTATCTATTGCCGGTCTTGGTGGCGGTGTTGGTATGGGTCTTGTCGGTGGCAAAGCTATCGAATCTATCGCCAGACAGCCTGAAGTAGGTGGAGATATCAGAACCTTGTTGTTCATCACCCTGGCCTTCATTGAAACCTTGACTATTTATGGTCTACTGATTGCTTTCATGTTGGTAGGAAAAATGACTGCCTAGTCAAGGAACATAATCAAGGAAGAAAGACAGTTTAAGAAGTCAGCTTTACTGGAGGGCGATGGGGCAGACGAAGTTATCAATGGATCTAAGCCCTATCGTCCTATCTTACTTTAGCAACACAGAGATTGGAGGTAACATATCCGTGAAGAGGAACAAATCGGTTTACCTATCAGGCCTCCTTTTATCCTTAATAATGGTTATGGGATTTGCAGCCCTCTGCATGGCATCGGAAGCAGCAAATGCTCCCATCGCAGCCCCGGCCGGTGCTCCGCCCGCGTTTCCGAACTTGTATGTAATAGGTTGGTCGATGGTCAACTTCTTAGTATTATTGGCCTTGCTGTACAAGTTTGCGTATAATCCGGTAGGCGCCATGTTGTCGGAGCGGAGCACCCAGATAGAGGGATCGATCAAACACGCCGAGGAGCTGAAGGTAGAGGTTGAGCAGATGCGCAAAGAAGCTCAGGCCAACCTGATTGAATCCCGGAAGGAAGCCCAAGAGATCGTAGGAAGGGCCACTAAAGCGGCCGAAGATTCCAAGAATGAAATGATTGCCAAAGGCAAAGAAGAATATGCTGCAATCATTGCCAAAGGTTCTGCTGATATAGCAGCCGCTACCACACAAGCCAAGGTAGAGCTGAAAGATACCGCAGCTACCCTGGCCCTAATGGCTGCTGAAAAAGTCCTGGGCAGAGCTATCACCGAAGCCGACCACCAGAAGATGGTAAAAGAATTTGTTAATGAAGCAGGCGATCTACTATGCTAAACAAAAGCGTCGCCAGGCGCTACGCCGAAGCGTTTTTTAGCATTGCCCAAGAAGCCGGCAAGATCGATGAATATCAGGATGAACTGGGAAAGATAGTTCAGACTATAGAGGACATCCCGGACCTCAAGGCATACTTTGCCCATCCTCTCTTACCAGCCAAAGAGAAAAAAGAGATTGCCAAACAGGTCTTCGGCTCTGCAGTGTCACCACTAGCATTAAATTTCCTGTTGCTGATATTGGACAAGAAACGCCAGGATTACTTGGGGCTGATTAACAAGGAATATGTAGATATGGCTGATTTGTCGAGAAACATCACGAAGGCTGAGCTGATTTCGGCCATGCCAATATCGGATGAGGATCTCAACACTTTATCCGACAACCTTTCGCGTTCCTCCGGTACTACCGTACAACTTAGGGTGTCAGTGGACCCGTCCATTATTGGCGGGTTAAAGATCAGGCTGGGCGACAAGGTAATAGACGCCTCAATTGCCAAGAAATTGGAGATGCTTAAGAGGAGCCTTCAGACCGCGAAGATAAGTTAACGATAGGGGTGAATATTTAAATGAGTATTAGACCCGAAGAGATTAGCGCAATATTGAAAGAACAGCTGGAGCGCTACCAATCCGAGGTCGAGGTCAGCAATGTAGGGTCGGTAATCTATGTTGGTGACGGTATCGCCCGTGTGTATGGCTTACAGGGAGCCATGTCCGGCGAGTTGCTCGAATTTACAGGCGGCACCTATGGAATGGTGCTCAATCTGGAAGAAGATAATGTCGGTGCCGTTTTGCTTGGTAAATACAACCATATCAAGGAAGGCGACGTAGTAAAGGCTACCGGGACAATCATGTCCGTGCCTACAGGCCGAGCCATGCTGGGACGGGTGGTCAATCCGCTGGGACAACCGTTGGATGGTAAAGGACCCATAAATACCACTACCAGCAGACCAGTAGAAAAGGTAGCCCACGGCGTGGTAACCAGGGCCCCGGTTAATGTCCCCATGCAGACCGGACTAAAAGCTATCGACTCCATGGTGCCCATCGGACGCGGCCAGCGTGAGTTGATCATTGGCGACCGCCAGATAGGTAAGACCGCCATCGCCATCGATGCCATCATCAATCAGAGAACCAAGAAAGATATGATCTGTATTTATGTCGGCATTGGCCAGAAGCAGTCCTCCATCGCCGGCCTCCACGCCAAACTGGAAGAGATGGGTGCCATGGATTATACCATCATCGTCGCTTCCACCGCCTCCGAGCCAGCTCCATTGCTGTACCTGGCACCGTATGCAGGTGTAGCCATGGCTGAGGAATTCATGGAGGGCGAATCCCTGGATGTTTTGATTATTTATGATGATCTTTCCAAACACGCGGTGGCATATCGTGAGATGTCCCTGCTGCTCCGGCGTCCACCCGGACGTGAAGCATATCCGGGCGACGTTTTTTACCTCCACTCCCGCCTGTTGGAGAGAGCTTGCAAGCTTAATGACGAACATGGCGGAGGATCCATTACCGCCCTGCCGATTATTGAAACCCAGGCCGGTGACGTATCCGCCTATATCCCCACCAATGTTATCTCCATCACCGACGGACAGATCTACCTGGAAGGCGATCTGTTCTATGCTGGTCAGCGGCCGGCGATCAACGCCGGTCTATCCGTCAGCCGCGTAGGTGGATCCGCCCAGACCAAAGCGATGAAGTCCGTTGCCGGGCAGTTACGCCTGGACTTGGCCCAGTATCGTGAGCTGGCGGCTTTCGCCCAGTTCGGTT
>LSQX01029710.1_pt2 | contig 11913 bp, 7 predicted proteins | sample 654561 | NCBI WGS metagenome assembly LSQX01 (sample SAMN04489861, study PRJNA283612) | anaerobic digester metagenome | isolation source: 4 biogas reactors fed with cattle manure at either 37C or 55C with and... | place: Denmark: Kongens Lyngby | collected 2014 | reverse complement strand
GCTTGTACTGCATACTTTTAGACCCGAAATTGATTAATAAGCCAACTTCCAAATCGTATGCTTCCAAATAATTTATTGCTTGTGCCAAATGCACATCTTCCAGTGTTGTAATTGCTTTTAATTCAACAGAAATAACACCTTCCACTAAAAAATCTACACGCCTTGTTCCAATTTGCTGTTGTTTATAATAAATAGGCATTTCATGCTCACGGCTAAATGACAACCCTTCGCCTGTCATTTCTATTTCCAATGCACGCTGATAAATGACTTCTTGAAAGCCATTACCCAATGCTGAATGAACTTTCATTGCACAACCGATTATCTTCCCTGTTAATTTCGAATATTTATACTGTTCTTTAATCATAATAATCATTTAATCAAACAAATCAGTGGTTCAGACATCATACGCCCCCAATCCGCTAATCTCTCTCCCTAATGCCAACTTTTTTAATTGCGGCACCAAATCCTCCATCAATGCCAGCTCCTTTATTCTGCGATCTTTCCAGCTTAAATCCAAAGGCTCCAATAGGTCTGTTAATTTTTCTCCGTCGAAAATCATTCGGCTCATTATCTTTTCGATGAATTTTTTCAAATCATCTGTTTTTAGTCCATGTTTTTGGGCTATAGCTGTAATTTCTTTGTTGTGTTTTTCATCTTTATAACTCTCGTAACCGTTGCGAAGCGCGTCTGTGTCTTGCCCTTTGTTCCAATCTAAACCATTGATGTATTCGGTAAGGTCTTCTTCTTCGTCCATTAAGTTGGAGTTTGATTTCAACAAACTGATGACTTCTGCTTTGGTCATTTTTTGCTTTGAGGGTTGTTGCTGTGTGCTGTCAGCAATCAATTCCATGATATAATCATAGTCAATGAGAGCAGAGGCAAACAATACAAACTCGAAGTCCAATTCCTGAATTTCATCGGGCGTATTGTCATCCTCTTTCTGATATCGCTTTTGAAACTGTCTGGCAGTCTCAATGTATGAACTGCGAAATTCTTGAAAAGTTGTTTTTGGCAGAATGGTTTCAATCTCCGATTTTTGTTCGTCGCTTAAATCGGTATATTGATCCAATTGCGTTTTAATGCGCTGAACTTCCTTGAAGTTTTTCACGAAAGTAATTTTTGCTGCATCTCCTTTCAGATTATAAACTTCTTGTGGCTCATTCATCAAATCATGTTCTTGCATAAAAACACCCAATTTTTCAATGGCTTCTTTATACTTTTCAATCACCACAGGTGCAGGGTCAACCAACCAAATTTCCCTTGATTTTTCTTCATTTTCTTCTCCAGAGAATAATGCAATGGCTTGGTTAACGGCATCTTGCTGTGAACGAAAATCTAAGATATTACCGTAAGGTTTGGTGTCGTTCAATACTCGATTCGTTCTGGAAAAGGCTTGAATCAATCCATGATATTTTAAATTTTTATCCACATATAATGTATTGAGGTATTTGCTGTCGAAACCTGTGAGCAGCATATCCACTACAATGGTAATGTCAATCTTATTCTCTTGCGGATAATCTTTGTTACTGTATCTTTGATCTTTAATTCTGCTCTGCACATCCTGATAATACAAGTCAAATTCATTAATAGTATGATTTGTGCCAAACTGATTGTTATAATCTGCAATAATTTCCATTAAAGCCCTTTTCTTCTCTTCAGGATTCTGTTTGTTGTCTTCTTTCTCCTGTGCCAAATCCTCTTGAATCTGTTGTATATCTTTATTTCCTTCCGCAGGCGGAGAAAACACACAGGCAATATTTAAAGGTTTAAAGCTTGGGTCTTTTTGAGATATATTATGTTGTATCTTAGCAAAAAGCTGATAATATTCAATGGCATTGTTGATGGAGGCTGTTGCCAATATTGCATTAAATTTACGTTGATTGGTGGCGGCATGGTGTTTATCTAAAATAGCTTCAACTACCGCTTGTTGAGACAGGGTGTGCCCTATCTCTATTTTGTTTCCTTTGAAATAATCGATGTGAAAGCGCAAAACATTTTTATCGTCTATCGCATGCGTAATTGTATAGGCATGCAGCTCCTTTTCAAAAATATCAGCTGTGGTCTTATAAGTTTCGTATTCTTCTTCACGTATTTTGTAAGTAGCATTATCAGAAAAAATGGGTGTGCCTGTAAAACCAAATAGCTGTGCATTGGGAAAAAACTCTTTAATTGCTTTGTGGTTTTCACCAAACTGTGAACGGTGGCATTCGTCAAAGATAAAAACCATTCGTTTATTCCGTAAAGGTTCTAATCGCTCTTTATAATTATTGAGACGCAAGGTCTTACGTCTGTCCGCATCCAATGCAAGCCCCAGTTTTTGAATGGTGGTAACAATCACCTTGTTGGCATAATCGGTTGATAACATCCGTCTTACCAACGTTTCTGTATTGGTGTTTTCTTCAACGCTCCCTTCTTGGAATTTATTGAATTCCTCACGGGTTTGGCGGTCAAGGTCTTTTCGATCCACCACAAACAGACATTTCTCAATTTCCGGATTGTCTTTCAAAAGTGTGGAAGCTTTGAAAGAGGTCAGTGTTTTACCGCTTCCGGTGGTGTGCCAAATATAGCCATTCCCTCTATTGTCTTTTATACAATCTACAATGGCTTTCACAGCATATATTTGGTATGGACGCATCACTAATATTTTTTGTTCGCTTTGTACCAATACCATATATTTACTTATCATTTCGCCCAAAGTACATTTCGCTAAAAATCTATGGGTGAAATTGTTGAGGTTGTTGATTTTCTTATTATTTATATCAGCCAGTTCATATACCGGCAAAAACTGCTCATCTGCATTGAATACAAAATGTTGATTTTTATTATTTGAAAAATACAAGGTTCTGCCTCCATTACTCACAATGAACAACTGCATGAAACAGAGTAGCGTATTGTTGTAACCGTTGCCCGGTTCGTTTTTATAATCCACAATTTGCTGCATCGCTTTTCGGTGCGATATATCTCCTTTTTTAAATTCAACTTGCACCATCGGCAATCCGTTAATCAGAATGATGACATCGTATCTTTGAAAACTGTTTTCTGTATTGATGCGTAATTGATTGATGACTTCAAAATCATTTTTGCACCAATCTTTGATGTTTACTAAAGTATAATAAAGCGGTGTACCATCGTCGCGTTGAAAATATTGCTGCTCACGCAAAAACCTGGAAGCCTCAAAAACATCCGGTTTGATGATTTCTTCTCGCAATCGAAGAAACTCACTATCTGATAGGTTTACACGATTGAGTGTCTCAAACTTTGTTCTGAAGTTTTGTTCTAAGGTCTTTCTGTCAACAATGTCAGAACGGTAGCTATACTTTAATTCTTGTGCAAGTTGCTTGATAAAGTTTTCCTCAAGATGATATTCTTTCATCATGTTTCTGTCAATAAATCTTTAACACTAATTCCCGGAAATTTACAGGCGTGTGATAATTTTTCAACATTCGATTGCTTCATTTTTCGAATATATTCGTTGGTTCCACAGTAGCTTTCCCCGCTTGCTTTATACACCAGGCTCATAGCACCTCTTTTTTCTCCGGTTCATTTGAAATCTGATTATGTTTGTCAGCTCAAATATAGCGAATAAACAGCAATTGACATGGTGTGTTTTCAATCCGTTTCATCGGATTGAAAAAGGCAGACTTTTTTAAATTTTCGACAAAACATTTGTTTTGGAGAATATCCATCACCCACAGACTAAAAAGATTGATAAACCTTTTATCAATCCATTCGAAATAAATTGTAGCTCTTACTCCGTCAGTGTTTTTGCCTGTCGTTTCCGTTCGTGTTCGTCAAGAAAAATTTTCCGGATTCGGATATTGTCGGGGGTAACTTCAAGGTATTCATCATTGTGGATGTACTCCATAGCCTCTTCGAGAGAAAATTTGACTGCCGGGGCAATGACTGCCTTATCATCCGCTCCGGCAGCGCGCATATTGGTCAGTTTTTTTGTACGGATAATATTGATAGTCAGGTCATCCTGACGAGTGTTTTCGCCAATCACCTGTCCGGCATAAACATCTTCTCCGGGGTTCACAAAAAAGCGGCCTCTGTCCTGCATTTTATCAATGGAATAGGCAATCGCCGTTCCGGTTTCCAGTGAAATGAGCGCACCGTTGCGGCTCACGCCCAAATTGCCTTTCCAGGGTTCATACCCTTTTAAACGGTGAGACATCACCGCCTCGCCTCCGGTTGCGGTGAGCATCTGGTTCCGTAAACCGATCAGCCCGCGTGACGGTATGGTGAACTCCAGAAAGGAGCGGTCGCCCTTTTCTTCGATGGTCAGAATTTCTCCCTTCCGCTGGGTAGCCTGCTCAATGACCTTCCCGGAAAATTCCACGGGTGCCTGAACGGTGAGATACTCCATAGGTTCATGTTTCACGCCGTCAATTTCCCGGACGATGACTTTCGGCTGTCCGAGCTGCATTTCGTAGCCCTCGCGGCGCATGGTCTCCACCAGAATGGAGAGGTGCAGAATTCCGCGCCCGAAAACCAGAAACGAATCGGCGGAGTGCGTCTCTTCCACACGAAGCGCCAGATTTTTCTCGGTTTCCTTGAAAAGCCTGTCGCGCAACTGCCGGGAGGTTACATATTTCCCGGATTTTCCGAAAAACGGGGAGTTGTTTGCCACAAACAACATACTCATGGTAGGTTCATCCAAACGAATCGGACTTAATCCTTCCGGCTCCAGGGCATCGGCAATGGTGTCGCCGATATCGAACCCGTCGAGGCCAAGTACGGCACAAATCTCACCGGAAGGCACGGGCTGCTTTGTTTTTTCCTTGCCTAACCCTTCAAAAACATACACCTCTTTGGCCACTGATTTCACAACGGTTCCGTCGTGTTTCACCAACGAAACCGCAGAGCCGGGAATCAGTTCGCCACGGGTTATTTTTCCCACGGCTATCCGTCCGGTATAGGAGGAGTAATCCAGTGAAGTGATACGAATCTGCAAGGAGCCATCCTTATGTTTTGCTGGCGGAATATTCTCCAGAATGACATCCAGCAGGTAGCTGATATCCCCGGTTGGCGCTTTCCAGCCGGGCCCCATCCAGCCGGCTTTTGCTGAACCGTAAACCGTCGGGAAGTCAAGCTGCTCCTCGCTGGCGTCCAGGCTGAACATGAGGTCAAACACTTTTTCCTGCGCAATGTCGGGCGTGCAGTTGGGTTTATCCACTTTATTGATGACCACAATCGGTTTCAGTCCGAGCTCCAGCGCTTTTTGAAGCACAAAACGGGTTTGCGGCATGGGCCCTTCAAAAGCATCCACAATGAGCAAAACGCCGTCTGCCATGTTCAGCACACGCTCCACTTCCCCGCCAAAATCGGAGTGCCCGGGCGTATCGATGATATTTATTTTGGTATCCCTGTAGCGGATGGAAACATTTTTGGAAAGGATGGTGATTCCACGCTCGCGTTCCAGGTCATTGTTGTCAAGAATCAGTTCACCCACCTCCTTGTTCTTTCTGAACAGATGTCCCTGATACAGCATCCGGTCAACCAGTGTGGTTTTTCCGTGATCAACGTGAGCAATTATTGCAATATTTCGAATTTCAGTCATTATTTTCAAAATTGACGGGCAAAAGTATAAAAGAATTGACCCCCAAAGGATAACCTGACAGGAAATAAGAAATTTCAGGTAAAAATTTAAAATGGGACCGCCGCAAATTACCGGATAAAATCATCGGAAGGGAAATTTCGGCAGGGCAACAAAGTTCGGTCAACCTGAACGTAAAGATTCAACAGGGTCTCTGTTTGGGGGCGTTGTTTAGCGCTGGTCTCCATGAGGCGCTACAGTATAAATAAAATAAACATCCGCATAGATTCCTGTATTTCTCAGATAAAAACAGCGCTTCTTCCGGTTGTTTGAAACTTTTCAGTGGGGCTGTCTTTTTTTATATACCGAATTCATTCAAACTGCGTTTTAAAAAATGGCTTTAACCTATTTTTTTGTAATTTTGCCATTTATTTTTAATTAAAAGCAAAAGCCCATGTCATTTCTTTCAGACAAAGTAGTATTTGAAGGGCTGACTTTCGACGATGTGTTGTTAGTTCCTTCATATTCAGAAATTTTACCCCGTGATGTTGACCTGACTTCAAGGATTACGCGCTCCATCACCATCAACACGCCCGTTATCACCGCCGCTATGGATACGGTAACCGAATACAAGATGGCTATTGCCATTGCGCGAGAGGGAGGTATGGGGGTGATTCACAAAAACATGGATATTGATGAGCAAACCCATCAGGTTACTGCGGTGAAAAGAGCTGAAAACGGAATGATTTTCGACCCTATCACCATCACTCCCAACAAGAAAGTGCAGGATGCCCTGGACCTTATGGGGAAATATAAAATCGGCGGAATTCCGGTTGTGGATAACGGCGGACTGCTGAAAGGCATAGTAACCAACCGCGACCTCCGTTTTGAGCGGGACATGGGCAGGCCCATCCACGAAGTAATGACCAGCAAGAATCTGGTAACCACCACCGAATCCACCGATTTGGAAAGGGCAGCGGAAATTCTCCAGATTCATAAAATTGAAAAACTCCCGGTTGTGGACAAAAACAATAAACTCATCGGGCTGGTCACCTATAAAGACATCACCAAGGCAAAAGACAAGCCCTTTGCCTGCAAGGATGAAAAAGGACGGCTCCGGGTCGCTGCCGGCATCGGCATTGCCTATGACACGATGGAAAGGGTAGATGAACTGATCCGCGCACAGGTTGACGTGCTTGTTCTTGACACGGCACACGGCCATTCCAGAGGTGTTTTGGAAATGATGAAAAAAATCAAGGCAAAATATCCCGGAACGGAACTGGTAGCCGGAAATATTGCCACGGCAGAAGCAGCTCTTGCACTGGTAAAAGCAGGCGCCGATGCCGTTAAGGTGGGAATCGGGCCCGGCTCAATCTGCACCACCCGCGTGATTGCCGGTGTGGGAATTCCGCAGCTTTCCGCTATTCACAACGTGGCAAAAGCCATCAAAGGGAGCGATGTGCCGGTCATTGCCGACGGAGGCCTGCGCTATTCGGGAGATATCGTAAAAGCCATTGCTGCCGGTGCAAACTCCATCATGGCGGGCGGATTGTTTGCCGGCGTGGAGGAATCTCCCGGCGAAACCATTATTTACCAGGGCCGAAAATTCAAGGCATACCGCGGCATGGGCTCTATTGAGGCCATGCAAAAGGGTTCAAAAGACCGATATTTCCAGGACATTGAGGAAGATATTAAAAAACTTGTGCCCGAAGGAATTGCAGCCCGCGTTCCGTATAAAGGGACGCTTTATGAAGTGCTCTATCAGCTCATCGGCGGCCTGCGCGCCGGGATGGGTTACTGCGGTGCAAAAAATATAGCGGAACTGCAGAATGCAAAATTCACAAAAGTGACGAGCGCCGGTGTGCGTGAAAGCCATCCGCACGATGTAACCATCACCCGCGAAGCGCCCAATTACAGCAGCAGTCAGTAAACAAACCGGAATGAGAGTCTTTTCTTTAATAGCTGCGCTTTTTTTGATTTTCGGAGCTGTGAATCTGCCGGCTCAGAACGATAAGCCACTGGTTACCATAGCCGGGGAAAAAATATCGACGGCAGAATTTGAGCGCATTTATAAAAAAAATAACGAAAATCTCCTGGAGCGCTCGGATGTCAAAACACCGGAAGAGTATCTTCCCATGTTCATTGATTTCAAACTGAAGGTGGCAGAGGCAATGCACCTGAAAATGGACACATCCCGTGCTTTTAAAGAAGAGCTGGCAGGGTACAGGAAGGAGCTTTCCGCTCCATACCTGACAGATATTCAATACGATGAAGAGCTGACGCATGAACTGTATCAGCGGCTGAAAACCGAAATAAATGCAAGCCACATTCTTTTCACTCTTCCTGAAAATGCAACCAGGGAGCAGGACGAAGAAGTTCTGGAGAAGGCGCTGAAGATCAGGGAGGTGATTCTTGCAGGCAAAGATTTCAATGCAGCAGCGTTTGAATACAGCGAAGATCCTTCCGCAAAAAGCAACCGGGGGAATTTAAATTATTTTTCCGGTTTTCAAATGGTGACGCCATTTGAAAATGCAGCATTCTCCTTATCGCCGGGAGAAATTTCAGCGCCGGTGAAAACCGCTTTCGGCTACCATCTCATCAAGGTGCACGACGTCCGGGAAAATCGGGGCGAAATCAAGGTGGCTCACATTATGAAAAGGTTTTCGTCCGATATTTCCAAAATAGACAAAGCGCGGCTAAACGATGAAATCCACTCGATTTACACCCAAATAAAAAACGGCGCCGACTTTTCTGAATTGGCGAAGGAGTATTCGGACGACAAGCAAAGTGCGATGCAGGGAGGTGAAATGCCGTGGTTTTCTGCCGGACGGATGATTCCCGAATTTGCAGAACTGGCATTCAATCTGAAAAATATTGGCGATGTTTCCAGGCCTGTGGAAACGGCTTATGGCTACCACATCATCAAAAAAACCGGCAACAGGCCTGTGCCTGAATTTGAAAAAATAAAACAGGAAATTGAAAACCGCATCAAACAAGACCCGGAGCGCAATAACGGTTCAAAAAAAGCATTCATTGAAAAACTGAAAAAGGAAAATGATTTCAGGGAATTTACAGATAATCTGAATAAAATCAGCAACATGGAAGTCGGTTCCGCCCCGGATGAAAACCTTCTGCTGTTCTCTTATGCCGGAAAGAATTACCATTTCAGGGATTTTGAAAAATACCTTCAGGAAAACAACACCACATCGGGAACCTTTGCTGCTTACTATGAGGACTGGTGCAGCGCTGAAATTACAGCGCACGAAGACTCACTGCTTGAACAAAAACATCCCGAATTCAGATACCTGATGCAGGAATACCACGACGGGCTGCTGCTGTTCAACATCATGGAAGAAAAAATCTGGAATTTTGCTTCAACAGACAGCGCCGGACTTGAGAAGTTTTATACAAACCTCAAAGATAAATTTACATGGAATGAGCGGTTTAAGGGCTTCGTCATCACCTGCAACGAGAAAGAAACCCGGGACGAAGCAGAAAAATATGCGGACGAAGGCATTTCGCTCCGTGAAATCGAAGATATTTTAGCCGCCAAAGGGAAATCCATTGAAACGGATGAAGGGACATGGGAAGAAGGCGCCAATCCGGCGGTGGATTATTTTATCTTTGGCAGCAAATCCCGGTCGGGATTCGATCCGGAACTGACTTTCACAACCGGGGAGATTATTCCGCCCGAAACTAAAGCTCTGGAAGAAGCACGTGGCCTGTACATTTCTGAATATCAGACTTTCCTGGAACAAAACTGGCTTGATAAACTCAGAAAAAAGTACAAAGTGAAAATAAATAAAAAGGAGTTGAAAAAAGTTGAACATGCGGAGGCGCTACATTAAATATATGCTGATTTTCTTTGTTTCGGTTTTCACCGTTGCCTGTGAGCCGGAGGAGGGAAACGAAGATAAGGTTGTTGCCGAAGCGGGCATGAAAAAACTTTATCTTTCGGAGATTGCCGCTGTCATTCCGAATGATGCGGAACCGGAGGACAGTGCAGCGCTGGCTGACGACTACATCCAAAAATGGATAAAGCAGAGACTTCTTCTGAAAAAGGCGGAGGATAATCTTTCATCGGAATTGAAGAACGTGAACCGGGAACTGGAAGAATACCGCAACTCACTGATTATCTTCAGGTATAAGAATGAACTGATGGCTCAAAAAATGGATACAACCGTCAGCGAGGATCAGATTAAAAATTACTACCTGCAGCATACCGATAATTTTAAGTTGAACAAAAACATCATCAAGGCAATCTACCTGAAAATTCCTGCTGCCCTTGCAAATCCCGATTTTCTGAAAGACCTGGCCGGAAATCTATCGGCACATGAAATGACCGAAATCAGGGATTATTGCATCCAATACGCCAGAAATTACGGAATTTACACAGACAATTGGGTGGAACTGGATGCCGTGATGCAAAATATTCCGGTGTCCATTGACAATCCTGCACAATTTCTGAAACAGCACCAATTTGTGGAATATGCCGACTCCAGCGACTATTATCTGCTGGCCATACATGATTATTTGCTTAAAAATGAGCAGGCGCCCGTTGAATATGTGCAGGAAAGCATTAAAAGCTTAATTTTGAACCGCAGGAAAATTGATTTTCTTCGGGAAATTGACGATATGATTTATCGTGAAGGTGTGAATAGGAACAGTTTTAAAATTTATAATATTGAGACAAATGAAAGGGAATAGAATACTAAAATCTGCATTTTTTGCCCTGTTTTCGGTTTTCATGGCATTCGGTCTTTCGGCGCAAGACAAGGTGGTCGATCAGATTGTAGCCATTGTCGGCGGAAATGTTGTGCTGAAATCGGACATTGAGAAAATGTTTATGGACCAACAGGCGCAGGGAATTTCTTCAGACGGCGACATGAAGTGTGAAATACTGGAAAACTTCCTGATTGACAAGCTGCTGATTGCCGAAGCCGAGCTGGATACGCTGATTGACGTCACCGACAGTGAAGTCAACCAGCAGATGGAGGGGCAGTTGCAGATGTATATCGCACACTTTGGTTCGGAAAGGGCGGTGGAGAATTTCTTCAAAAAACCCCTTGCCGACATCCGCTCGGAGATGCGTCAGGTTGTCCGCGACCAGCTGATGAGCATGAAGATGCGGAGCAAAATCATTCAGGACGTAACGGTTACCCCATCGGAAATCCGTCAGTTTTTCCGAAGCATCCCGGCGGATGAAATTCCAAATATCCCGACGCAGTATGAGTATGCCCAGATTACCGTGCGGCCTGCGGTTTCCTTAGAAGAGGAAAATCGCGTTAAAGCCGAGCTGCGCGATATTAAACGACGGATTGAAGAGGGTGCAAGTTTTTCTGCCATGGCGGTTTTGTATTCCGAAGGCCCGTCGGCAGGAAGCGGCGGCGAAATTGGCTTTTTAGGACGCGCACAGCTTGACCCGGAGTATGCCACCGCTGCCTTCAACCTGAAAAAAGACAAAATATCCAATGTGGTGAAAAGTGAATTTGGCTACCACATCATTCAGCTTATCGACCGCAGGGCGGACAAGGTGAACACCCGCCATATCCTGATGACCCCGAAAGTTACCATTGAAGCAAAAGAAGAGGCGGTGGACAGGCTGGACAGCCTGGCAAACATCATCCGCAGGGAGGAACTCTCTTTCGCACACGCCGCAGCCATGTTCTCGTCCGACAAAAATACGCGAAACAACGGCGGAATAGTCATCAATCCTGCCGACCTTTCTTCAAAATTCACCATTGAAGAGTTAGACGGAAATATCAGTAAGGTGCTGTCAAATCTCCGGATTGGCGAAATTTCAGATCCCTTTGAATCCATTGACCAGGAGAGCAGGCAATCTGTTTATAAAGTGGTGAAACTGATCAACAGAACAGAATCGCACAAAGCAAATCTTCAAAAGGATTACCAGTATCTTTCCGATATGTTTTTAGACAAAAAGCAGGAAGAAACCATGGAAGAATGGATTGCCAAAAGGCAGTCCCAAACCTACATCCGGATTGATGCCACCTATGCCAACTGCAATTTTGAATTTGCAAACTGGCAGAAATAACAGGCTGAAATCATCATAAACAATTGAAAAGAAAATTATAAATGAATTTTAAAAACGATGTTGAGGCGCTGGACGCACTACGCAATAAATTTGAATTACTGACCAGAGAAATTTCAAAAGTCATATATGGGCAGGACGAAATTGTTACCCAGGTACTTATTTCCCTTTTCAGCCGCGGGCATGTGCTGCTGATTGGAGTGCCCGGATTGGCAAAAACCCTTTTGGTAACCACCATCGCCAAAATTTTAGGGTTAAAATACAGCCGCATCCAGTTCACCCCCGACCTGATGCCTTCCGACATCATCGGAACAGAAATCTTAGACAA
>LSQX01408162.1_pt2 | contig 11914 bp, 10 predicted proteins | sample 654561 | NCBI WGS metagenome assembly LSQX01 (sample SAMN04489861, study PRJNA283612) | anaerobic digester metagenome | isolation source: 4 biogas reactors fed with cattle manure at either 37C or 55C with and... | place: Denmark: Kongens Lyngby | collected 2014 | reverse complement strand
GCAAGCATATGGTGTGACCGAACACGGTAATTTTGAAGAGAAGAATGTCCTTTACGTTGCGCGTCCTACCGCAGATTTGGCCAAGGACTTAGATACCAGTGTCATAGATATCGATAACAAGTTGACTCGAATGCGTGCAACCTTGTTCGCGGCTCGCAGCAAACGTGTTACTCCGGCTTGCGATGATAAAGTACTCGCGGCCTGGAATGGATTGATGTTGGCGACGTTTGCGGAGGCGTCTCGTTTATTATCACGCGATGATTACCTGCAAATCGCCAAACGAAATGCTTCATTCCTTCTCAGTGAGATGCTCAATGCGAATGGCCGGATGGCACGCTCCTGGAAAGATGGTGAAGTACGGCTCAACGGGTATCTGGAGGATTACGCTCACTGCGCGCATGGATTGATTGAGTTATATCAGACAACATTTGACCCAAGATGGCTAGATGCGGCCACAAACCTCGCTGACGCGATCATCAATCACTTCAGCGACCCCTCTGGAGGATTCTTCGACACCAGCGACGACCATGAATCGCTGATAGTACGCCCTAAGGATCTCTCGGACAGCGTGATGCCATCTGGCGGAGCGATGGCGACAACTGTTCTGATGCGATTACATGGATACACTGCTCAAGCGCGATACGCTAAAGCAGCCCAGTCAGCACTTCTGAGCGCGCAGGCTTTGGCATCAAGATACCCATCAGGCCACGCTCATTGGTTGTCGACACTTCAATGTGCGCTTAATGGTCAACGTGAGCTGGCCTTGATTGGCAACGGGGTCGAACGTGATGCCTTGTTAGCCGTAGCTCGAAACTCCTATCGTCCCGACCTGATAATTGCCGTGAGTGAGGATGGGACAGACTTGGGAATACCGCTTCTTCAGGGACGGGAGAGAGTCGGGGACCACGCAACCGCCTATCTCTGTCGCAGGTTCTCCTGCGAACGCCCAATCACAGATCCGCAAGAGCTCGAGGACTCGCTCGCTAATAAGCAGAATAGTTAGTTGAGACCGAGCAGCCGAGCCGCATTGCCATAGAGGATCTTTTCAAGCTCCAACTCACTCAAGCCGATTTCCGCGAGCATCGCCAAGTCCCTGGATTCACTTCGCCAGGGACCATCACTGCCATATAAGACATTGTCGATACCAAAATCTCGGATTAGATCTACCAGATACTCATCTGGCATCATACCTAAAGAAAATGATATGTCGATATAACCGGGCCATCCCGTTTTAAACTCCGGGAAATCTTGGAAATTATGGCGACCGCCAAGATGAGCAGTGACCACCTTCCCATAATCATACTTATCGAAGAAAGCGTCAAAATCCGCCTTTGAACCCCGAATGGCGTCATAATCCATACCTGCCCCAGCATGGAAGAGGATCACCATGTCCTCTTCTATGGCGGCATCATAAGCAGCAAACATCCGCGGGTCCTGTGGCTTAAAATCCTGCATCAGCGGATGTAGCTTGATACCCTTGAAACCGTCTTTAGAAGCCCTACGTATCACACCGACAGGATCTGGATGCTTTGGATGTACGCTGGCAAACGGGATGAAACGATTGCTTGTCAGGAATGGTCGCAGGAAATCGTTGACAGTCTCAACCTGGTTCGGTTTGGTTGGCACGGAGAGCAGCAGGCTGATGTCAACGCCGCTTGAATCCATATGCTCAAGCCAACCCTGCGCTGTACCATCGGAGAATACCTCGGTTGGCGATAGGTTAAGGAAGCGCTCGATAACACGCGGGGCTAGCGCACGGGGAAACACGTGCGTATGGCAATCAATGACCCTCGTCTCAATCTGTCCCAACTTGATAGCCATGATCTCCCTCTTGTTATTGGCTCTATGAGCATTCTGCGTATCAGCAATTCGACAATGCTCAGTAGCTTAACAATGAGAGTGCCTCTATGCCAGTCTTCTTGCAGTCTCAGGTAGTAAACTCATCATTGTGCGGACTCGGAATCAGCCGTCGCGCTCAAATCCACATCGTAGTGAAGCCCATCAGGCATCGGATTGATGACGATGTCTGCGGCCGAGAGCAGGCTTTGCATGTACACGTTTTGTGCTGTAGATGTCACCTCAGAAGTAACATCGATTAGAAGTTGAGCATATATCTCTGCTGGTATGGCTGTTAAGTCGATACTTTCAGCTGCGGCTGGAGAATAAGCGTCGGTACAAAGGATGATGCGGTAACCGTCATCGCTTTCTATCAACCCGGACATCTGGCCAACTTCGAGAGCGCCAAGAGCGTCAGAGTAGTCAGTCGAAAACGTGTTGAGACAATCCCATCCCCTGTTACCGCCGTCTCCCGAACTAATGGCGTCAATTGAGTGAACAGTCGCAGCAGCAGAGAAGTCTTTCGAAAGGTCGCTACTTTGCTGAAGCTCAGCCAATACCGTTTGGGCAGTTTCCGTGTCATCTGATTTGAACAGTATCTGAGAGGATTTCTTGCCCGAATAGTACGTTGCCACATTGGCATCAGCATACGTCTGGAGCTCTTCTTGTGTTGGATCTGCGACAGAAACCGCGATTCCCATGAGATTATCAGCGAGTAGTGAGAGCTCGATATCACTGCGATACTGTTCTTCGGTATACCCGGAACTCTCAAGAATCGATGCCCAATCCTCATCGCTCTCATATCCGTAAGCGCTTCGGATACTGGCTATCTCATTATCAACTGCTGTCGAATCAACGGTTATGCCTGCCTCTTCAGCTGCTTGTCGCACTACGATCATCTGAGCGTAATAGTTTTTGATGATATCCTCGCGTAACGTCTCCGCAGAATACCCTGCTGAAGCCAGGAAGTTCGCCCAGTCCTCATCAGATTCATAGCCGTACGAACTACGAAGAGTAGTTATGTAGTCACTGACATCAGATTCCAGCACTTCGGTACCGTTAACCGTAGCGGCGACTGCCGCGCTTTGAGACTTAGCCGTCGATAATCCGCAACCGACCAACGTTGCTATTCCTGTAAGTCCCAATGTTAAGAGAACAGACAGTAGCAATGCAATCTGAGCCCTGGCTTTTTGCTGCATTATTTCACTTCTTTCAGTCTGATTGTTGCGTGGGTGGCCCAATGGACTTCCCACGATAGTCTGTTTATTCACTCATAGTAAGAATGAACATATTGTTGCATCCTACACCAAGCAGCTTAAAACTGGCTGAAAGAAACCGCGATACGTTTCATGGTTTGAACCAATGGGTAAACGGTTTAAACATCGTAGTAATTCACATTGGACATCTCCGGGTCTTACAAGACAGCTCGATCAGATAACATACTCCCCTGCTGTATCAATCGCTGACAGATCAGCAAGGGTCACGCTATCCAAATAACCAGCTATTAACCTGTCCAATTCCGTCCAGAGGGGAAGAGTTTTGCAACTTGCTGCACGCTCGCAGGGCTTCTCGTTACTGCCCAGACACGCGACCGGAGCCAAAGTGCCTTCTGTTATCCGCAATATATCGCCAACTCGGTAATCTTTTGGATCACGGCTCAGTCGATATCCGCCCTCTTTTCCCCGTAATCCCTCAACCAGCTCATTCTTCGAGAGCAGCGTCATGATACCTTCAAGATACTTCTGGGAGATCGCCTGCCGCCTGGCCACATCTTTCAAGGGGATGAATCCGCCGCTGCGGTGCTCTGCCAGGTCGATCATCACCCTTAACGCATAACGACCACGGGTCGATATCATCATCTTTGCACTCCGTCTTCCCCAATCGCACTATGGATCGTTTGAGATATTACCCTGTTGGCAGCGTACCAGCTTTGCCGCCATCTGCATTGTTGTCGCCTTATCTGTCTCAACCTCGATACGCTGCCAATGGATAGCCGCTATTCTGCGAACAAGGCAGTGGAAAGGTAGCGTTCGCCGTTATCAGGGAACAGGACAACCACGGTCTTACCGGCATTCTCTGGACGTTTTGCCACCTGGATTGCAGCATGTGCCGCAGCACCAGATGAGATACCCACGAGCACTCCTTGGCTTTTCGCTATAAGCCTACCAGCCGCAAACGCATCTTCATCCTCAACGGTGATTATCTCATCATAGATTGATGTGTCGAGGATATCGGGCACAAATCCTGCCCCGATTCCCTGAATCCTGTGAGAACCAGCAACACCTGTAGACAAGACAGCAGAGGAGGCTGGTTCAACGGCAACGACCTTGACGTTTGGATTCTGTGATTTGAGATACCGTCCTACTCCGGTAATAGTGCCACCAGTGCCAACGCCGCCTACGAAGATATCAACCGCACCGTCCGTATCATCCCAGATCTCGGGACCGGTAGTCTCGGTGTGGATCTTGGGATTAGCTGGATTGGAGAACTGAGCAGGTACAAAGCTGTTGGGGATTTCCACCGCAAGCTCTTCTGCTTTCGCAATCGCGCCTTTCATGCCCTTGACACCCTCGGTCAACACCAGCTCGGCACCGTAAGCCTTCATCAGCTGACGACGTTCGACCGACATAGTCTCAGGCATTGTGATGATAATCCGATAACCACGAGCTGCGGCCACTGCTGCTAAACCGATACCGGTATTTCCGCTGGTAGGTTCGATGATGACCGAGCCAGGCCTCAATCTGCCTGCAGCCTCAGCGTCGTCAATCATGGCTTTGGCTATACGATCCTTCACTGATCCGGCCGGGTTGAAGTATTCCAGTTTTGCCAAGAGCCTGGCTTGCAGCCCAAATTCCTCTTCGATGTGGTTGAGCTGTAGAAGTGGGGTCCTACCGATAAGCTGATCGGCAGATGTATGGATGAGCGACATGGTGTTCTGTAATTGCAGGGTTTCGAATCTATAGCTCATCAGGAAGTTCCTTTCTTTCTTAGTCAAGGCTTATTCTTTATTACCTACTTATTCAGTATGTTAATAGGATTATGAGAGAAGTGCGCGGTTCTGTCAACAGGAAGATCCAGATCTAACCATAGTTTGGTTGCCTGAACTGATAACCTGAACAGATAGTGCCATTCGGACTATCAAAAAACTACCTCACCTGCGTATTCTGCTGTGTTAGAATGAATAAATTCGACGCTTTTACCAACCATGTCGGTACTGGTTGTATGTATCACTTCGGGTCATCGCTGTTGTTCATGGAGCGTCTGGTCATCGAGGAGGACCAATGGAACGACGAGACTTCATAAAGGGCGTTGGCGGCTTGATTATCATCGCCTCCTTCGTGAGCGTCACTGGCTCCGTACTAACGACGCGGCTATGATCTTTAGAAAGAGAGCTTAATGGAGCTGCTAGAAATTCGTCTTCCGCTGTTGATTTCACTACTCCAGAGGGTATATCGATAGATGCAGCCGTCGGACCGGTCATGATCGCAGGTATCCAATTGCTCTCTGATGACCTACAGGACACTGTCCTGGGCTTTTTCGCTGATACTCACGTTTTCAACATCGATAAGATCGGGGCAGAGCTCATCATGCTGGCCGATGGGAGTCGCAGCTTAGGTCAGATTGCTAAAGAGGCTTCAATCCTCGTCTCGTCACCGCTGGATGGTGCTGGGGTCGCGGAGTTCTTTGTGACGTTAGGCCAAGCGGGGTATCTGCAGAACAAGGTGTATATCTCCCTTTTCGAGAATCGCGTTTGAGGAAACTCCATGCCTGTACAAGTTGAAAAGCAACCACCCGAACTCTTCGTAATCACAGATGAAAAAGGCCCGATACTCTATGCACCATTGCGCCGTGTCATGGCGCGCGCCAACGAGAACGCCATCCGCATCGCATTGGACTATGCGGCAGACCCTACCTCGTTGCCAAACCAGGACGACGACAGCCGCGTAATGATACAGGCTCTTGAGGAGCATGGCTTCTTTGAGAGACGCCCTTTTCCTAGCCATGAACCAGATTTCCGTCCCACGCAGGTTACTCTCTTTCCCACCAACCGCTGTAATCTGCGCTGTAGTTATTGCTACGCTTTCGGTGGCGAGGGTGGCGGCAACGGAGAGCAGCTCACCACGCTCAGCCTTGACGCGGCCAGACGCGCTATCGAATTCATCGCCAAGAACGCACAGGAACTAGCCGCCGAAGGGATGCCCTGTAAGAACTTCCTCGTGAGTATTCACGGCAACGGTGAACCGTTCAGTGCTTTTGAGACGCTGCGCGAGATCGTCTGGTATGCCAGGGACCTTAGCGAAAGGCTTGATTTCCCTGTTGTCCTCAATACTGCGACCAATGGAGTGCTGAATTGTGAGCAGCTCGAGTTTCTGGTAGCGAATTTCGATAACGTCAATATCTCCTTTGATGGACTACCCGAGCTGCAAGATGCTCAGCGTCCACTCGCCGATGGCTCAGGCTCCTTCACCTTCGTTGACCGGACGATGAAACGACTGACCGAGGCTGAGGTGAACTTTGGCATCCGTTCGACTGTGACAGAAGCTATGGTGACACGCATGGCCAAGATCGCAGCGTTCGTTGCTGATAATTATCCCAACGTCGAACAGCTGCATTTTGAACCGGTGTGGGAATGTGGTCGCTGTGTGACATCAAGTGACAGCACGCCCTCCGCAGAACTCTTCTGTGAGAATTACCTCGAGGCGCTTGAAGTTGCCCGTGAGAAGGGGCTGCGCCTTGTCTATTCAGGTGCGCGCCAGGACATGATTACCGATGCCTTCTGCAAGGTTTCAAGCGGCTCATTTACCGTGACCCCCACCGGTGATGTAACTGCCTGCTACGAGGTCTCCTATAGAAGTGATCCGCGCAGCGAGCGCTATTTCTATGGGAGATATGATCCGAAGCTCGGTGATTATGTCTACGATGAGGATAAGCTCAGGGAACTTGCAGAACTCAACGTCAAGAACATCCCCTTCTGTACCGATTGTTTCTGTCGCTGGCATTGTGCCGGTGACTGCGCTGCCAAGGTTCTCGAGGGGCGTACACCTGCCCAGCACCAAGGCAGTCAACGCTGCGTCATAAATCGCAAACTAACGCTAAACCAGATCCAACGAAAGATGGATTGGAGAGAAGAAGATGCCGGATAAAAATGCTTCACCTGCTTCATCAGACTCGTACAACGATCGCACTGTCAGCGACGATGGCAGCGGTTCCTCTCTGCCTAAACCGCAGATCGAGATCATCGTCGATGGCAACAGCATCTACAAGCCGGGTATGAAGACCTTCTTCGTCGAAGGAGAGGGAACCGAGGCCGTTATCGTTTCGGAAGATGTTGTCACTGGCGAGTTCTGTACCTGCGACGTGGTCTACACCACACAACCAGGGTCAACGACCACCTGTGCCTGCGATGAGGTCTGCACCTGCGAGAGCGTCTGCAGTTGTGATGGATACTCAACATGTAGCTGCGAGAGTGTCTGTGGTTGCGATAATGACTCATGCAGCTGCCTGAGCTACTCGTCGTCTACCTGCTCCTGCCAGTCAGTAAGCTGCGGAAGCCCCTGCGCCTGTGTACCGGTACATTAAGGAGGCACTGAGATGAAAGCTCGTCGGATAGTCCTCGTATCGATGATCTGCCTCGTTGCCCTCTGTTCGCTGTCGCTACTTGTTGCCTGTGATAATAAGACTACGAGTCCAAGTGGGGCAGAAACCACAGATGAGGTTGCATCTGACACGTTGTGGCAAGCCAGAGTCAGCAGGGATGCCGATGAGCTCAAGTATTCCATCGAAGAGGCCATGATCGCAGCAGACAACGCTCGCAGTTTCGCGCCGAATACTGATTATCTGACGGATATCCAGGAGAACACCGCTTCTGGATTCTATAACGCCACGTTCAACGCGGGCAACGATTCCTACCGCGATGGAGATTATCTTGAGGCTGAGGACAATTACAACACGGTACTTAGGGACCTGCCAACTCATTTTGGCGCTAACAACAATCTGACACTCGCCCTCCTACAACAACAGAAGAACGAAGAGGCGATGATCCAGGCCTTGAAAACCGTTCTCCTTTATCCTGAAGAGCTCGGTTGCCTGCTCAATGTCCAGGTCGCCGGTGATGCCTGCGGCTTCCATCCGAACATCACCGAAGAGGAACTCACCGCGATGTTGATGGAACTTGGTAACCCATCGGTACGGGAAGCACTGGTTCGAGACACTGTGTCGTCCTATGTCGGCGCTGGAAGCTTCAGTTCTGCCTACGACTACAATTTCACCTGCTCCGTCGTTGATTTCGAGATCGGTTCTGACAGTGACATCGCATTTGAATATGAGAACGTCCTCAGTCAGGTCGTCAATCTTTCGCTATATCAATCCAGCGATCCGGATGCCAAGGCACTGCTCACCTATCTCCAAGGTGCCGCCAAACTCAATGGTCTCGACGTATCCAAATCGGGCTCCTAGGAGCGCTCGTGCCCACGGTCGCTCTGATACGCCCGTTGTATGAGGGTGACGAATCCGAATTCCAGGAACCATTAGGTATAGAACGTTTGGCTGGCTTCCTCAAGGCAAACACCGACGAAGAGGTACGACTGTTCGATAGACGTTTATATCAACAAGAGCGTCTCTTTGGACTTGCTGACGAGAACAGCTTTTCATTCTGGGATGATTTCACGCGCGCTTTCCCTGTGACTGCCCCACCCGACATTATTGGTCTGAGCGTCATGACGGCTGAAGACGTACCCGACTCCCTGCGCCTCATCAGTCGGCTGAAGACGTTCTATCCGCGAGCACACTTCATCGTTGGTGGGCTGTTTGTAACCACCGCACTCGATTCGGCGCAGAGACGCTTCCCCGCGGAGGTCCAGCTAGTGTCGTGCGAGGGAGAGATCCCGCTCTTAGAAACGTTCAGAGCAGTGATGGCCGAGGGTGTGGTGAAGACTCCAAGGTTTGAGTCGGAGAAATGCGATGCGGAGAGGTTTGACGCGCGGAGTCTTCCTGACAAATCAGATAGCCCCAAGGATATCCATCTCACTCCCGATGGATGGGCTATCGCTTCGCGCCCCGATCTCGAACGTTACCTGGCATTGGGCTGCGCTATCAGCCTGCAGAGCTCACGCGGCTGTCATGGTTCCTGCAGTTTCTGCGCTACGCCGAAACTGCCTTCTCCTTACCGTCGATGGCAGGGAAGAAGCCTTCCTTTGGTTGTTGACGAGATAGCCTTGCTGAGTGCCCACGCCGCAGAATCTGGATTACTGCCGATATTCAACTTCGTCGATGACGACTTTGGTCCATTATCTCGCATCGAAGCACTTGATCTGGAACTGAAGAGACGCAGATTGCGCATCGCCTATGCTCTGCAACTGCGCGCGGCTGACCTGCTGGAGCAGGATCGACTCCCAGAAAGGTTGGCAGAACTACGAAAAGGTGGCTTCACGCGAGTCTTTTTAGGAGTGGAGTCCCTGTGCCCACAGACCCTTGAAGACTGGAACAAGTCGTATGCGACAGATAAACTGCCAGAGGTCTTCTCCGCGCTGAAGAAGGCAGGCATCAGTGCTCACATCGGCTATATCCTCTGGCACAGCGGCACCAGTGTGGAAGATGCCCGAATCGAAGCCAAACGACTCTGGGAGATGGGCCTTTATTGCCCAAAGGTGGCCGAGAGTCGCATGGTGCTTTTCCCGGGCAGCCGCCTACACGAACGGGGCTTAGCCGCAAAGCAGGTTAGTCACGCTGCTTGTTGGGAGCCGATGTCCGCAGAATCAGAGCGCTTCTATCAGCAACTGTCAAACAAACTGCGTCCTGTCTATGATGCCTGGAAAGAAGGAGCCGTGTTGTCTCCCTGGCTTGCCGCACAGGCTCATCTGACTGGCGAACGTACCCTCATCGAGGCACTTGACGCTGTCCTCGCCGAATGCGATCGAATCTCCTACCGCAGCTTCGTCCATGATGAGTTCCCGCAAGACCTCCACCGTATCGCCGCAAAACTCTCGCAACGCATAACACAGATTAGGCAGACGGCGTTGCCTATGAGGAATAGACCGTCAAAACAATCTGCTGATAACCCGTCCGCCAATAGACCCACGAGCCGCTCATCTCGTCGGAGAGAACAATGAGACTCGTAGCCCCGCTTTGCGCACCCGATGAGGTCGAAGCCCTGATTAAGGCCGGCGCTGACGAACTGTACTGCGGTATCATCGAGGACTGGTGGCGCAGCCGATACGGTGACCACGACAGCGCGAACCGCCGTCAGGGCGCTGCCAATCTTTCAACGCGCGCGCAATTGGCCCAAACTGTCGCCCGTGCTGATGAGCTACAGATCCCCGTCTATCTCACTGTGAACACCCGCTATACCGAACCGCAGTTAGACTACCTCACCGATCTTTGCTTGGATTTCGAGAGTATGGGTGGTACGGGGATCATCGTCTCGGACATCGGTTTGCTCGGTCGCCTGCGCAACATCACAGATCTTAGGCGTTGCCTCTCGCTTCTGGCAGTCGCAGACAACATCCCCACCATTGCCAGCTATCTACGTCTGGGAATCACCAGAATCGTGCTGCCGCGCTTTTCGACACCAAACGATGCCCGTCTGCTGCTTCAGCCCTTTGGCGGCCTTGAAGCTGAGATCATGGCCTTCTTTGACAAGTGTCCTTTCATCGACGGTTATTGTCGCCACTACCACGGCATTGCCAGAATCGATTGGGAAGGGACTCTGGCCAACCAAACAATCGAGCCACTCCAGACATTCGATACAACCTTCAAAACACATGCTTGCTTAGGCAAAGATCAGGATTATCTACAAATTGATCCTTGCGCAGCCTGCCATCTTCCGCAATTTGAGGCCGCTGGCGTCGATTACGCCAAGATCGGTGGACGCGGACGCCCTTTGGTTAATCGAGTACAGGCTCTACGCTTCCTCAAAAAGGCGATGATCCTCCCTGATGACACGAAGCGTGAAATTCTTTACCAGAGGACTTTCGCCCACCCCTGTCAATGCTATTACGGTGAATCGACGCAACGACGTGATGCTATCGAGCCACGACGAATGGTGACCGAGGAGGGACTATTGTGGTTGAAGTACGGGGAAATGGCTCCATCGGCAGGATACAGGCGATTGATGGTAGGCAGCGAGACCAACCCCGAAACACTTGATGATTTACTATCATCCTGGGACTGGGTCGCGTCGTTACCAACTCCTTTGACAATCGTCATCCCACCCCTGTCGCAGATACGTCTTGGGGCTTTATCCGATCTGGTCGAGCTACTCTATTCTACCTGTAGCCCTGATACGCACCTTTGTGTGAACGACCTCGGATCATTTTGTCAGGTCGTGGAGCGTGTTGTGGAGTACGCTGGACTTGCGCCGATTGCCTTGGACAGCAGAGACGAAGGCTGTACAAAAATGCCCTTCACATTGACGATAGGCTCTCTTCTTGCCCGAATCGATGACACTTCGGCCATCGCTGTCTTCCTTGATCCCCAAAAGAATCCATCTCGTATCGTCTGTGGCCCTAGTGGTGAACCTCGTCTGCTTTCCTATGCTCCTCCGTCACCAGAACTCATCCGCCATTGGAACAGCCCGTCCGCGCTCGAGCCCACAGCACGCGCTACTCTTGAAGAGCTCTTTGACGGGCAAGCAATAGTCTATGAATTTGAATGCAGGTGATTTACAAAAGAAGGTGTGGTGCGGCGTAAGGGATTCGAACCCCTGACGTACTGATTCGTAGTCAGTCCCTCTATCCAGCTGAGGTAACGCCGCACACGCTTTTAACAAGCCTGAATATGATACCACCCAACTGAAAAGTGTCAACGATTGTCACTTCAGAAAATCTTTGACTTCTCGGCCTCGTTGGTTAGAATAGCCTCTTGTCCGACTACGCGTCGGTATTGCTCTTCCTAGGAGATACCTTATGTCCAAAGACGTGTGGCTGAGCAAGCCGCAAGAACATCTGGGGCCTGTTGGCCTCATCATATTACTTGTTGCCGGATCGCTTGCCTGTCCGCTCTCTCTCGATATGTATACCCCTGCTGTCCCGCAGATGACCACTCTCTTCAACACCGACGCAACCACGGTGAATGCCACTCT
>LSQX01160944.1_pt1 | contig 11914 bp, 8 predicted proteins | sample 654561 | NCBI WGS metagenome assembly LSQX01 (sample SAMN04489861, study PRJNA283612) | anaerobic digester metagenome | isolation source: 4 biogas reactors fed with cattle manure at either 37C or 55C with and... | place: Denmark: Kongens Lyngby | collected 2014 | reverse complement strand
AGTCAACGTCGCAAAGAGCAACGATATTTTCATCGGACATTCCGCGTAAGTTACCTCTTCCCTTACCACCAATTCCAATACCCGCAATATTAAGCTTATCGCTTGGTGCCTTATGTCCCAATCCTGAAATCACATTACTCGGAACAATAGTTAGTCCAGCTGCTGCTACGGCAGATGATTTAAGAAAATTTCTTCTGTTCATGTATTTTAAATTTTTCATTTAATTAATTTTTTATTATTGAAATCTATTTAATGGCAAATATTACCAATAAATCTAAGTTTATAATGAAAATCTATATCGAGTATAATACACAAATATAGCGCATCTGATTGCTTTTTAAGTATTTTTTTAATGACTTATCATTCCTTTTCACTATATATTTTAACTTAACCAGATGTATATTAAAACAGTAATAACTGAAAGGACAAACAAGTGTAGTCTCCAGTCGGTAACTCCTCTAAATTTTTCAAATTTATCGGAATAATTTATTGTTGTTTTCTGTAGCTTTTCAGGCTCAGTTTTTTTGGTGAATGCAGAAACAATAAAAAGAACAAATGTAATAAGTATTTCTGCCCAAAGACCACGGTAAGCAAAGTTTAATGTGAACTTATGATGAAGAATAGGGAATAGCTCTTTCCCAGCTTCTGGCCCAATTAATTGATCAATTACAAAAACAGTCGCCAATAAAACACCAAATATTATTGAAACAACGGCACCTTTCAGAGTTACCCTCTTGCTTAATATTCCAAAAAGAATAGCTGGAAATATTGGGATTACAAGGTAAGCAGAAATTGTTTGAAGATACTTATATAACCCTTCATCATTTTTATAAACCAAATAAGCAGCTGCTATTCCTAAAAGTGTCATTGCCAAAATGGAAAGTCGACCAAATAACACTTGTTTTTTTTCTGAAGTAATGGGACGATATTCAATAATGAAATCACGTACTATCAAAGTCGAAACAGAGTTTAGAACAGCAATAAGTGATGATATAAGCGCAGCCAATAATGATGCAAGGAGTAATCCTCTAATTCCGCTAGGAAGCAATTTATTAAGCATAAGGACAAAAGTTTGTCTTGTGGCATCCCCTTCTAATTCTCCCGGAAATAATGCAAATGCGATTATACCTGTCACCGAAAACAGAAATACCGGTAAGAGCTTTAGGAGTGTCGCAAACATGGCTCCCCATCGGGCGTTGTCTAAGTCAGGTGCCGCAAGCGCCCTTTGTACATTAACCTGGTCCATTCCCCAATAAAATATTCCGGCATAAAAGGATGTAGCAATTATACCCCAAAAAGGATAAACTTCATCATGTGGTTTGTACATAGACATCATATCCGGTGCCTTCTCTAATAGGCCACCCCATCCACCAACTTTGTCAAGTCCTATATACAGCATTAAAGCAGCTCCAACAATAATTATAATGGTTTGAATTGCATCTGTATAGACAACAGCTGTGAAACCACCAAAAATCGTGAAAGAAGCTACAATAATCCCAAGAAAAAAGATAGTGGTCATAATATTCCAGCCTAAAATACTATTTAGTACAAGAGCACCTGCAAAGAGGGTAAATGCAAGTTTAGTCATAACACTTATTACCAACATTAGTCCGGAAAAGAATGTGCGTAAAGAATGATTATACCGTAATTCAAGAAACTCTGGAATTGTAAAGACCTTGTTTTTCATGTAATAAGGGAATAGCACCGCACATGCAATACCCAGATTAATAGCAGTTGTAAGTTCTATAGTTCCGGCTGAAAGACCATACCGATATGAATCTCCAGTTAAGCCAACTATGTGCTCAGCTCCAATATTTGTAGCAAATATGGATGCACCAATAAGCGGCCACTTAACATTTCGCCCCCCGAGAAAGAAACTAGTACTGTCTTTTCCAGCTTTTTTCTTATATGCCATACACATGCCAAAGAAGAGGCTTATGGATACGACTAGAATCACAACAATCCAATCCCACGAAGAAAGAATTAAACTCATTGTTTAAAAATTGTTATTTTAAGAAACTTCATCAAATACTTCATGACTTCAAAAGTATTTTATCCAAGCGATAGATACTCTGAATCATCGATCTTACTGTGTGGTAATTAATTTTCCAAGAATGCCCCATATGTGTCCAAATTGGATCGCCTCTTCGTGTAAGAAGCGGATACCATTCACCAACGGATTTATTAATCACCTTGTCGAAAACAAATCGGTGCACGTTTTTGTAGGCTTCCCAATACTTTTCATCTTCAAGCAATATAACCGCATCAAGTAATCCGATTAAAACTTCTGCTTGTTGCCAAAATTCTTTTTCTCGATCGTAAACTCCACCTGAGTGTGGACCTTCTACAAAAACACCACCAAACTCATAATCAATTCCGTTATTAATAGTGTGATCATAAATGGTACGAAACAACTCCTTATAATCTTTTGGATTAAGTTTCAAAATTTCTAAAGCATGATTTAGCAACCACGCGAATTCTGCATTGTGACCATAGCAGGTGTTATCAGTGGCATTACCTTTCTGTCCTTCTTCTGAAAAGCGATCCCACCCCCAGATGATGTCAAACTTAATTTGCGGTGCAACCGACCAATCTTTATAAAACTGTGGAATGCCGGTTTTGTATTCAGGATGAATGATCCTATTGAGTAAAAGGTCTATAATTTCAAGCAATTTACGTTGGTGTACATCCTGCCCAGTAGCTTCATAAAGTGTAGTAAAAGCTTCCATCAAATGCATATGCACATCTAATGTTTTGCGATCGCCTCCTTGGCTGTCAGGACCGCAGAGCGTCCAGTCTCGTTGGAACATTTCCCAATAACCGCCAAACCTGGAATCGACGCAATATTTCTGAAGCAGATCGAAAACCTTTTCTGCGTACCCGATGCCCCGTTTATCGCCGGTGGCCAGCGTGTATTCACTCAACGAGTAAATGGCAAAACTATGTCCGTAAATAATCTTCTGATCGATCTTTATATTCCCTTTCCGGTCAAGCATCCAGAAAAAACCTCCATGCTCATTGTCCCACATTTTTTCGAGCAGGAAATCCACGCCATGACTTGCCATTTTTGCCAGTTCCCCGTTTCCGTAACCCGCCCGGTGAGCCGAAGAAAGCGTATAAAGACAGCGGGTTTGGGCAATCAGTGATTTTTCGTCTTCGCCGGTGTCGTTGCCTTTTTCGTCGAAATGTGTAAGATAACCGCCATTTTTATCATCAATCATCCTTGATGTCCAAAATGGCAGTAATTTGTTTACCAAATGGTTCTCTGCTTCATCTCGATAATCTATTATTTCTTTTTTATTCATAATTGAATGTAATATCCATGTCAATTAACTTTTAATTTCAAAATATTAAATAGTTTATCTTAAAGTTCACGAATCATTATGTTTTTAAACCACACAGTATAGCCATGATCCTGCAGACCGATATAGCCTTCTTTTGCAATTCCTTCCTGAAAACCTTCAAATCTTTTGAATTTACTATTTTCAACAAGTTCATCCCATTCATCCGTCCAATGGGTGTATTTTACTACTTCTGTTCCGTTCATTGAGATTATTGCTTTGCCGTCGTCAACTTTAATAACGCAAGTGTTCCATTCTCCGGCTGGATTTACAGTAGAAGGATCAGCTGCTATCATATCATACAGTGAACCTGCAAGATGACTGGGTATTTTATTGTCCGTAGCGTTTTCGTTATCAAGCACCTGAATTTCTGGGGCAGCATAATATATTGGTTTGCCAGGCACCTCTCTAACATAGTAAAAAATACCGGAGTTCGCCATTCTCCCAGCTTTCCAGTCAATTGACAATTCAAAATTTCTGAACTTTTTGGGATAAAAGAGGATATCTCCACCTGAGCCTTGCCCGGGTCTTTTCCCTTCCGCGGTAAAAACTTTCATAGCCCCGTCTTCAATTTTCCAGTTGTCCGGCATGTTAGTTCCATTGCATTGTCTCCATCCGTCGAAATTTTTACCGTTGAAAAGCAGTACCCAACCATTCTTTTTCTCCTTGCTGGAAAGTTTATTTGCTTTTTGAGCTATTCCATTGAATGATATTATAATTAGACTGCTAATTAAAATTGAAATAATTACATTTTTTTTCATTTGGTGTACTTTTAAATGTGAAATAATCAATCCATATTGAAGTATAAATTATTTTTTTGTCAAATCCCTATAATACAAATCTTTAGCTTCTATTTTCATGCATGGGTTATGTTCCTGAATAGCCAAATGTCCTGTTTTGTATTCATCATTTTTATACATCATCACTTTCTCATTGTTAATCCAAAAGGTAATTTCATCGCCAACAGCACGAATCTTATATAAAAACCATTCCCCATCTTTTGTCAGCAATTTGGAAGCTTTTCCCGTTGGTGTTCCTGGTTTCCAAAGCCATCCAGCGTAGGCGTCCTGGTTATGACAAATCTGAGCTTCATAGCCCCCGAGGAAAACCATTCTGGTCGTCCAAAATGGCAGTAATTCGTTTACCAAATGGTTCTCTGCTTCGTTCCTGTAATTATAAAGTTCGTTTTTATTCATAGAAAATTTATTTTAGATGGAAACAGCACAATTAAAGTTTTCAAGTTACTTCATTTTGTTTTATAATTCGCGAATTTTAATATTTCTAAACCAGAGTGTATTTCCATGATCTTGCAATCCTATATATCCTTCTTTGGAAATTCCCTCAATAAATCCCGGCCAGGTTTTGAATTTGCTGTTCTGTACAAGTTCATCCCATTCGGGTGACCACAATGTATATTCAACTACTTTGTTACCATTCATTGTGTGAGTAACTTTGCCATTTTCAACTCTCAAAACGACTGTATTCCAAAAGCCAGCAGGATTTACTGTTTTTGGATCGGCAGCTATCATGTCATACAATGAGCCTGCCAGATGGCTGTCTATTTTATTATCGCTGGCTTCTTCATTATCAAGAACTTGTACTTCCGGTGCTGCATCACCAATCCCCATACCGGGAACTTCACGGATATTATAAAAAATTCCTGAGTTGGCCTTTGGTCCTGCTTTAAAATCGACTGAAAGTTCAAAATTACCGAACTTTTTTACTCCATAAATAATATCTCCACTTGATCCTTTCTCTCCTGGAAATACTTTCATTGATCCATCGTCTTCAATAACCCAGTTGGCAGGCATTTGAGTTTCGTTATACTTTCTCCAGCCATTAAAGTTATTACCATTAAATAACAATTCCCAACCTTCTTCTTTTTCCCTTTTTGAAAGCTCATTCTCGCCTGATTTGGATAGGTCTTTGTAATATAGATCTTTAGCTTCAATCTTCATCCCCGGGTTATGTACCTGAATTGCAAAATAGCCTTTTTTGTATTCGTTGTCATAATGTATCATCACCGATTCATCATTGATCCAAAATTCTATACGACTACCTATCGCTTTAATACGATATTCAAACCATTCACCATCTTTAGTAGGGTTTTTTGAAGCTTTTCCTGTTGGAGTACCAGGTTTCCAAAGCCAACCAGTGTGTGCATCTGATTTATTGTCAATTTGTGCTTCGTATCCGCGTGGGTAACCATCAGGATTCCCTAATGGTGGATTAGCGCGAAAGTAAAAACCGCTGTTAGCATTTTTACCAGTGCTGGTAACACGAAATTTACCTTTTACTTCAAGGTCGGTAAGTTCAGGAGTAGCATAAATATGCCCGTTGTCGCCTTCACCAATCAAAACCCCATCTTTGACAACCCATGTTGCTTTTCCGCGAGCTGTCCATCCAGCTAAATCTTCTCCGTTAAATAAGGAAATCCAACGTGATTGAGCTTGAATAGAGTTGATACTTAAAAAGGTTACCGCTATTATTAATAAAATTGATTTTTTCATTATCGAAATTTAATTTAAAACAGATTTAAAATAACTGTAAAATGGTGACTGTTTGAATTCTTAGATTCAAACAGTCACACCAATAAAAACTCAACGACCTCATTATGCAGGCATGTCGGGAAGTGACCAACCTGTTCGGTAATTATGTTTAATTAATTCCTGCGCAAATGATTTTGCGTTAATTGGATCACTCCAAACTTTATTAAAACTTGGATGTCCTTCAATGATCTCCATTCCATCATCAATACAAAATTTGAATTCTTCATTATCACGGATGTTGGTAAATTGCATATTTGGTCCATCCCAATGCAATTCTTTATTCAAATCTTGCAAACGAACAGCGAGAACTCCCATTACAACCATTTCATTAAATGGCCCGGCTTCAGAAAACGGTGAAGCGGTTTCAGTTCTATTTTCAGGACTTTCCTTACAAGCCCTAATCCAGTCCTGCTCGTGACTGAGTGTAATGCGCGGAATGGATTGAGGAACATTTGGTACGCGTCCTGACAATAACCAGGGCCTCCGTCCGTAACAACCACAAATGATTTTATCCTTTGTTCCGTGGAATATTACCCCTCCGCCATCATCATTCATGTCGCGCCCTTCAGGCCAGTTTGATGGTTTCATCGGTCTCATGCCTCCGTCCATCCAGGTTACCTGCACTTCGGGAAAATTTATTTTAATTCCCTTTTCCTTTGGACGGGCAGGAAATACTAACTGAACAGTTTCGCTATCCGGAGGTGAATCTGTCATAAGCAGGGTTGAAACTCCCTGAACCTTTGTAGGATAACCCAGTTTAAGACCCATAAATACCGGATGAAGAATATGACAGGCCATATCTCCGAGCGCACCAGTGCCAAAATCCCACCAGCCCCTGAAAGTCCAGGGAGTGTACATACGATGGTACGGGCGAAATTTGGCCGGCCCAATAAATAAATCCCAGTTCATTGTTTCTGGTGGCCACATGCCCATTTTAGGAGCAGCCAACCCTTGAGGCCATAAAGGCCTATCAGTAAAGGCTTCAACTTTCGTAACTTCTCCGATTTCGTTGTTCCAAAGCCATTCCTGAATTAACCGTACCCCTTCCTCCGAGGATCCCTGATTCCCCATAGACGTGGCAACCTTGTATTTTTCAGCAAGTTTTGTTAAAAGTCTTGATTCATAAACAGAGTGAGTCAATGGCTTCTGTACATAAACATGTTTGTTTAGTGTCATTGCATGAGCAGCAATAATCGCATGACTGTGGTCTGCAGTTGCAACTAAAACTGCGTCTATTGACTTATCCATTTCATCAAACATTTTTCGCCAGTCCCAATACTTCTTTGCATTTGGATAATGATCGAAAGTACGTTTACTATGGTCCCAATCAACGTCACACAACGCAACAATGTTCTCGTTCTCCATTCTTCTCAGATTACCAAATCCCATACCCCCAATACCCACGCCTGCAATGTTTAATTTGTCGCTGGGGGCCTTGTGCCCAAGACCAGCAACTGCATGACGGGGAACAATACTGAAACCAGCAGCAGCTGCTGCCGTGGTGCCAATAAAGTTGCGTCTGTTAATTTTTTTTAAGTTTTTCATCTTATCAATATTATAAAAAAATTTGAATTACCGCTAACAATTCCTGCTGAGGTTGCAAGAATAATATTTCTTTTAACTAAACATTTCATTTTAGACTATCATACAAATTACATGATAAACAGGCAAATGCAGCTACTTAGCATAAGCTGTTCTTGTTTCCGGAACATTTATAAGCACATCGCAAAGTGATGTCATTTTTCCTTTTTTTGAGCCTCGGAACACAGAACTGATGTCAGTTCTGTGTTCCGAGGTATTGTGTACAAACTAATGATTCATTTTTGGTATAAATGACTATTAATTGATATAATTCAATCGGACTTGAAGTTTATTAACTCCTTTTTTTAAGTTTATTCTTAATATTAAAGCCTGATTTTCAATGGGCCCAATGAACTTAGCTCCTTCAACCTTTTTTATTTTATAACGATCAAAATCGTACCAAAGCGCAACTGCATAAGGCATTTCTTTTTCTGATATAATTTCAACAGGAATATCCATAATTTCATTTCCTTCCCAAGGAATCCTGACCTTTATTTCAGGAGTATAATCAGATTCATAATATTTTGGATCAAAGACTTCCCGGTTATTCATATAATCACGGTGCATTATTGGAAATAACTGACCTTCAATAAAGGCTGTCTGACACTCTTTGTCATAGTATAAGAGCGTCTTGGGCCATGGCCCCCAAGCCCCATACCCTCTAGCATACCAGAATGGAGGTTTCTGGGCCGGGGCATCATCAAATAACATTACTGATGGTTCGGTTTCAGTAAAATTGTTTTTATAAATCTCTACTGCTTGTGGAATGGTTTTGCATTCAATCAGATCATCATACGATTTTACGTATGAAAAAAAGGCATCCAGCATTTTTTCTGCTTCGTCGATTTCTTCGGGTGAATAAGATTTACAAACATCCCCATATTCCATTTCATGGGCCTCCTGCTGTTGTTGAAAAAATACAAATTTATTGTGGGCAATATTTCTTATGTAATTATCAAACATTGTTTTCCAATAGTCGATATCATTTGCATTGCATAGACCTGTTCTTCCAACATCATTAACATCGCTTGAATAGATTGTAGGTGCCTGGGAATGAAGAGATTTTAGCAAATCACGAGATGTCCATTCAACCGAAACAATACCATCTCCATTTAACACCGGCAATTTGTAATTATCTTCTGCGGCATAAAAATAACCCCATGGGGTACCCCGATCTGTAATTCCATCAACCCCTACTTGTTCCCAGCAGGAACCCCAAACAGCAGTTAAACCTAATTCTTTACTTTTTTGAAACATTTCATTGCTCCGATGCGATGCTGCTAAGGGTTTAACTTTTGACCATGGAAAAAGAATTTTCAATGAGTCCAATTCCTTTTTAAAGTCATCATCTGCTTCAGACATTTCATATTCATTCTCCCAGTATATAGCGATATCATCTCCATATTTCGCATGCCATTCATCAAGTCTACTTTTCATCGCTGTTCCTGTTCCTGTATCAATTAGCCAAGTAACCGGGATATTATGTTTATGAGCTATCTTTGCTATCCTTTCCATTCCGACTAAAGGCATTCCCTCTCCCCAACTGGCATCTACGGTATATGCCAAAGATGCAAAAGTAAAAATGAGTTTGCCTCTCTCCTCTTTTTTCAGAAGAATTGATTTAAGATCAGGCAAGAAAGCTACTTGCTTTTTTACTTCCGTTTTGATGCATGCTGTACACAAGCACAACATCCATCCAAATAATACAAGTTTTTTAAATTTCATGGATTTCTTTTTTTTATTCTGTTACATTTCTCTAATTCTAAATTAGTTTTCAAGTGTGTAGCTTCTTTAACTTAACTTTAACGAACTTGCCAAATTCAGAATTGAGTTGAGCAATATCTTATCTCAATTGTTTTTGAGTTCAGGATGACTGTGTTAAACTCGTTCAAAAGCCTTGTTTTTCATATTGTAGATTAAATATAATTATATTTCTGAGCAGTTTGAAAGATACACATATGAAACTAAAAAGAGGGTAGTTAAATCCCCTCTTTTTAGTTTCATATGTGTTTGTTTAATTGTATGCAGGATCCTGTTTTAATGCAGGTAGTAAATCCAATTGCACTAACGGTAAGGGCCAATAAGCGTCTCTTTCTGGATTATATTGTGCTCCATTAAGGAATGGTCTGAATTGTATATCTCGTTGCTGATATGCATTTAACACCTCACCATCAATTCCCCATCTTCGCAAATCATAAAAACGATGCGCTTCAGTTGCAAATTCTAGTCGTATTTCAACACGTACCGCTTTTCTCGCCTCTTCTATGCTGGAAAAAGCATTAGCTCCTTCAGGATAAAGTTCTATTTTATAATTTGCAGCCGGCTGATCCCAGTCAACCTCAGGTTCTGTGGCACTGCCAAATGAATACGTTGTCACTTTTCCCATAACTACCGGGCTTTCCTTAGCACGTTTACGAATTTGGTTTACAAGCTGTCTGGCATAATCGAGATCGTTTTCTTCAACGGCTACTTCAGCTCTCCATAATAATACATGACTGAATCGATAATACCGCCAGTTTTTACCATTGTGATGCCCATTTCCATATAAGTTTAAATCTCGATTCTCATATAATGTAGACAGCTTTTTAGTCATATATGGCCCACCGTTGCTTTGGTCCCTAATCCAGGAATCTCCGGGAAAAATACCCCAACCTAAATAATCAACCCCTCTTCGCGCAATAGTCCAATCAACTCGAGGGTCAAGCAGATGGTCTGTAGGATAAAACTCATCCGCACTTGATAGACCCATATCGTGAGCTAACGGTTCGCGATCCTCAATATTGAGAATTGGCAACCCTTCGGAATTTGTTTGAAATGCCTCAAAAAGGCTCTGCGAAGGTTGAGTAAAACCCCAACCAACACCTGCCGGCCCTTTTTGAGGAGTCGACGGCCCACCGAATGGATTTGATACATAATTAGTTGCACTGGTAGAAGCTTGAAATTCCCATATGGATTCTTCATTATTTTCGGTTGCCATATTATAATTATCATAGTAATTATCAACCAATTTGTACTTCCCACTGTTAATAATATCGTCCAAAAGAGCCTTTGCTTGGCTATGTTCATTTTGAAAAAGATGTACATGAGCCTTTACAACTTTTGCCCCATACCTATCAATTCGCCCAACTTCACCCTTAGGTTTGGATTCTGGTAAATTTTCTATAGCAAATTTTAAATCAGCTTCAATCTCGTCCCATCCTTCAGTATCATTAGTAACTTCATTTGGTGGAATACCTGATTCAGTCTCTGTTAACACATACGGGATATACCTGAAATTTTTTGCTGCTTTAAAATGAAACCAAGCCCTCAAAAACTTAGCTTCAGCTTCTATTTCAGTGGCTCTAGGTTTTGGGATAGCATCCTCACTTTGTTGATTTTTCCACAGAGATTCCAACACGCTATTTGCACGTGCAACTCCAAAATAAGACTTCGAAAATCTATCGTTTGTTATTCCATTCGATGATTCAACTTCCCATCTTTCTATAAGGTTTAAAGCTTCACCATCTCCATATGTACTGCCTTTGTCGGTATCATCAGATGGTAGAGAACCCATGTGCATATCAGTCACCATGTGATCTTCCCAATAATAACCTCGCATTCCAGCATAAGCAGAAATTAAAAGACCCTCAACACCCACATCAGTTTCCATTGCTGATTCACCCATAACACCCAAAGGCTCCTTTGTTAAAAAATCCTCACAGGAAAACATCAGCAATAAAAAGCCTGCCAAAACACTAATATATACTAAATTAAATATTTTTTTCATCTCTATAGTTTTAAATGTTTAATAATGTCTTGTTTAAAAACCAAAAGTTAAACCAAGCATTAAACGCCTTGGAGTTGGCCACGAACCAGCATCAATCCCCATATTTATACCACTGCTATTTACCTCTGGATCAAGCCCAGAATAGTTAGTTATCGTAAAGACATTTGTTACTCGACAATAAACTCTAAGTGAATTAAAAAAATCATTACCTAACACTCTATTAAAATCATAAGCCAAGGTTAGGTTCTGCATACGCAGGAACGAAGCATCTTCTACAAAAAAGGAAGAAGGCTGTCGTCCGATGGCATCACCCATTTCAGACATTGGTAATTTGGCTTTTGAATTATCAGTCAAATATGGACTGCCCCATGAATTATAAAGCCTGTCATGGCTTCGCGCACCCTGGAATAATTTAAAATCAATCCATGCATTCACGCCGTTAATCATATCATTACCATAGCTAGCAAACAGGTTAGTTGTCAAATGAAATCCTTTATAGCTCACACCTAAATTAGCACCAGCAGTAAAGTCTGGATGAGGTGAGCCAATAAAAGTGCGATCGTCTGAGTTAACTACACCATCACCGTTTATATCCTTATATTTAAAATGTCCTGGTTTATTATAGCCTTCAAATGCAGCTGGCCAGGCATCCGCTTCAGCCTGAGTCTGGAATATGC
>LSQX01113016.1_pt1 | contig 11914 bp, 13 predicted proteins | sample 654561 | NCBI WGS metagenome assembly LSQX01 (sample SAMN04489861, study PRJNA283612) | anaerobic digester metagenome | isolation source: 4 biogas reactors fed with cattle manure at either 37C or 55C with and... | place: Denmark: Kongens Lyngby | collected 2014 | reverse complement strand
TATGAATGGTATCTTGGATGTGGAGAGACAAAAGGCGAAAATGATCGGTTTTTTGATTGGATTCGGCGCATTTGCTGTCGCCATCGGCTATGTCATCGCTCCGATTCTGCCAAATGTGACGCGAAACCCTTTGTTCGTCATCCTCGGTTCGCCGGTCGCGGGTGTTCAGACGCTCGACCAGTTGCCGCTCTTCCCGTATCTCGGTTATTACCTCCTCGGCTGCGCCATCGGTCAAACGCTCTATGCATCGGGCGAACCGTTTTGGAAGGGCGAGAGAGGGTTGCTCCATACCTTTGGTCGTCCCATCCGTTTTATGGGTAGACATGCTTTATTCGTCTATCTGTTTCACCAACCGGTTTTGCTCTCGTTCCTGTGGCTTCTGTCACAGATCGGATTGTTTTAGATAAATGTGGACGATAGGACCAGTGCAGCCCGCCTGAAGCTCCTGTCACAGATTGGATTGTTTAGATAAATGTGGACGATAGGATTGGTGCAGTCCACCTGAAGCTCCTGTTACAGATTGGATTGTTTAGATAAATGTGGACGATAGGATCGGTGCAGCTCGCCTGAAGCTCCTGTCATAGATTGGATTGTTTTAGATAAATGTGGACGATAGGATCGGTGCAGCTCGCCTGAAGCTCCTGTCAAAGATTGGATTGTTTTAGATGGAACGTTTTCGCTTTCTTTTGGAGATGATCCTGTGACGCTCACGATTGAAGCGATCGGCTACGACGGGGCGACTGCGCTCGCCGAGATGGCGAGTCTCTTTTTCGATCGCCCGCGGCAAAGAACTGACGGTCGCATACAAATCCCTTATGGAGAGAATGTCAGAATCGAATCACTCATAAGCGATGGAGCGTCCACAGACCTCGTTGTCACCACGACGAAATTCATGGAAGACGCACACGACAAAACGCGATGGGTCGCGCGTGATTTGATTGCTCTAGACATTCCGGGAGACGAATGGAGACGGGAGGCAAAACGTCAGCTCTACGTCATTTTATCGCGTGAGACGGGGATATCGTTTCCGTGGGGAGCGCTTATGGGCGTTCGTCCGACACAGATCGCTTGTCAGGAAATTGAGCGAGCGACTCGGAGTGAGCAAGGTCTTCGAAGTGAATGGTACGGGAAAGTGTTCGACCGTATGACTCACTACTGGAAACTATCCGAACAAAAAACGAAGCTCGTGATCGAAACTGCGCTCGCTGAACAGCGAATCTTGACGTCGTTGGTGTACCCGAAAATAAACGGCGCAGTAGCGAACAGATGTGACAATCTTCTCTTTCATGAGACGGACGTCGTCTATCCTTATATCGTCTATGTCGGTTTGCCGTTCTGCCCGAGCCGCTGTGCATACTGCAGTTTTATTGCCCGCGATGCCGGACGGCATATTGAGTTGTTGGAGCCTTATGTGAATGCCGTCATTAAAGAAGCAAAGATGATATTTTCTCGAGGATTCAAGGGTGAAGTCGCGGCTGTGTACTTTGGCGGAGGTACACCTACAAGTTTGCCGGCTCCATTATTCGAGCGCTATCTCGACAGCGTTTTAAAGTTGATTCCGCTAATGCCCGGTGCAGAACTGACGATGGAGGCGGGGAGACCCGACACAATTGACGAAGAAAAGCTTGCGATTATACGCGACAAGAAGTTCGATCGTCTCTGCATCAATCCGCAGACGATGCGTGACGAGACGCTTCGCGTGATCGGTCGCGGCCATACGGTTGAAGAGACGCTTAGAGCATATGAGTTGGCGCGTAACATGGGTTTTCGTGATATCAACATGGACATTATTGCCGGTTTGCCTGGAGAGGGCGCATCGGAATTGCTTGAGTCGATCATTCAGATCGCAGAGCTTGCCCCCGAGAGCATAACGCTCCACACGCTGGCGGTGAAACGCGGTTCTGCCTTAATTGAGGATGAAGTGCCGCACGTTCTTTTTCATCCCGACGAGGTGTTGATCGACGCAGTCGAGCAATCACACGATTGTCTGCGTACGCACGGCTATGCACCCTATTATCTCTATCGACAGCGTAACTGCCGGTCGGGCTTGGAGAATACGGGGTTTGCGAAAATAGGTCATGCCTCTATTTATAATGTCGCCATGATGAGCGATGCCGTCCCCGTGCTCGGATTCGGCAGCGGCTCGACGTCGAAGGCGATACGAGATCGTCAGGCGTCGCGGGTGCACAATCCCAAAGATATATCGGTTTATATCAGTCGCGTTGAAGAACAGGTTGAAAAGAAACGGGCACTTTTTAGTATTGTCAAATAATGTTCGAACTTTGGACTCCTGTAGGTAAGTCGTAGTTGTTATTTCAGTAAAGGGGGTACCCCCTTCACTGAAGAGTCGGTTTATTCCATGCTGCTATGCAGCGAGTTGCGAACATCAGTCTACGTGGTCCACTTTTTAGTCTTTAATCTTTTGCAGTTAGCGTTGGGTGACCATAAAAAGATCTTTTACAATTCAACGATCTCGATCTCTTTTGCGTCGTGGTTATTATTCTCTACGAATGTTAACGTCACGATATCGGGTCGCGCGAAAAAACGTGCGTGAATATGAACCGTCCCGAGCCCAGCACTTACGATCAACGTGAACCGGTCGCCGATCCTATAAAACCCTTTCCAGTGTTTTTTTCCCATGGGCGGGCGAATGAGCGGAATGCCGAAAAAGGTTACCTGTCCGTGGTGTGAGTGTCCCGAAAGAATCAGACCGGGAGTCGGTGCTGAGATTCTCTCCGTAAACCAGTCAGATTCATGCACGAGATAGAGCGAAAAGCGCAAAGGATCGGTGAGTCCGAGAGCTTTGGAAGCTTTTCTCCGCACACTCGAGAATGCTTCATTGTCAAACATTGGGTCACAGTGCAACGCATTAGCGAACCCCCAGACAGGGAGTCCGCAGAGTTCAATGCCCTCGTTCTCCAGTACGGTAAAGCCCGTTTCGCGCAATAGCGGAACACTCCATGCGCGGTTACGCGGCGCTTCGACATCATGATTCCCGAGAATGGCCCATTTTCCCAAGGGAGCGTCAAGTGAAGCGAGCGCGCGGAGAACCATCTCTCGAAAATCCGGATCGCTGAGCGGCGTTCTCTCTTCCACTAAATCGCCTCCAAAGATGATGGCGTCCGGTTTCTCTCGCATCACGGCGCGCATTCTTTGTAAAAGCATTTTTTCTGTAGTAGAGGCGCAGGTGTGTAAATCGGAGAAAAAGACGATCCTTTTGCCTTCACAGGGGATACGTGACCAGGACGACGGGAAGCGCACTTCAACCTTGCGCCGCTTAACCCAAAATGGCTCCACAAAAAACCCATAAAGGAGACAAAGCGTTCCGCCCGCAAGAACAGCAAAGAGAATGATCAGCGCGATATCCATGGATAAAGATTAACACAGGTGATTCGATATCGTCCGGAATCTGAGGTTGAAAGAATGGCACTGACGCCCGTTTGTAACAACAAATCTTGCGCCGTTCGTAAAGAGAAAAGGTCGCCCCAAAACATTGTGTGAGGCGACCTCCTCTCAAGATTCATCGGCATTGTGTAAGCGACCGATGGAGTTTGATTAAGTTACTTGCTCTTAACCCAGTTCCCGATATCCGAAGACTATTATCCTAGGAAGACGATCTTCGCGATGAAGATGAGTGCGAGAACGTACATCAACGGGCTGATCTTCTTGAACTTACCAGTGAGCATATTGATGAGCACGTAGAAGATGATACCCCACATGATGCCCGCAGAGATGCTGTAGAAGAACGGCATCGCAAGGAGCGTGATGTAGGCGGGGATCGCCTCTGTCAAGTCGTCAAAGTCGACTTTCAGGATCGCGGACATCATCAGGAATCCGACGTAGATCAAAGCTGCCGCTGTCGCGAAGGCCGGGATGGCGATGAAGATCGGCGACAAGACGATCGCAATGATAAAGAGAATTCCTACAGTCAGAGCCGTGAGGCCTGTCCTGCCGCCTTCAGCGACACCGGCTGAGCTTTCGACGAACGTCGTGACGGTTGAAGTGCCCAAGACGGCACCGACCGTTGTTCCGACGGCGTCGGCAAGGAGAGCACCCTTAATCTTGGGCAGACGCCCTTGTTCGTCGAGCATGTCGGCTTTTGAAGCGACGCCGACGAGCGTTCCGAGTGTGTCGAAAATATCGACAAACAGGAAAGAGAACATGATGACAATGAAGTCCATGACATTAAAATTCGCAAACGCTGTGGGGCTAAAACACTGTCCGAACAGCGATCCGAATCCGGCAAAGTCGGGTGCACCCCATCCGGGGTAAAGTGAGTAGAATCCGATTTCAGGATTGGGAACGTAAAGTCCTACAAGCTGTGCCAGAATACCGACGACCCAAATGCCAAGCATGCCGATCAGCAGTGCACCTTTCACGCGTTTATACGCTAGGACGGCGATGAGAGCGACACCTAGGAGCGTGAGAATTGCGAAGATGCCGGAAGTATTGAACGAATCCTTGTAGACAACCTCTGCAAGCAACGTGGCAGGATCGTCTTGGACGATCTTACCATTCTGTAGACCAATGAACGCGATGAATAGACCGATGGCGGCGCCAACCGCATGCTTGAGCGACAACGGGATCGCGTTGAAAATCGCTTCGCGCACATTTGTCAAGGACAGTAGGATGAAGATGACTCCCTCTACGAAGACGGCAAAGAGAGCGAACTGCCACGAATAGCCCATTTTTAGGACAACCGTAAAGGCGAAGTAGGCGTTAAGACCCATACCGGGAGCGAGTGCGAACGGCAGATTCGCAAAGAACGCCATGCAAATGCAGGCGATGGCCGACGAGATGGCAGTAGCGATCAGTACGCCGCCCATACTCATCCCCGTAACACCCAAGATACTTGGGTTGACCGCCAGAATGTACGCCATTGTCATAAATGTCGTCAGACCGGCGGCAAGCTCACCCTTCACGGTTACGCCGTGTTCCTTGAGCTTAAACCATTTTTCAAACATACAACAACCTCCTCTTAATGGTTGGCTTCGACGACAGTCTCATATTCTATCGAAGCTAATGTTAATAAATACACGATACCACTAAAATGTGAACGATTGTTGAACTTATACATAGTTTTTCACAAAGATGTGAATTTTTCGTAAGAGTATGCATATCCTTTCTTAAAGATAAACGGTCGATTTGATGCACGTGGGACTGAAGACGACAGAAGTGAACCGCAGGAAAAGTGCGCTTACATTCAGTTTTTGAATGGCATAGTACAGATAAACGGATAAATCCCAATTTGAAAGTAATCTTATGTCCTTTTGAGCGTATAGTAGGTTTTTGGTCTAGGATTTGCATTTGGGCGCAATCCTGAACTCCCGAATCAATGACATAGCCGAGAAGCGCGAACCGCAGAATTTTCATTCGGGCGCAAGCCTGAACTCCCGAATCAATGACATGCGAAAAATATCGAACAATCAAAAGAGACAACCTCTCGATCGTACGCGCGAAAACTCTCTGATACTACATCTTAATATGGGAAGCTAATCAAGTATTTGTTTTTTCGACAAATAGGCATCAATCGTAAGGTAAGGACCACAGTTTCCTTTACAGTTCCCCCATTCGCCTCATTAGACTTCAAGCAAGAGCGATTACGTTGGAAAATCATTGGAACTCTAGCACGCGCGAGTTCATTGGGTCTCAAGCATGGGCAATTACTTCGAAAGAATTGGACTACAAATATGAGCGATTATATTGGAAAATCATTAGTTCTCTAGCAAGCGCAAGTTCATTGGGCTTCGAGCATGAGCAATGACGTCAGGAAACCATTGGATCTCAATCGCTCACGAGGACAATGAAATGTGTATCGGACATCTAGCATGCGCGAGCACACTGAAGAACAAAATGATCCACAGCCATCGATCGAACAAAGAATACGTTGGATATCAAGCATGAGCAATTTCGTCAATAATCTTGGACTTCGAACATTGTACGATTACGTCGGACATAATGTGACGTTGATCATGAGCGATGACGTCAAAAGATCAGGATTTCTTGCATGAGCGGTTATGTCGAAAAATATCTTTGCGGGAAAGCCGCGCTCGACTACTGGGACGTACCGGCAATCCGAGGCAAAATCGAGCCGCCCGATATGATCTTCCCCGAAGAATATGTCATCTTCACCGACAAACACGTTTACCGTCCCGATCGAGCTAAAATTCACACCTGCAGCATCCTCGGTGCAGAGAAATATGTAGATGGACGTGCGTGTACCCTCCCTCTAGTCTTCCTGCAAGTCGCTCTGGAGTACAGCATCCATGAGTTAATCTATCTCGGTCTTCAAATCTGCTCATACCGCGAAGGCGACCGCCCCCGATGCACCGTCGAAGAACTACGTATCTGCGCAGATGAGCTGCGAGGACACCGGGGACGCCGAAAAGCCCTCCGGGCTATTCGTTATCTCGAGAACAACTCGCGCTCCCCGATGGAATCGATTCTCTACATGTTCCTGCGTTTGCCCAACGCTCTCGGCGGATGCGGCTTCAGCGAAATCGTTCTCAACGAAAGAATCTCTTTGGAAGGTGGGAACAAAACCTACTACGCCGACCTCTACGTTCCCTCATGCAAACTCGACATCGAATACGACAGCGAAGAGCATCATACCGGTGCTTCAGCCTTAGCAAGAGACCGTGAACGAGCCGCCCACCTGGAATCCGAAGGCTACCGCGTCGTATCAGTGGGCTACTCTCAACTCAACAACCTGAAAGCCTTTCGCAACTTAGCACGCCAGCTCTCCCGATGGATAGGTAAACGCATTTACATCCGTGCGAGAAAGTTTTTCGAGAGTTTTGTCGCACTACGTGATCTGCTCCTCAGAAAAGGGCACAGTATTCGCTCACGTTTCCGCAAAATCCACAGCTACGAGGTCCCTTGGCATTCCGGTGTCCGCACAGCGTATCGAATCTACCTCGCTGCTTGGAATCGTCTCATCCGCCACCCAAACCTCCCCTTAGTCTTAACGCGTGCGCCATAATAGCCAGCTCGTTTTCGATTGGTAACCAATATTCATTTCATACTCCTGGAGTTGAGAAAGACTATCGTAGACATAGAGCTTGTTCAGCACGCCGTCAATACTCATTTCCTTCAGGATTTTCTCATCCTGACAAGCACACCGACAGCGCACAAATGCTCCATAAGACGAATTGCTCCTGAAGAGCGCCTTGTACTGCACAGCGCTACCTCTACTCACACCTTCCCTGTACAATTTTTCAATTTGCTTCGGAAAACTGCGACACATGGGAGAAGGTTGGCTTCCTAATGTGGATTAAAAGTGACAGATCGACCATGCGGCGCACCTTCGTTGTACAACTTTTCAATTTACTTCGAATTATGGCGATACGTAGAAATGAATTGGTTCTCTAATCCTAGAAACAGAGGGAAAGACTGACCGTCACGTATATTCACTGTACATTTTTTCAATTCGTACTGATAAATTGTGCTAGGGGTGACACGTACACATTGCACATTTGAAAAAGGTGACGTTATGTCTGAAGAATTTGTATTCTGTTTGCTGACTTGTCGGTACTGATCCTGGTTGTTGTGACCCCTGTGCAATTCTGTACCATATCATTGCCGGTCAGAGAGGCTGGAAACCAGAAAATGAAGAATAACAATTCTAGATTGCTTTTGTTTTGTAGTCTTTCCACAATTTTGTTCAATAACGGAGTTCTGCCGTGCCTATTCGATAGGTGTATGTATGATTCGGAGACTCTAACTCTCCACGAGACCTGAAAAGATCATTTGAAGCATGAGAGTTGTCATTTCTTCGGCGGTAAACTGACGATTCCCGCAGTCGTACCAATAGCGAATAGTTTCGTAGAAAATAGCGCAGAGAATTTCCGTCTTGTAGTCAACGACGCTCTCATTGTCCTTTAAATTAAGCGGAAGGCTCTTTAAGATATGGTGCTTCAGTGTCGATTTTAGTTTGGATTGGAAGGATAAGCTTCCTTTGGGACCCAGAAGGAAACTGAGTTTCTCGCCTATGGTTTGATCCATCTGTGTGAAGATTTCCAGTATTTCACGGCTATTTTTTGAGACGGTTGCTTTTTTCAATTTCTCGAAATTTTCCTCGGAGGGGAGTAATTCGTTCTCCATCTGCTGATGCAAGTCGTCGATATCCGAAAAATAAGCGTAAAACGTCCCTCGGTTATAACCGGCGCGGTCAGTGATCATCCTCACTGTAATTTTGTCTCTACAATCAGAGCTATAAAGATCCCAATAAGCATCAATGAAATTGCGCCTCGTCTGTGCTGTTACTTCAGGTTGTTTCCTTGCCATCTTTTCACTTTCTCCAACAGGTCATTAATCCGACAAAAGTCGCTGTTTTGTTCGTTGCTAAAAGACTTTGGGTCTTCTATAATTAAATTATAACACAACATGTTGTTGGGTAATCATTGTTTGAAAAACGATACATGTTATTGAAATAGAAATATATATGATATTTAACGGAGGTTATATGGGACAGGCGGATTCAAATGATCGTGGGAGAAAGCCGCGGAAGATTTGGTATTACTATGCAATTGTGTGGCTTGTTGTTTTAGTTTTTAATTTGATGATTATGCCGAAGGTTATGTCACACCGGGTGATAACGGCTACATATACTGATTTTATGGACGCACTTGAGGCCGATGAAGTAAAGCAAGTTCAATTTTCATCTACTGAGATAAATTACACAATAGAAAAAGGCGGGCATGTGCAGTATTTCAAGACGGGCGTCGTCGATAATCCTCAGTTGCCGCAAATTTTACGCGAAAAGGGAGTCACGTATGCGGCGGATATACCAGAGACACCTAACTTGCTTCTCACGCTTTTGTTACAGTATGGACTCCCCATTTTGATATTCAGCTTGGTCGGTAGAAGAATCAGCAAGAACTTAAGAGGGAAATTAGGAGCCGGAGGTTTGAGTATCCACGGACAGGGCACGGCGAAGGTCTATAAACCTGACGAGGACAAGAAGAATTTTGATGATGTGGCTGGTCAAGAGGAGGCAAAAGAATCTCTGCAAGAGATTATTGACTATCTCAACAACCCTGCGAAATATGCAGATATAGGTGCCAAGTGTCCAACGGGTGTTCTTTTGGTCGGACCGCCCGGCACAGGTAAGACGCTGATGGCAAAAGCCGTTGCCGGCGAAGCGAACGTTCCATTCTTTTCCATCTCGGGTTCCGAGTTTGTTGAGATGTTCGTCGGGCGAGGGGCGGCTAAAGTAAGGGAATTATTTGAACAGGCGAACAAGCAGGCACCCTGCATCGTCTTTATCGATGAGATCGACACGATTGGCAAGAGGCGCGACTCCCAATTTGCCACCGGACATGATGAACGCGAACAGACACTAAACCAGCTTTTGACGGAAATGGATGGCTTCGAAAGCAACAAAGGCGTTATCATCCTAGCGGCGACGAACAGACCGGAAGTCCTCGATCCCGCCTTGCTTCGCCCCGGTCGCTTCGACCGTCAAGTTCGATTGGAATTGCCGGACTTGAAGGGTAGAGAGGCGATATTGGAAGTTCACTTGAAGAGGGTTCAGAAGCAAGACGACCTTGATGTCAATCTTGTCGCCCGTATGACTGCCGGGGCATCAGGAGCCCAACTCGCTAATATTGTCAATGAAGCGGCATTGCGGGCAGTTCGAATGGGCAGAAATGTCGTGACAACAGAAGACCTGACTGAATCGGTTGAGACCATTATCGCCGGTCCTGAAAGAAAGAACGCCATCCTTTCCGAAGAGGAAAAGCGGATCGTCGCGTACCACGAAATCGGTCACGCTCTCGTTGCGGCAAAGCAATCAGGTGCTGCACCGGTGCAGAAGATCACGATCGTTCCGAGAACTTCCGGCGCCTTAGGTTATACGATGCAAGTCGAAGAGGATGAGAAGAGTCTGATCAGCAAAGAGGATGCCTTCCAACGTTTGGAAGTCCTGTGTGGTGGACGAGCGGCGGAAGAAGTCGTATTCAATTTAGCGACAACTGGTGCCGCGAACGATATTGAGAGAGCCACAGACATTGCTAGAAATATGGTGACGCGTTATGGCATGTCCGAGAATTTCGGAATGATGGCTCTTGAAACAGGCGGGAATACTTACTTAGGTCATGCAGGTCAATCAACGTGTTCACCTGAGACTGCCCGTTTGGTTGACGAAGAGATTCGGGACATTATTGCCGAGGCACACAGACGGGCAAAGACCATCCTAGTAGAGAACAGGGAAAAGATGGATGATTTAGCGGAGTACTTGCTCGAGAAAGAAACGATTACCGGAGATGAGTTCATGAACATTCTCGAAGGAGATGCCGCTTAATCGGGAGAGGGATCAAGAGAACATACGTTTTAAGGTATAAAATCAATACATTTTTCAAATTAACTTCGGGGGGTTGTCTCAAAACCGCTAAATACTGTGGGAATGAGACGACCTCTTCTTTTTCTAGAAAACTGCGAGAGCGTGCGTGAAGTCCCAAAATTCGATATTAATTGAAAAATTGAACATCGGTTTCGGGCGTGAAGTCCCAAAATTCGATATTAACTGAAAAATTCCCTACTGTGTCAAGTGCGAAAGCCTTTTGTGCCAGTGCTTTGCGGAAGCGGGTGGTTTGTTGTTCCAAAGGAACGAGCCGGAGATTATGGATAAACAGCACTCCAGATGGCATTTTCTGGAAATTCAGGCACACGAAAGCCAACGTCTCATCTCTGATTCCACGGCCTTTTCGGTGTTGCCCGTCCAGCGCTATGGCAGCAAATCTCCCATCACTACCAGGATCATCGTCCGTGATCAGGGACGAGTCCTATCCTCTGTCGTTCTGCCTGTCCATAACATGGGTGTCCGCACTGCTGCACAACAGGGTCATGGCCCTAAATTTTGTTGTCTGCAGACTACCACCGGCTCGTTCGATTGGGGTCTATACGTCACACGGCAGCATTGCTTTGCAATAGACGTAGGGGCCACCGTGATCCGTTCGTTTTCTCATGCCACCGGCGTGACATGGAGTCTTAGTGATTCAAGTTCTCTCTTCTACAATTCTGCTATGCGACCTGCTTCTCAGAGGACTTGACGACAAGGCCACAGGTGACCTTGTTAGGGTCATAGTCAACGTCTTTCGTAAGCATGACATGAAACACGCGAAGCAATTTGCAGGCGACGGCGATAAGCGACTGCATCGCTTTAAGCGGATTCTTCGTGCGATGCTTATAGTATTGGTGAACCGCACGGAACTCGGACGTATGATTCACGACGCACAAAGCTGCTACGAACATGATGCGACGAAGCTTGTTGCGACCTCGCTTGCTGATGCGGCTCTGACCCCTGCGCTTACCTGAGCTGTTACGGAGGATATCCAGACCCGCGTAACTCTGCAGCTGAGCGGCACCGGGGAAACGGCTGATATCTCCCACTTCCGCCAGAAAGCCGGCGGCGATCTGGAGGTCAATACCGGGAATCTGCATCAGTCTCTTGCCTCCCGGATACTGCTCAACCAGCTCCTCCAGTCTCTTGTCTAGCCGTACCAGCTGGGTTTCCTGCAGGTCGTAGTGCTGCAGGAGCATCTGAATTTCTACCCTAGCCATTTCCGAAGCTTCCGTAACACCTACCGAGCGCTTCGCTTCCTCGACCAGACGTTCTGCACGATTCCGGCTTATACCGCCCAGCAACTGGCACTCATGCCAGTGGTGAAGGATGCCATGCACACCCAGCTTGACAATGTCCGATGGAAGAGGAGCCCGACGCAGAAGCGTCAGGAAGCCGATCCTTTGCACGGACGTGTAGACCTTGTGCCACTCGGGGAAATACGTGCTTGCCCAAGCATGGATGCGATTGACCGTCGCCTTTTTCTGTTCCATGACGCTGTTGCGTAGCGTATAAGCTTTCCGAAGTTCGGCATAGTTTCCCTGAGAACGATAGATCTCTTGGTAATTTCCC
>LSQX01235338.1_pt1 | contig 11915 bp, 7 predicted proteins | sample 654561 | NCBI WGS metagenome assembly LSQX01 (sample SAMN04489861, study PRJNA283612) | anaerobic digester metagenome | isolation source: 4 biogas reactors fed with cattle manure at either 37C or 55C with and... | place: Denmark: Kongens Lyngby | collected 2014 | reverse complement strand
GGTTTTTGCGTGTCCATTAAACATGCAGAGTATATGGCTGAGTTTTTCAATTCCCATGGGATACCATCTGTGGCTGTACATAGCCAGGGAGGCAGTCCGCGGGACGAGGCTGTAAAAGCCTTGGAGAATGGTGAGGTTAAAGTCATTTTTGCTGTAGACATTTTCAACGAAGGTGTAGACATCCCATCACTTGATACAGTCATGTTCCTTCGTCCGACAGAATCGTATGTTGTCTTTTTGCAGCAATTGGGCAGAGGTCTGCGCAAATACGGCGATAAAGAATACCTTACTGTATTGGATTTTCTGGGCAATTACAAACGCGTCCATTACCTTCCATTGCTTTTGGCTGGAGAGAACCCCTGGGATCCAGATGTTTCCAGGACTCGCAGGCTTACAGAATATGAATACCCGCAAGGGTGCAGCGCAAATTTTGACTTCCGGCTAATCGATCTTTTCGAAGAAATGGCAGCCCGGGACCCCTTGCCTGTGCGCATGCGGGATACTTATTTGCGGCTGAAAGAACAGTTGGGCAGCAGGCCAACGAGGGTAGAACTATATCAAGGCAGTGACATCCCAATGCGAGAATACCTCAAAGACGGTTGGCTTCAATTCCTCGCATCAATGGAAGAGCTAACTGAGCTTGAGAGGAGCTGGCTGGGAACAGAGGCAGAAGAGTTTCTGAAGTCTTTGGAAAAAACTCGGCTTACCAAAGCCTATAAACTTCCCACAGTGAGTGCGTTTTTGCAGGGGGGAACAATTGTAGAGCGGGTTCCATTGGAGAGGATTGGTCAAGAAATGATGGATTTTTATCATCAGCATCCTCTTCACCAGCAGGACCTGAACAACCAGAGCAATCGCAATTGGAGAGAGTGGAAAGTGGATCAGTTCAGCCAGCTAGCCCGCAAAAATCCAGTAAAATTTTTAGCCAGGGAACGCTTTTTCCATTACGATGAGATTAATCGCGTGATGTATCTCGATGAAAACCTGAAACCTTATCTTTCTCCTCAGCTTGCAGAACATGTAAGGGACATTTTGGAGTTTAGAAGAATTGATTATTTCAGGAAACGATATAAATCATAAAAGGTGTGAGTATATTGGCAGAGTGCATTTTTTGCAATGTACCAAAAGAGAAGATTATTGCCGAAAACGACTTGGCAATCGCCTTTTTAGATCAGTATCCGGTAAATGAGGGACATACTTTGGTTGTTCCAAAGCGCCATGCGGAAACTTTTTTTGACGCCACAGAAGCAGAGCTCAATGCTATTTGCCGGCTGATTAAGGTTGTCCGGGAAAAGCTGGATGTTTTATATAATCCAGATGGCTATAACATTGGCGTCAATGTTGGCGCAGCAGGCGGCCAGACCATCTTTCACCTTCATGTGCACATAATTCCTCGCTATACTGGCGATGTGCCCGATCCAAGGGGAGGGATTCGCAGGATCAAAAAAAGCCTTGTGCCATATGAAGAGGAAGGAGAATCGTATTGAACATAGCTTATGATAAACTTGTACGGGATAAAATTCCTGAAATTATTGAAGCTGCAGGGAAAAAAGCAGTAACAAGAAAGGCAAATGATGCTGAATATCCTAACTACCTCAAAAAGAAGCTTCAGGAAGAAGTGGAAGAGTTTTTGAAAAGCGGCGAGTCCGGAGAGCTGGCAGATATCCTAGAAGTATTGATTGCCTTGGGCAATGCCAAGGGAATAGGGTTTGATGAACTGTTAGAGCTGGCAGCTGCCAAACGAAAAAACAGAGGCGGTTTTCAGGAGAGGATAATCCTGGTTTCGGTGGAGGAAGAGGAGAACATCTGAATAGAATTGTCAAAGAGTTCAAAAAGCTTTAAAGTTATGCCGCATTCCAGCTATTAATGGCCTAAGAATAAATTTCCACGGTAGACTTTGAGGAGGATTAAAAAGTTGAAATACCTGAACCCGTACCCCAGAAATCTGAAGCTAGGAAAGCCCATGCCGTCATTTCAATCAGTCAAGCTGATCCACAGCAGAGATGAAGGCATCACGACCGAAGCATACCGCCTTGCTTCCGAATTGAGAGAGCTGGCAGGCATAAAACTGCAGAAGGGACACGAAGAAGCAGTTAATTTAATACTACAGCTCGAGAACGGTCTGCCCCAAGAAGGATACAGGCTCTCAATCAAACAGGATGGAATTACCATAACAGCATCAGACCTGCCCGGCCTCTACTACGGAGGCCAGACGCTCCTCCAAATACTGCTCCTCGGAAAAGAGCTCAGGGAAATGGAGATCGAAGATTCGCCTCATTATAAAGTAAGAGAAGTAATGTTGGATCTGGGCAGAGCCCCATACTCCACAAAAATGCTGAAGCGGGTCGTCAGAATAATGAGCAGGCTCAAGCTAAACAGCCTCCATCTCCACCTGTATGACGATCACCTAAATTCCCTGAAATTCGAAAACCTGCCCTTAGGCCACGAAAACCACTGGGCCCTTACCACCGAAGAACTTCGGGAGCTCATAGCCTATGCCAGAGAATACCACGTAAGCGTGGTGCCGGAACTTGAGGCATGGGGCCATGCAGGCTCTATCATCTACCACTACCCTGATCTCTACGGTGCTCCCGGCATGTGGGAAGGCTCTTCTTTTGGCATCGGAGAGGAGCTGTACGAACTCCTTGCAAAGATGTTCAGGGAGGTAATTCCTGTCCTGGAAAAGGAGAGCGCGGTTCATTTAGGGCTGGATGAGGCGAAATGGGCAACCCTGCCATCTGTGCAGAAAGAAGATATAGAGCAGTATACACCCAGTCAGCACTGCCTGCGCCTCTACAACCTCCTGCAGGAAATAGGAGAAGAATATGGCCGCAAACTTCAGATGAGGATCTGGGCAGACCACGGCGGCAGGCCTCTGCCCCGGGAGATCGAGGACAAGGTAATAGTTGAGCCCTGGCAGTATTGGGAATGCCAAGGAGAAGACATAAAAAAGAAATGCGCCCAATATGGAAAGGCAGGCAAGCCTTTCATGATGGGCGCTGGCATGAGCAGCATGCACCTTCAGGGCACCTATGGAGCAACAAGGCTCTGGTGCCAGGAAGGAAAGAGCTTTTCTAACGTTTTAGGCGTTGATATCTGCCTTTGGGAAAGCAACCTGTTTCCAGAACAGCTGGTAGGAGTTTATGCAGGAGCGGACTACGCTTGGGGATACAGCAAAAAAATTCCAGAGAAAGAAGACCTGTATCGTGAAAGACTCCTCGGTTTTGTTATGGAGCAGCTGCTCAACTGGCAGCTGAAATTCCCAGATGCAAACAGCAATGCCCTCCTGCAGGACAGGGGACCTGCAGTGCGACGGGGATATTATTTGAATGGGCCCCTTGCAGGGCAATCCGTTGCCCCTACAGCAGAAAAGGTTGAAAACAGGAAAGAAGATACCCTGCTGTATTAAAATTGAATGGCTAAAAGGTTGACTGGAAGCCGCAGATAAGAGGCCAGACAAACCTTTAGAGAAAGCCAAGCTAACAAATTCCGTTTTGAATCCTGCTCCTACTTTTTTCAAAGAAAAGATCATTGGGTTTTGCAGGCAACTGCAAAATAAGTGTAATATCATCTCTTAATATGTTCTTAAGACAGTGCAAACAAACCATGCCTTCAATAAGTCAGTTTTAAGAATGTCCAGGTTTTCAGCTGAGTATTAAATCATCACAAACAAATCAGCGGGCACATCTTTGAAAAACCGGGAAAAAGGCCTGCCTCCACAAAGAGTCAGAGTCTTTTTGCTCCTTGTCATGGCAACGTAGAGCAGGCGCCTTAAATATTGTTCTTTCTCTACAGGCAATTCAGAGTCGCTGCGCTGAAAAAAGAATTCGGGCATAGTCCTGTCCTCTAGGCTCAGCAAAACAATATGCTCAAACTCAAGTCCTTTGAGCTGGTGATACGTGGTAACTAAAACGCCTGAGAAGAAATGTTTGAAATCTTCCCTTTTTGCCAGCATTGCGTTAGCACCTATACTTCTAAGGCGCTGGACGATCTCGGAAAGGCGTTTGTTGAAGAAATCAGCCACCACCACTCTTTCCCCCGGGTACTGCCGGGACAATTTTGCTGCAAATCTCAAGGCAGCATCCTGGGCATCCCACCACGTCTCCCGCTCTATTTTTATCACTTTCGGGCCAGAGCGTTCCGGCAAGGTGGGAGGGATATAATCTTCGTTGCTCTGCAGGTCATAGTTGGTGGCAACGTGGAGAGCCACCTGCATGATCTGTTTTGTGGTTCTGTGAGAGCCCACTAATTTATGGGAGCGGGCAGCTGGAATCTCCAGCCCTGCCTCTTTCCAAGTGAAGTTGCGCCTGTAGATGCGCTGGGCGAGATCGCCTGCGAGTGTCAGGCTTACCTTGGGAATGGGACTGAGGCACATCAGCCAGGAGAGATTAAAATCCTGCACCTCGTCTATAAAGACATGGTCGTACTGCTGTTCAGGGAGAAAGCCGCCCCTCTCTCTTACAGTCCGCAGAACCTGCCACGCTGGATCGTCTAGATCTACGAGATTTTCCTGCAGGAGATAATTCCGATATTGTTTGAAAACTTCCCAAACGAAAGCTCGGTCTTCTCCACGCACTTGAACTGCAGTTCCCCTTCCTGTGCGGGGTTTCTTCATATACTCTTCAAACGTTTCAATAGCTTGTCCAAAGATCCAATTGATCTCTTCCAGCCAAAAGTCCAGCGGCTGGTTATAAAGATGGTTCTTAGACCACTGCGGAGCAAGCTTACCCAAAAATTCGCCGATTTTTTCTTCCTTTTTCTTCTCTTTAATATGCATGCCCACAGGACCGCCAAGTTCATCGACAAATTTGCGGGCCCATTCGTGGAAGGTGAGGATGTCGATTTCACCTGCCAAGCCGGACCTTGCCATCAGCATGGTCACATATCCCACCAGACTCCTGTTATACGTGATGAAAAGCATTCTGCCGTCCCGGTTTATCTCCTTTATTCTGCCTGCCCGTGCAGCCAAAACTGTGGTTTTGCCGCTTCCAGCCTCGCCGCGGATGAGCAGATTCCCCTGAGGCACAAACTCAACCAGGCGCTGCTGTTCCTTGGTTAGAGCGATTGCAGCCATCTTGGAGCCTCCTTATTTAAGTTTATTGCCAACTTCTTTATGAAAAGCCGATAGAAAGCCCGTTTTATCCATGGTAATGTAAGGCGACTGCTCTTCTGCTGCAAGCAAAGCTTCATCTATGGGCAATTCCGCTTCTGCTTGATATTGTCCCGGATAGAAAATAGTCTCGCAATCAAAACTTCCCTTTTCAGACAGCTCAGAAAACAGCCTGCTGCCTGCCTCCCCTGTCACCAGCACTTTTTCTTGGGCACGGGTAAGGCCAACGTAAAGCAGTCTTCTTTCTTCCTCGAAATCAGCAGATGCCTTAGGAGGGAAGAACCCATTTACCAGGTGAAGCACGATCACGCGTCTGAACTCCTCGCCTTTTGCCCTGTGGATGGTCTTCAGATTCACGCCTTTTTCAGTCTCCACCCCAAACTGCTCCAGCTCGCTGAATGCTGCTTCGAGATCCTCTGCCAACTCGCCGACAGTCGAGATCCCCCGGCTCAGAGCATCTAATAACAAAGCCTGCATTTGCGGCAATTTTAACTCGTGGTCATCTAGATCCAGCAGCCTGCGTTCCGGGGTGGTCTGAGCAAGCTGCTGAACTATCTGCAAAAACCTGGCAGGATTTGTCTGCCGGGCCACAGCTATCCCCTTCATTTGAAAATCAGAGGCCAGATCCTGCAAAGGGTTTCTAAGCCGGGAAAGGACAGCTATCTCAGAGGGTGCGATCCCATCGGAAATCCACCCGGCAACCGCGGACAGCACAAATTGCAGGGCAGCGTCTGAATGAGGCACCTCCACCAACGTTACAGGTGCATTTATTTGCCGGTATTCAGCAAGCTCTCGAGATGCCGATACAGAGGAAGGGTAAATTTTTTTATTCAGTCGCCGCCTGTTTTGAGCGATGAATCTCGAGGCAACTTTCAAGATGCGGGGCGTGGAGCGGAAATTCTCCTCAAGGTTAACTATGTTTGTCTGCCGGTTTGGCCAAAGCTTTTGATTTCTCTCCTTGAACTCCAAGATATTGCTGACATCGGACCCATTGAAGGTGTAGATGGTCTGATCGCTGTCGCCAACCACAGTAAGGCCGGTGTTCTCTCCAACTAACAAGCGCATTATTTCCTCCTGGGCGCGGGAGGTGTCCTGGTATTCGTCCACAAGCAGATGGCTGATTTTCGATTGGAGCCGCTGGCGCAAGTCCTCGTTGTGGCGCAGCAGATGAAGCACCTCAGAGACCATCCCTGCATAGTCTGTGAGCTGGTGCTTTTCAAGTAATTTGAAGTAAGCGCTGAAGACGCGCTTTACAGCTTCAGTTGGCAGGCTGCAGCCGTCCTGATTGGGCACGAAAAGCATATCTGGCGCTTCATCAAGCTCCTGGGGCCTTGTAACAGGTGCCCTCAATTGGGGATGGCCGTTGCGGATCGCATTGAGAATAGATTCATAGTCTTCAATTTTTTTTGCAGGGTCCCTTCTTCTGATCCCCGCTGCAGGCTCAGAGGCCAAAAGGTCTGAATAATAATCAATTAGCAGGCTGTTATAACGCTGATCTCTGTCCTCTGGCTGGCGGAGCAAATCTTTGGGCAGGCGTTTGGCCTTAACCATTTTCATTTGTCCATGGGTTCTTTTCAGCAAGCTGCAGCAGAAGGAATGGAATGTCTGCACTCTAACCCGGACCAGTCCGAAATCTTCTGCCAACTTTTGCACCCTGCTGCCGATGGCACGGGCTCCGGCGCGGCTGAAGCTGAGGCAGAGAATTCTCTCTGGCTCTATCCCGTCAATTGCCTGCAGGTAGAGAATACGCCTGGCGAGAACATGGGTTTTTCCCGTCCCTGCTGCAGCGTTGATGAGCAGCGGCTCTGTTGCCGATGCAACCACTGCTTCCCTCTGCTGTGAGGTGAGCCCTTCCAGGATTTTATTTTCTAAGTCCAGCAGCCTACGCCTATAACCCTTTTCGAAGTAATCGCGCAAAAACTCCCACACATCTTCGCCAGCGCGTTTTTTGGAGAACAAGGCCTCAAGGGCAGCATGCTGCAGGCTAACAGTCTGCCGGCGCTGGTAGAGTTTGAGGCCGGTCAATTTATTTTTGTCCTCTTCCTGAGGAACAAGAAAGCGGATCTGATAGCTGGAATTGGACACAGCAGGCCTAAGGGATAAAATGCCTCGCGCGGCCAAGTCTTCAAGAATGGTTTCGTTGTCTTCAAGCCACTTTTGAGGGGGCAGTTTGCGGTGCTGCCAGTTTTCTTCAAGCTGCGCCAGAACGCTGACGCGTGCATCCAGCTGCAACTCGATCTTTTTGCGGAACTCCAAAGGATGAATGCATTTTAATTTCAGCTGGAAGAGGCTGTCCTTTGCCACAGCCAAGAGATTGTTTGCGCGCCACCGGTTGAGAATGAACTCCAGCTGGGCAAAGGTTTCACCTTCCTCCAGCAGAGCTAGTTGGTCTGCAACGTTTAACGAAACATAGCGGCCTGTGGCATCCGCAAAAAGCTCGGCGAGCTTTTCAGCTAATTTTGCCTCAAAGGCAGACCAGTTTTCAAAGGCAACAAGCCGCGCTTCCCTGTTTCCAAGCAAAGGCTGCACTTGAGGTCCTTGCTGGTAGGAGAGGTGGTTTTCCCCGATCAAAAGCCACACAGTTCTTTCTAGCTCGTCTACAGTTAAATCCGGGTCCAACTCTTCGGCTTTCTCTTTTAAGGAAGACAGATCAAGCTCTCCCTGCCCGCCCTGCTCTTTGACTTCATCTAAAATCAGCTGTTCGAGAGGGGTAAAATCCTTAGGTTCAGATTTGCCGAGGCAAACCTGGATTTTGTCCGTACCTCTGCCTTCGATGGCAAGAATGCCAACGTCCTCAAGCTCGAAGACAGCCACCCGGACTGTAGTTTCATCAAGGTCTAATTTTGCCGCCAAAGATTGGGGAGAGGGCATGACGAAAGAGCCGGCATGAGTGTAGAGCCGCAGCGCAGCAAGCACCCTGTAAACGTCTTCTTCGCCGATGGGCTTGTTCATGCGCTTGCGCCTGTAAAGATCCACAGGACCTGCCATGGCCAAGGTCTCGGCTGTAAGCTTTGGGTCCCTTGCAGCGCGGCCGATCTCTTGAGCGTACGCTTCAACTGAACCAGGGGCGTCGTAGTGGACGATCCAGCTGATATCCCCTCTATCTATTCCCATCCCAAAGGCAGTGGTGGCAACAACGATGAGGGTTGAGCCAGTCTGGAGGAACCTCTCTTCCCGCTGTGCCCTGTCCGATACTCCAGCATGGATGAAGTCAATAGATTCAGGAGGAAAACCTGGAAGGTTTAACGTTTTCAGCTTCTGTGCAACTTTTTCCGTGCCCTTGCGGGTTGTGACATAGATGATCCCGTGTTTGCCCGGGTATTTTTGGAGAAACTCTTTAATTTTTGCAAACCGTTCCTGTTCGTTTTCATCACTAAGAGGCTGGATGGCAGGGATGATATTGGCCCGCCTCACCCCATAATCAACCTCTGCCTTTATTCCCAAGTATTCTTTTATTTCAGCCTTCACCTTTGTGGTCGCTGTGGCTGTAAATGCAGCGATTTGCGCTGGCTTCTCTCCCCGTTCTTTTGCCACCTTGGCCAGAAACTGTGAAATTTTGCGGTATTCAGGCCGGAAATCGTGACCCCACTGGCTTAAGCAATGGGCCTCATCAACTACCAACAGCCGGATCCCGCGCTCGGTGAGCACATCTGCAACTTGTTTGTTTAGAAGTTGTTCAGGGGCCAGGTAAAGGATTGTAGTCCAGCCTGAGCGTACATCCCGCAAAATGCGGCTGCGCTCTGCCCGACCCAATTCTGAATTTAGATAGGCAGCGTTGTAAATACCTTTTTCGCGCAGACTCTGCACCTGATCCCGCATCAGCGCCAAAAGGGGAGAAATAACAACAGTAAGCTCACCTGCCAGCTCGCCGATAATGAGGGCCGGAATCTGAAAGCAGGCAGATTTGCCAAAACCTGTAGGCAGAACAGCCAACAAATTATCTCCGGCAAGGATTTTCTTCACAATGGCTTCCTGGTTTTCCCTCCACTGCGCATTTGGACCGTAAAGGCGCCGCAAAACAGGTTTAGGGTCGACGTGGTTAAAGGTGTTTTCTTTGAGGTTAAGCTCATCGAGTCCAGCGTCGATGGCTTTCTGCACCTTTGCCAGATTTTCAGGTTCTTCTTCTGATGGCGCCACTGCCTTCAGTTTGCCTACAACCTTTTCAATTTCCTTGCGATAAGGATGGGTTAGAGCTCTGCGATCCATCAAGATTGGTTCCACACCTCCTGCCTGTAGGCTAGCGACAGTAGAAGCCAACTGCTGCAGCATTTGAGGGAGAATCACTTCGCCGAATGCATCAACGTCAGGCGGAAGGGACTCAAGTGCAGACAAAACAACGGGATTTTCCAAACTTGGGAACGGGAGGCGGGTTAGTAAAACCCTCCTCACAAAAGGCGGTAGCGGTAAAGGCCTTTGATCTGCAATAAAGACCCCTTGCGGGTTTTGAGCTAACCTCGCCACAGTGCGTTGCCTGCTGCCGAAGCGGTCAGCTGCATGGGCTAAAACGCTCCCTTGCCTGAGGGCAGAGGCCAGGATTTGCTGCAGAGGTGGTGCGCAGCCCAACAAGGAAGGGGCCAGCTCAGGCTGCTGTTGCCAGGAACTGAGAATTTGCTTTGCTGCAACTTGCAGGGTTCTGGGAAGGCCGAGGGCGCTGCCCAGCGTTCCGCCTTCAAGGACCTCTAGCCCCCTTTGCTGTGAGGTGCGGCTCAGATCTTGCCCGCGGCCCAGATAGGAAGGAAGCCAATTAGCCAAAAAACCTGTGGGACCGGTGGCAATCAGCGTCTCCGGCCTTAAAGATCCCAGCCTCGCCTTGAGCCAGTTTATGGGGTCTTTGGTGAAAAAGCTGACGGTCACCTGGGTTAGTTCATCTTTTTTGCAGTTTGCTGTAAGCTGGACGTTCCCTTCCCCAGCCTTGCGTAATAATAAGGCGGCTCCTTTGCCGTTTGGCTCGGTTTCAAAAGCTGCAATTAACCTGGGAAAATGGGGATCAGCAGTGTCCTCTGCTGTGATGCGGACGCTTGTTCTTTCGCTAAAAAAATCAAAGCCAGCCAAAGTGCGCTCTTCAATAAAACCGCGAACCACCCTCCCCAGCTTTCTGCCAGGATTTTCTAAAGTCTTTTTCTCCCCAGTTGCAGAAGGAACTGCATCCAGGAGCCTCTCGGCATCTAAAACCAGATCTGCTTTTCCCCCACAGAGCCAGGCTGCATGATCCAAAATCAAACAGGCAGGCACCTCGTCAGGGGAAGAGAAGAAAGCGTCTTCACCTGCTTTTTCCACCCATTCGGCTGCCAGGGGATGAAGCTCATGTTTGAATCTGCCCCCAGCCAAAAGCCAGCGCACCAGAAAGCTTGCAGTCTCTCCTGCAAGCTGCGTTTGCAGCCGGGATAGAACAAGCTTTTTGTTTACCACCTCGTCATCCCATGCCCAAGTGTCCGGAGCTTTTAGGGTACCTTGTTCTCTTAGCAGGTTGCGGTAGCCTGTCAGCGTCGATTTAGGCACTGCTATCGGCCTGCCCCACTTCAAAAGTCCTGGGACGTGGTGAGGAGTTGTTGGTGATGGGAGGAGCTGAATTTCGCTTGTGTTTTTAATCTGGGCAAGGAGCTCAAGACCCGGGCCGGGATCTAGCTTGATAGCTGCGTTTTGTCCGTTAGAGGAAAGATGCTCAATTGGCACTAGCCTTGGACTGTCAATCCCCCGCCGGAGGGCGACCCACCTAAGATAGCGGCCGGTGCCGCTTTGGGGAGGATGCCACCTCTGATGCCAGGCCAGCTCTTCTTCAGGCACTTCCAGCCAGAGTGCATCGATTTTCTTGAAATATTCCAGGTTCACCTTAACGTCTTCTTCTGCAATATGAGGGCCGGAAAGCGCGTGGTGGGAAGAGAGAGGCCAGGTGATCAGGGACAATTGGAGGGTGTCGAGGACAGGAAGATCAGGAAGTTTCACTCCCAGCTTGGCGAGCTCGGGTAAGTCAAAGGCGATAAGGTTATGCCCCACAAGCCATGCGCCTCGAGGTAAAGCCTGGAAAAGCTCCTGGATTTCTTCAGGACCCAACCCTTTGCCTGCTTGGGCCTTCATGGCCCGCACTTCTTCCGCCAATATACAGCCGCGGCTGACAAGCAGCGCTGCCTCGTGAACCTTTCCTGTGTAAGTAGAGATTTCCAGATCGAGAAAGGCAAGGGTGGGCAACAAATCCTGTGGTATCCAGTCTGCTAACCTTGTTTCGAGCAGAGCCTGCAAAAGGGCAGTTGAACTTTTCCACCCTTTTTCAGCAATATGCCTGCGCAGGGCTGTCTGAAAGCGCTCAGGCCCTTGCGCCAAAAGCCTGTAGATCAGGCCAGAGATTTGGGTCTTTAAGTTCTTTTGGACAGCTTGGAAAAGCTGCTCCAGCAGCCAGTCAGCAGCTGCTTCTCGCAAACGGTGAGATAGCTCTTTCATTATCTTCTCCTGAGACAGGATCAACTGCTAGAATTTTGTTTCAAATATAATATTTAGGGCTTGCTGAATAACTAGTAAACTTATTCAATCCATCATATAGCGATTTTAATGGTATCTTAACCAGCGATTATATCTTATGAAGAGACTTTAGGTAAAGATAATATCAATCTTTTTCAACACGGCGATTTTTTATCTGCAAGGTTTTCTGATGATTTCACCAAATGGCCTTGCACATATTCCGTGCTTTTGAGAATAAAACACCTGAATAACGGATTATTTTTACGTTTTCAGCAAGCCCTATTTAATTCTGCACATTTGCAGAAGTTCCTTTGAAAACACAGGATTATTTTGAACGAATTTAAAACGGCGC
>LSQX01218992.1_pt1 | contig 11915 bp, 14 predicted proteins | sample 654561 | NCBI WGS metagenome assembly LSQX01 (sample SAMN04489861, study PRJNA283612) | anaerobic digester metagenome | isolation source: 4 biogas reactors fed with cattle manure at either 37C or 55C with and... | place: Denmark: Kongens Lyngby | collected 2014 | reverse complement strand
TATAATGTAACTGAAATATAGTTGCAATTTTAAATGAAAGAGATTAGATGACTCAAAAAGAGAAGTTGCTCAAAAGACTAAGTTCAATACAAGAGATTTTAGCATCAATGAATTAAATAAACTAATGCAATCATTGGGCTATAAAGAATACACAAAAGGTAGAACTGCAGGTTCCAGAATTGCGTTTTACCATCCAAAGACAAAACTGATAATTAATTTACATAGACCACATCCTGATAATGAATTAAAGGTATATCAAATAAAAGAGATAATTAAATTCTTAAGAAGAACAGGTGATATAGATTGAAAAACATAATGGAATATAAAGGTTATTATGCCAAAATCGAATATAGTAGTGAAGACAATATCTTCTTTGGTTCCATTATAGGTATCGATGATAGTATTACCTTTGAAGGCAACAGTGTAACAGAACTCAAAAATGCCTTTCAGGAAGCTGTAGATGATTATCTGGCAATGTGTCAAAGAATAGGCAAAGAACCACAAAAGTTCTATAAAGGGAGCTTCAATGTGAGAATTGATCCTGAAATTCATAGGCAGGCTAGTTTTTTAGCAAAATCTAAGAAGATGTCTTTAAATAAATTTGTGGAGAAAGCAATTAGCGAGAGCATTAAAACCAGTAAGTAAAACCAGGTTTCTGCCTATAGTCATCAGTTTTATGTAATCACACATCTTACTTTCCAAGAATCACATAAATTTCTATTATTATTGAGAAGAGAGTAACTCATTATGAAATTTTATTTATTCTCTAAAATTAGATTTGAAATTCCTGAACCATTTACTCTGATTGAAAGTTATTGTTATCAGAGTGATTTTTATTCTAAATATGATGTGATAGATAACCGAACTATTAAAGATGTGAATAAGATTGGTGCAAGGTTAAAACATAGTACAATCCTGGAATGTAAAAAGGTGTTAGTGGGTGCAGGGCAATTATATCTATTTAGATATAATCTTAATGGATTCCTAGATTTAAAGGAAAAGGCAAGAGAAGAGCTGATTAAAGAATTGAATAATAAAATTATTAGAAACCTGTTAGAAATTAAAGGAATCAGTTTCTCCACCGCTACAAAAATACTCTATACCATCTATCCTGAAATCATTCCTATGATTGACAATTCATTGCAAATAAAATATAAAGAGATAATCAATCCTTCCTGGAACAAAGAAAACCCTGGTGAGATATTAATAGATTTTTACAATAACTTGCAGATAGAAAGCAATAGAAAGAATTTATATATTATTTCTAAAGAACTTAAAAGTATCAATCTTACCGGTTTAAGCAAGATTAGAATATTTGATATCATCTGGTGGTCTTATCTGAAGGCAGAAAGATTGAAAGAGAAGAGAAGAATAAACTGGACCTCTATTATCTGAAGTGGTTGTGACATTATTAATTATGTAAGACAAAGATGATATATTTTTAATAGACAAGATTTAATAATCTGTTAAAATGAAAAAATAAGACTATTTTTGAATAAACTATCCACTGAATTAAGCATAATTGATAATAGTACTCCATGTTTACTTGTTTTAAAAATTATTAATTGCAAAGTCAGTACAGTACTTTTTATTTCAATATGCACCTACTCAAATAACCTTTCCCATGAGGAAGTACATATTCTCTTAATCCTCTTACTCCTCGTATTAGCTACAACGGGTTACAAAAAGCTAACACTCAGGATTAGACTCATTAATAATTGGTAACATTGATAACGTGTTTCATTAAAACATGTCTCTGTGGCAATTAATGGCTGCAATGGTGACAGGGGATACCCCTATTCCTACAATGAACGAAGGTTGTCTGATTGTAAACATAAGGCGAAGTATTTAGGTCTTCAGAGTGCTGTAAATTATAGCTCTTGCTGTTAAAGCAGACCAAAAACAGATAAGAAGTAAATAACATTATTTTAAAATATTTAAAAAGGAGGATTTTATGAAAGGAAAATTTAAAATTAAAGAGGACTTTGTCTACAAGATGCCGATCCATTTTGGGGGTTCAGAATTTTTTCCGGTAAGAACGGCATACCGGGATAACACGGGAATAGTCATACAATATGAGACTGAGCAGGAAGCATTGCTGCAGTATATCCCTGAGGTATTCGAAATAATTGAGCCTATTATTACATTGCAATATAGTAACTGTCGGGATGTTGAGTGGATGGCCGGTGGAGAATATCGATTGATCCAATTAACTGCTCCCGTAAAATATATTGGAAATTCTGAAGGGCTGACCGGAGATTATGCCCTGGTAGTCTGGGAAAATTTGACCTGTCCAATTGTGGGAGGACGGGAAGAAGATGGTGTGCCTAAAATATTTGCTGATATTGCTTCTGAACGTCATTATGGTGATTACTGGTTTACCTCAGCTAGCTATGAGAGTAATACCTTCTTAAAAATTGGTTTTAACAGGAAGGAAGAATTTTCTCAGAACGATATTGACCTGAAAAATAAAGATCCTAAGATTAACCTGTTTGGCTGGCGCTATCTTCCTAATCTGGGCAAAGGTGGAGCTACGCTCAGCCAGCCTACACTCTATCCTCAGGAGGTAACCGTCAAGAAGATGTGGGCAGGGGAAGGAACTATTCAGTGGAACATACTTAAGCCAGAGGAACATCCCCTGCAGGCACATATTATTAGAGCACTGGCAGAATTACCAATAGTAAAATATGCCAGCGGGAATATGATAAAAGCTACTGCCCGACTCAATGTAGGGGACTCAAGAGCATTATAAATAAACGTTAATTATTTTATTAAGTCTACATTTTAAAAAAGGAGGATAAGAGGATAATATGACAGATTATTTTAAAGATAAAGTGGCAGTGGTAACAGGGGCTGCCTCTGGTATTGGTCTGGGGTTAAGTGTGCAACTGCTTAAGAGGGGAGTAAAAGCGGTATTTATGGGTGATTACAATCAAGAGAATCTGGATAAAGAAGCCAGTCGCTTAAATGTTGAATTTCCAGGCAAGGCCCATCCCCTTTTGACTGATGTTACCAAGCTTGAACAAGTGGAAGAACTTATCAAACAGGCCAAAATGTTGGAGGGACATCTCGATTTTGTCTTCAACAATGCCGGTATGGGAATGACTTTGCCTACCGAGCAAATAACCTTTGATATATGGAAAATGCTCATTGATCTCAATTTATGGGGAGTTATCTATGGTACCTATACCGCTATTCCCATTATGAGGGAACAGGGATTCGGTCATATTGTTAACACTGGTTCGATAGCCGGATGTGTCCCCATTCCATACCAGGCAGTATATGCTGCCACAAAGAGCGCAGTTATATCTATGACCGAAAGCCTGCAATATGAATTAGAGGTAGAGGGTTTACAATTTAGTGTATTCTGCCCCGGCAATGTCATCACTTCAATATTCGGTAGTATGACTCCGCCGCCTGATGCTATTACCGTAGATGAAGCCGTAGAATATATCTTTCAGGAGTTAGAGAAGAAATCTATGATTATTATCTTTCCGCAAAATATGCGTGAAGCCGAAAGCCTTTACAGAGAAAATAGGACAGAGTTTGATAAGATGATCCGTGGGCTTGCTGCGGAACGACGTGAAAACTACCGCACTAAAGGGACTTATTATTAATTCCAGGAAAGGTTCATTAAAGGTGTAAAAAGATGGAAGATACTCTATTGAAAGAAATTCATTTTCCGCTGGAAGTGGTGATTTTGCTGATTGCCGGATTGGCATTGCTAATAACAGGCATCCTACTTTTTCCGGTGTCTATGGGAATACTTCACTACTATGAAAATGGCCTCTATGGATTATTTCTGGTTCTGTTCGCATTACAGACCATCGGATTGGGGAAAACACCCTTTGGCGATGCTCCCCGGTCAAATGTGGTAGTAGCTTTCGGGATATTCATTGCCGGTATTGGTGTTATCACCTGCTTTATCCCGGGTATCTTAGGGTCGATTCCTGCGATATCATTATTTATTTGTTTTAGTTTGGGAGGCTTTTCACTGCTTCTGCAATTGTTCCTTGATAAAGAAAAATACAAGAACTGGATCAAACATGGAGGAATTTTTAATCACTTAATCGCAGGATGCGGGTCTGTATATCTATTATCAATACTGATAGGTCTTCTGGTAATAAAGCCCTCCTTGATTAACACAAAAATGGTAGCGGTATTGGTTTTTATATACGGGATAGCTGTCATATACCTTGCCTCTATCCTAAAAAGTATTTACCATAAGTATCCGGAAACTGAAACCATTGCTAGGGAGAGTGCGGGGCTTTCTACTGATAAAGTGTTAATTTTACTGCTCAGTGTTTTAATGCTTATTCTGGGTTTATTGCTCATTCCGGTATGTTTAGGACATATTCCCTTTGCTCCCAATGCTCAGCTGGGTCTGCTCATGACTATCTTTGCCATACAGATGATGGCCCTGGGTAATACACCTGTCGGTCCATTTCCCCGTAACTGGCTGATGTTTTTGCTGGGGCTTTTATTTGCCTCATTAGGAATTGTATCTATCATTATTCCTGATATTTTAGTTAGCCGATTGACTGTACTTGTAGGGTTATTAAATATTAGTGGTGGTATCGTTTCCTTATGGAAAACACTTACACCTCTCTTTCAGAAAGGGGAGAAAACCCAGGAACCATCTCATCTCATTTTAAAAAAACTGTTTATAACACAGCTTACTCTGGGTTTACTATCAGTCCTTTTTGGAACATCTATGCTTGTCTCAAACCTCCTTCCCGGAATAGTAGTGGGAATCATTTTGACTGCCAATGGGGCTGTACTTTTATATCTTTTAACCATTTTGATTCAGTTAGAGAAGCTAATAGAAAATTTAGCCTGAGCTATGAAGGTTTAAATGCATTACTTCCTGATAAGCTATTTATAGCAAACCAGCTGTGGTATATCCATTTGAGCAAGAGATAAAGGGTAATTTGATGCTAAATGCTGTTATATAAAAGAACTTTTCTAAAATTGTCAAAGGTGCTATTCTGAGCAAGTTGCCAAAATTGCTTATTTTATGTAAAATAGTTGGAGAAATCTTATTTTTTTAAGAAGGGAAGTGTAATTCTAACTATGCCCAATTATAATTATGAATGTCAGAATTGTAATAATATATTTGAAGTGACTGCCTCAATAAGTGAGATGGAAAAAGGTGAATTTACTTGCACTAAATGTGGTAGTAAAAAAACAAAGAGATTGTTTGATGGTTTTGGATTTTGTGGCAGTGATAGCAGCGGTAGTGCTTCACAAAAACATTACAGTGCGCCTACCTGAAGTGCCGGCAATATCTGCTCTCTGTAAGAGAGTTTTGACATTTTATAGGACCTAGAACATAAAAAACACCACCAAAAAAGGTGGTGTTTTTTTATTAATAAATATAGCTATGAAAAATACCTATTTTATTTTCTCAAGCTCTCTTTTTACATGATTTATTACAAAGGGAATTGTAGGTATTATCTTGTTTTTTGTGTCTTCTGATAAGTACTCTAGAGCTGGTATCATAGATAATTGAGCCAAAAGCAATGTATCAATAGATCCTAGCCGTTTAGATTCTTGTTCAATTTCTTTTGCCATGTTTTTGTAAAAATCAACTTTAGATATATGAGTGTCTTTTGTTGAACAGATAATTGTTTCAATTTTTGTATTTCTATGTTCTTTTGTATTTGCTTCTTCTAAACCTTGTCTGGAAGCTTTTAACGCAGATAAAGCTGTTCCGAAAATAGCTAAGCTATCGGTTTTTTTTACCGCTTCACAAAAAAGATTTTCGTCAATAGTTAAAATTGGAACTGAAAAAAAAGGTTTCAACAGCGAAGCTATAGGTGATATACTAGAACAACTAAACAAAATCAACCCGGTATCAGATTCTGTAGCCGTTTTTACCATTCTATATACTTTTTGAAAAGCTCGAGTATTTAAACCTTCTGCTACCTTAAATTCATGCAATAAGCTTTCATCAAGTAAATTAATGAAATCTACTCCTGGTAAATTATAAGAAAATTCTTTTACCAAATTATCGATTACGCCATAAACACTATGAATTAAGGTAATTTTGTGGTTCAATTTTTCCTCCTATAATACATTTTCTAAAGCAATAGCCCTAATGGGGAAAGAATCTAATCCCACAATGGCTACTGGTATACCGATGAAGAAAAATCTTCTTTCTTTCAATGCAGATAAATTCTCCATTCGTTCAATGAGGGGAATGTCTTTACCCATTAAATAACGGTGTGTATACATTTGGTCTAATGGCTCAAACCATTCCTCAATTTTAAATGTTTTATCAAGTCCCAACATCTTAATTTCTATATCAGCCATATATTTAGCTGCTTCAGCTGCTAAATAGTTTTGGTCATCGCCCATATGTTTACAATTTCCCATAATTACTATATCATCTTTTTTTACACCAATTTCTTTTAAAAAATCACTACTTACTGGTTCTTTTGGGCCAAGAACTGAAAGATCAGCAAATATTGCTTCACCTAAAAAACTTTCAATTGGTAATTCGCTAAGGTCTTTTGACGGTTTATTAAAACACGGTGTAATGTAATGGCTGGGGGCTTCAACATGGGTTCCTATATGGCTATTCATATCTATGTCATGCATAACTTCACCAGGCTCAACCTTGAATTGCCTGATTTCTAAACGCCTATCGTATTCTCCTGGTACACATCTTTCTGACAGGTCAACGATACGTGCTTTTTTAAATAAATCTGTCATATTCATTTTATATCTTTCTCCTTTTTGTTTTATAGATATTTTAAATATATTTTGTACAACTTACAAGTACTATTTTTACCCACTTAAGTAAGTTTGTTGAACTTGTGGGTCAGAAGCTAATTCAGAAGATTTTCCACTCATAATAATGTTTCCAGTCTGGAGAAGGTAAGCACGATCGGAAATCTCGAATGCCATTTGTGCATTTTGTTCTACCAGTAAAATAGTGGTTCCTTCTTCTTTTATTCTTTTTATAGCCTGAAAGGTTTGTTCGACTATGATCGGAGCCAGCCCCATTGAAGGCTCATCCATTAACATCAGTTTTGGTTGGCTCATCATTGCCCTTGCCAAAGCCAGCATCTGTTGTTCGCCGCCACTAAGAGTGCCTCCCAATTGTTTCTGCCTTTCATACAATACTGGGAAAATATCCCAAATTCTTTTTAAGACAGATTTGGTACCTTCAATATCATTCCTACGAACATAGCCACCCAATTCCAAATTTTCTATTACGGTCATTTTGGGAAAAATACGTCTCCCTTCGGGGACACACGAGATTCCTAATTTTACTATTGTGGGCATAGTGGCTCCTCTTATGTTTTGGCCAAGAAAGTTAATTGTGCCGGAACAAGTTCTAATAAGTCCAGTAATTGTGTTTATTGTAGTAGTTTTTCCAGCGCCATTGGCCCCAATTAAACACACAATTTCACCTTCATTAATTTCAAGGCTTATTCCATGCAGGGCTTGGATTTGACCATAATAAGTACAGATGTTTTCCAATTTTAACACTAGTCTCTCACTCCTTTCGAGCCTGTTGCATCGATTACTTTATGTCTTTTCCCTAGATAGGCTTCTATTACATGGGGGTTGTTTTGTACATGATCTGGAGTTCCTTCAGCTATCTTTTTACCATAATTTAATACAATTACTTTATCAGCAACAGTCATTACTAATTTCATCCTATGTTCAATTACCATGATGGTTATACTATGATCTTCACGTAAAAGTTTTATTAATTTTATTAGTTGATCTATTTCATCACTTGACATTCCTGCTGCAGGTTCATCAAGGAATAATATTTTGGGTTTTACAGCAAGAGCTCGGGCTATTTCGAGTAATCTTCTTTGGCCATAAGAGAGGCTAGTAGCCAGAGTATTGGCTTTATCAGCTAGATTAACTTTTTCAAGGAGGTCCATACTTTTAGCGACAGCTCTTTTTTCATCAGATATTCCAGTGGGTAATTTAAGAACAGCGTTAAAAAATCCAGCTGAACTTTGCGAATAATCTCCAACCAATACGTGTTCTAAGACGGTAAGGGTACTATAAATGCGAAGATTCTGAAAAGTCCTGGTTAGGCCTAACCTTGCTATTTCAGGCCGTTTCGTATTAGAAATATTATTTCCATTGAACAATACATTACCCCATTGAGGCTGATAAACGCCAGTAATTAAGTTAAGTGTAGTAGTTTTTCCTGAACCATTGGGGCCTATTAAGGCGCATATTTCTCCTTTTTTAATTGAAAAACTTAACCCATCAACTGCCTTTACTCCACCAAAGTGAAGGCCTATATCTTGAACATCAAGGATTATTTCATTTGACATATAATCTACTCCTTTTGCAAATTGGCACGCGCAAATAATGGACTGATGTATTTATTTGCAGCATATTGAATAAAAACTATAAGCCCACCCGGTTGGTATAGTAGAACTGTGATAATTATTAACGCATAGAAAGTGAGGTATTTTTCTTTTAAAAATCTCAATGCCTCAGTTGTGACAGTAAGGATGGTTGCTCCTAAAACGGCACCTGGGACAGAGCCTAGTCCACCAAAAACCAGCATACACATATACATAGAATTAAGGTCAAAGGTGTACATTTCCGGACTTAGAAATCCTTGCAAGGCTGCAAATAAACTACCCGCAAATCCGGTATAGATTCCACACATTAAAAATGCTAAAACTTTAACCAAATGAGAATTGATGCCTAGCATTTCAGAGCTTAGCTGATCATCTCGCACAGCTTTGAATGCTCTTCCAAATCTTGAATCTTCGATTGAGGTTGCCAGTATTGCCAGGATTAAAGCAATTCCAATAGAAACATAATAAAAATGTAAATCAGACCTAATCTGAGTGGATCCTATTATTGGTCTTGGTATGCCCATTACCCCCCAAACTCCCCCAGTAAAAGACATCCAGTTAGTAAGGATATCAGTTACAATAGTGATAAACCCTAGGGACATCAATGCTAAATAAAAACCTTTTAGTTTTAAAGTTGGGAGCCCTAAAATAAGGCTAAAAATTCCGGTGACGATTATAGAACAGGGCAAAGCTTGCCAAAAAGTCAAACCATAATTGACTGTGAGCAAAGCAGTAGTATAGGCTGCTATAGCATAAAATCCTACTGTTCCCAAAAAAACCTGGCCCGCAAACCCCAAAATAAAATTTAAAGCCATCACCAGGATAATATTAATGGAAACCATGCATAATACAAAGATGTGGTAGGGAGCCCTATCAAAAATTGGCACAATGAACAGTATAGCAAATGATAACCCCAATATAATATTACGTTCTTTTTTAAACATATTTTTCCTTTTCTCCTTTTTTCTCCTTTAAAAACTATAAGCTACTAACTTCTTCTTTTTTACCAAGTAAGCCTTGAGGACGGAAAAGTAAGAACGCAATTATCAGCAGGTAAACAATTGCACTTTTATATAACGATGAAATGTAGCTAGCACTGAGTACTTCAAAAATTCCAATTACGAAACCCCCTAGCAATGCTCCTGGAACGTGTGTAAAAGATCCTATAATACAGGCGCCATAACCCATAAAACCTAATGATGACAAGGTAGTACCTATTACAAAAATAGGAGCAATTAACATACCAGCAATACCGGCTAGGATTGCACTATAGGCAAATGTAAAAGAAACAGCCTGATCTGAATTGATTCCCATAAGCGATGCCGTATCTTTATCTTGAGCAACAGCACGAAGCACTTTGCCCAGTGTAGTTTTATGAAAAATATATTGCTGTATAACCAGTAGAATAATGGTAACTGCAATTATATAGATATTTTGATAAGGAATTGTAACTCCTTTGATGGAAAGAAGTTTTTGGCCAAATGGTCCTTTTAGCCCCATTGGGTAAGGACCCCAGGCTATCAATGCCAGGTTGCATAAGAGCATGCTTAAAGCTAGCAAAGCAACTAGTTTGGTTCTCTCAGCGGCATATCTTAAAGGACGATAAAAAACTCTTTCGCAGAGCATTCCAAATAAAGCCATAAAAATTATCATAGCAAAGAAAGAGGGAAAAGCGGGCCAACCGTATGCTCTAACAAAAGTTGCACCATAAACGAATGCCCCAACCATTACAAAGGCTCCTTGGGCCAGGTTGATAACAGCTACAGCATTCCAGATTAAACTATATCCCAGGGCAATTAATCCATACACGCATCCCAATGCTAAACCTGATACAAGTTGTTGCAATATTAATTGAATATCCATCGTATTCCTTCCTAATATTTTAAAATAAATATTAGTAATATTTTAAATCTGTATTGATTGTATTGTACTGTTGAACGATGAGTAACAAGGGAGCCACAAAGGCTCCCTTGTTTTATATTTTCTACCTATCCCTCTATGGTATCTATAACAATATGTTTGCCATCCTGGATTTCAATCAATAACAATTGATTTATTGTTTCCCCATTAGGTTGTACATTATAGGTTAATCCAGTGGCACCTTCAAATCCTTGAATAGTATATAGAGCATCTCGTACTGCTTCTGTATCAGTAGTGCCAGCAATTTTTATAGCTTCTGCTAACATATATACTGCGTCATATGCTAAAGGATCGAAGAAATCATAGGGTTTTGTACCATATTCTTTAACATGGGCTTCAATAAATTTCTGAACTTTTTCGTTTGGGTTATCTTCGGTATAAGTAACTACAGCATATACGCCGTTAGCATCTTCAGCGGCAACATCCATAAATGGTTGAGTTGCACCAACACTACTGCTAAATATTTCAATTTCGGGCACTAATTGTCTTGCTTGTCTAACCAATATGCCAATGTCAGGTAATCCAGAATATAAGACCATTGCTTCAGCACCAGACTTACGAATATTCAATAGCTGGCTGGAGAAGTCCTGATCTCCCATATTATGTGCTTCGATTGCAACAGGTTTTATTCCATACTGAGCCAAGGCGGTAACTGTATCGTCTTTACCACCTACACCATATTGCTCAGTAGCATGGAAAATGGCAATTTTATCAAGCTTCTTCTCATTAACTATAAAATTGGCAAGAACCTCAGCGGTCAGTTTATCATTTTCTCTTGCCCTAAAAATCCATGGGTTATCAATTTCAGTTACCTGTGCAGCGCTTCCCATGGCCATTTCTATTACTTTATTGTCAGCTACCAATCCTTCAATAGCCAGAACAACAGTACTGCCGTGGCAACCAATTAAACCTTGGATTTTATTGTCGAATATAAGTTTTTGAGTTGCCATTCGACCAGTAGCCGCACTGCCTTCGGTATCTTGCCAGTCAATACTGAAGGTTACTCCATTAACGCCCCCAGCAGCATTAATTTCTTTTATTGCTAATCCTGCACCACTGGTCATAGATTGTCCATAACCACTCTTTAAATTAGCGATACCACCAAGTTTAAACACCTCGGCTGAAATTACACCGGTGCACAATATTAATATTATTAATGAAATTAATATTGTTTTTAAAATTTTTTTACTAAATAACATTTACATGCCTCCTTTTTAAAATCCTTCTTTTTTTAATTTATTTAATTAGTGTTAGGGTATATGACTAAAATATCACCCCTTTCTTGTATTATAAGAGGACAAAAACTATTGATGATGAACAAATTTTATGCTGCCTCTTATAAAATATTTTTTACATTATTTTTGTTATGAAAATTATGTCTGCATAATGACAAAATATATTTTGAAATACTGCTGATTAATTAACAATAGCAAAAATTGTAAAAGAAAGATGGATGGTATGTTGTTTCTGTTAGATTAAAAATAACAATAATTTATTAGTATAATCGGATATAATCGGAGACAATTGTATTTGATTAAGATAATTTTATCTTATCATATTTTAATTTTTAAGGCAAGATTTTGTTTGCGTCCAATACATCTGCAACATAGCAGGATCTTTATTATTTATTAACTTACTACAATATTC
>LSQX01217225.1_pt3 | contig 11916 bp, 10 predicted proteins | sample 654561 | NCBI WGS metagenome assembly LSQX01 (sample SAMN04489861, study PRJNA283612) | anaerobic digester metagenome | isolation source: 4 biogas reactors fed with cattle manure at either 37C or 55C with and... | place: Denmark: Kongens Lyngby | collected 2014 | reverse complement strand
CATGTATCGCATTATCGAGATCGCAATGGCTTGAAAGCAGATGCTATCATTCACCCGCCTACCGATGAATGGGCTGCAATAGCAGTGAAGCTTCGCTTGTACCACAAAGATGAAGGCGCAAAAAACCTATTGGCACTGAAAGAAAAGATTGATACCGATAATATGCACAGCCCATCTTTTTTGATGGTGGTCACAGCATCAGAATACGCATACCTACGAAATGATGGGGTCTATGTCGTACCGCTTGGATGCCTGAGAGCTTGAACACGAAAACGGACTTGTAATCCTTGCATTAGGTTTCTAGTTTACAGAATAAACATTATACACAAATTGTAATTTATCTATTAGCACTCTTTCAAAGTGAAAAGGAATCAAAGACTAGAAAAATGACTTGAAAATTTCATATATTCAATGAATGAAAATGTAACAAAGCTTGTACAGTTATAGGATGGTCAACCACGATTAAACTGTGCGTCTGCCTATACCCCATTGCTTGCTTTGACCTCTTCCCAGGTGTATAGCTTACTCTTACCGTTTCGCACTTCCGCGGATCTTTCTATCGCAAGCCTGAGAAGTACATGATCCTCCAGAAGCTCTTTGTTGGATGAGCATGCCCTGTTCGATGTGCCCGTATGCTCTGAATCAAATATTGTGTGTTTATCAGCCATGATGTTAATTGTCCCCAATTTGTATAGAGCCTAAGTATCTCAGTGTAGACCAATAGATATTGTTGAATTCTCCTTTCCCGACATTTATTGCGGCGAAAAAATGACAAAATTTGTTTACAGCGGCACCGGTAATATAATCATCATATTGTGAACTAGAATCTAGTTGAAGGGGGAACCCTTTTCCATTATACCGTGTCAGTCTTGAAATGTTGCTAGTGTATCTGTCATTAGATGATTTCAACACAAAATAATAGCTATTGTCACTAGCCTTCTCTAGTTCGATAGAAAATTCCTCGGATGAATCATGACTTTTTTTGGATGTCGCGTGGTATTCTGGAGTAGTAAGGGTTGTTCCTGAAAATGCAAAGAGTTTTAGTTGAGAAGATCCAACCTCTAAGATAGGGCCATTATGGTATCCACTAGTAAGGTGGATTCCAAAAGGTGAATGACGATACTGCTTGTCGAACTGAGTAGTAATGGAAGAATAGTCATTTAATTCTGAATCCCCAGTCACAACATAGCCAAGGAACAACGAAGGTCCATTTCCATCACCAATCAAGTCAAACATTTGACTGGTGGCATCGATTGTGACTTTGAATTGGTTTGTCCAGGTGAATCTGGATATGGTGGTAGTTGCAAAAAATATCGTCATCACCCCACACCCGATGAGGGCGAGGAGCACAAAAAAGACAGATGCGATACGAAGAAGTTTTTTATTCATCTTCATGCATCTGTCTCCTTGTCGTATTGACTCACGTGTAGCCTACCCCATCTCCTATAGGACCGCAAGGCTGTTGGTCGCCAGCTTTGCGAATTCCGAGTTGGGGAACTGGTCGGCCAGCTGCTGGAAGGTCGCCTTCGCAAGGTCGAGGTTTCCCATCTTTTGCTGCAGGCGAGCCTGGCCGAAGAGCGCTTTGGGGCTCTCTGCGGCGGTGAAGCCATACTCGTCGATGATCCTCGTATAGTACTCGAGAGCAAGGGTGTCGTTTCCCAGGTTCTCGGCGCTCGCTGCGGCGTTGGCCAGGGCGAGGGAGCCCAAGTAGGTCTGCTTCGATCCGTCGTAGACCTTCTTGAAGGTATCGAGGGCGCCTTGGTAGTCTTCCCTCTCGTAGGCGATCGTGGCCAAGATGTAGGAGGCCTTCAGGCCGGGATACTTCTTGCTCTTGGCCGCCAAATCGGTCAGGTCACCAACAAGCGAATCGTATGCCGCCTGGTAGGCCGCATCCTCGCTGTCCATGACGGCGAGCTCCTGGTAGGAGGTTTGCAGTTGGTCGATCAAGTTGAATTGGGACTGTTGCTTCTTCTTGGCCACCGACGTCCCGATACCGAGACCGATCAAGGCCAGAACCAGCACCAACAACACGACTATCCCTACTTTCATGTACTTGGAAAGGAAGTGGTTGAGCGCCCCCTCCACCTTCTGTGCACCGGTCAGCTGGTCTTTTTCTTTCTTATTGTCACTCATTGCATCTCTCCCTACAAGGTATGATCGCAGGCGGCGAAATTGCCGCCTGCCGGATGGAGGTCAACCTCAGTTGTTCTCCTTCTCCTCATCCTTGTATCGCATCATGTCTGCGAGGGAGTAGGTGTCTCCGTCGTCATCGGCATGGATATACTTGGCGATCTCCGACTGCTGGCTCCGCTTGATCATCTCCTTGATGGACAGGCTGAGCTTCTGTGTCGTGGGATTCACCTCAATGACCATGGCGGTGATCGGATCACCGACGTTGAACTTCTTCAAGACCTCGTCGGTGTACTCCTCATCGGGACCGACCAGGTTGAATTTGCTGATCAAGCCCTCGATATCGCCGATGACCTTCACGAAGACACCAAAGTCAGTGACATTCGTAACCACACCGCTGATGGTGCTGAACTTCGGATAATCGTGGCGCAAGGTCTGCCAGGGGTTGCCCTCCAGCTGCTTCACGCCGAGGCGGATGCGCCGGTTCTCCGGCTCGACCCGGATGACCACCACGTCGATCACATCGCCCTCTGCACAGAAGGAGCTCATGTTCTTGATCTTCTTCGTCCAGGAGATGTCGTCGATATGGAGGAACCCATCGATCCCCTCCTCGAGGTTGACGAACGCACCACTGTTGGTGATCTTCACCACCGGCTTGGAGAAGGACTTCCCGACCGGGTAGTTCTCCTCGATCGTGTCCCAAGGATTCTCCTCAAGCTGCTTGAGGCCGAGGGAGACCCGCTTCTTGTCCAAGTCGTAGCCGAGGATCTTCGCCTCGACCACATCACCGACATCGAGGATCTCCTTGGGGTTGTTCACCCGCTTCGTCCAGGAGAGTTCGCTGATGTGTGCGAGCCCTTCGATGCCGGGCTCGATCTCGATGAAGGCGCCGAAGGTGGTGATCTTGGTCACCGGTGCCTTGACGACATCGCCGACGTTGTACTTGCCTTCGAAGTTGAACCAGGGGTCCTCCTGCATGTGCTTGAGGCTCAGGTTGATCTTCTGCGTCTCGGGGTCGATGTTGATCAGGCGAAGCTGGACCACCTGCCCCTTCTTGACGAAGTCCTTGGGCCGGGTCACGTGTCCCCAGCTCATGTCGTTGATGTGGAGCAGTCCATCGAAGCCACCGAGGTCGATGAACGCACCAAAGGAGGTGAATGACTTCACCACGCCCTCGACGACGTCGCCGATCTGGACGGTGGAGAAGAACTTCTCTTTATTTTCCTTGATCTTCAGGTCCAAGTACTCGCGGCGGTTCACCACGCTCTTGAGGCGGGTGCCGCTGTGGAACTTGTCGATGATGAAGTAGTCCGTCACCCCGATCAGCGTCTCGGGGTCCTCGACACGGACCACGTCAGCCTTTGAGAGGGGGCAGAATCCCTTGTACTCGCCTCCGAGGTCTACCTCGAAGCCACCCTTGATCACTTTCTCGAACTTGCCCAGGATAGGACTCCTATCCTCTGATGCAGCCTTCAGCTCGTCGGTCCGTTCCTTGAAGTCAGCCCGTTTCTTGCTGACGACAATCTGGCCACCCTTCCCTTCCTTGTTGATGATGACGACCTTGACCTCATCACCGACCTCGGGCTCCGTGGTGAACTCATCACGGGAGATGCGTCCCTCGCTCTTGTAACCGACATCCACGAATACATACTCGTTGTTTAGCTGGACAACAGTACCGGCCACGAGCTGGCCGTCTTCGATTCCATCAAGAGATTTAAGATACTCCTCCTGCAGCATGTCCTGCATTTTGGTCATCTTTTCATCCATTTCTTGTTCTTCAGTCACTTGATTTCTCCTGATCCTTAATTTACCTATTTAGAATCGCTTTTACGCGCAAAAATAGCAGATAACACTTTCTCACAAACTTGTTCCATAGTCAAGTACGAGGTATCGACATACAAGGCGTCGGGAGAGACGACCAGGGCCCCGACCGGCTTGTTCCGGTCGATTTCATCACGGGCGATGATCTGCTCCAACACCTCCTCGAAACTCTGTCCATCGGGGTGCTGGAGGAAGCGCCTTCGCGCCCTCACCTCCGGCTTGGCATCGAAGAAGATCTTCAGTTCGGCATGGGGGAAGACCACCGTGGTGATGTCCCGTCCCTCGACGATCACATCCCTCTTCTCGGCGATCCTCACCAGCTGTTCGTTCACGTAGGAGCGAAGCGGCACAGAGGCGCTGATGGCCGCCACATGGCGGTCGACCGCTGCGGTGTGGAGCCGATCCTCGATGTCCTCGCCGTCGAGGAAGAGGTGGCCGTCCTTGATCTCGACCTCCGTCTCCCGCGCCCGGGCGAGCAACCCTTCCAGGTCACCCGGATCCCCACCCTCTTTGAGATGGATGTAGGTGTAGGCGCGGTAGAAGGAGCCGCTGTTGAGGTAGGAGAAGCCGCTTCGATCCGCCACCATCTTCGCGATGGAACTCTTGCCGACTCCCGCCGGCCCATCGATCGCCACTACCATCGCCCTTCCCTCCTCCGCCGAAGCGGTTCGGTCTCACCACGCAGCAACGCGCGGATCTCCTCGCGTCTGATGGTCCTCCAATGCCCCACCTTCAGGTTGTCCAGCTCGATGCACCCGACCCTGAGGCGGATGAGCTCCTTGATCTCGTAGCCGAAGGCCTCGAAGATCCGCCGGATCTCCCGGTTCTTGCCCTCGGTGAGGATGATCCGCGTCCACTGGCGTGAGAAGAGCTCGAAGCGCTTGATGGTGTAGATCTCCCCGTCGATGGAGAGGCCCCGGAGCGCCTCCTCCATGTCCCGCCGCTGGACGGGGCGGTCGGTGCGCACCATGTACTCCTTCTCGATCTCAGTGGACGGATGGGTGATCTTCTGCGCCACATCGCCATCGTTGGTGTAGATGATCAAGCCCTCGCTGTCCCGGTCGAGGCGGCCGACATGAAAGAGCAGGTCGCGCGCCGGAGTGTCGATGAGGTCGCGGGCGTAGAGCTTCTCGTTGGGGTCCCAGTTGGTGCAGAGATAGCCACGTGGCTTGTTGAGGGCGTAGTAGAAGGCCCGCTCCACCGGCTCGACGGGCACGTCGTCGACCATCACCACATCCTCGGCCCCCACCTTGGTGGCCAAGTCGGTGACCCGGGCCATGTTCACCTTCACCCGACCACTCTGGATCAGGGATTCACAGGAGCGCCGCGACCCACAGCCGCTCTTGGCCAAGAATGAGTTCAAACGGATCGGATATTCTATATTCATGATTGTTCCTTCTCAGGCATTTCTTTCTCAAACCGCTGTCGGTCGATGTCACTGAGTTTGGGAAGCGCCGCGATCGACTCGAGGTTGAACTCGAAGAGGAACTTGCGTGACGTCCCATAGAGGCAGGGGTGGCCGATGACATCCTTGCGGCCCACCACCTTGATGTACTCCCGCTCCCGCAGGAGGCGGATGATGGAGTCACTGCTGACCCCCCGGATGTTGTCGATCTCCCGCCGGGTGATCGGCTGGCTGTACGCCACGATGGAGAGCGTCTCAAGCGCCGCACGCGAGAGGCGGCGGTCCACCCGCCTGCCGTAGACCGACCGCAGCTGGTCGTTGAGGTCGGGTGAAGGGAGGAAGTGGTACGAGCCATGGCTCTCCACCAGATCGAGGCCGTGCATGTGGCGGCCGTAGTGCTCCTTCACCTCTGCAAGGGCGCTCTGCAGCGGCTCCTCGGTGAGGCTCGTCATCCTCAAGAGCTTCTCAAAGCTCACCGGTTCATTCTCCAGAAAGAGGATCACCTCGACCAGGCGCGCATCGGCGCTGAGCAACGTCGTCTCCTGTTGTTCCTTCTTCGGTGCCACTACTCCTCCTCCTTGTCGAGGTCGATCACCTCTTCATCTCCGGCCCACTCATACTCCTCCCCTTCGAGATCCTCGGCGAGGAACGCCTCCTCTTCCTCCTGCGTGATGGGCTCTGTGGCTGTCGGGATGTACTCCTCATCCTCATCATCCCACACATCATCAAAGTTCTCCTCCCACGCGCCGTCACGGCGCCTGATGAGGATCGGGCCGAAGTTCTCCGTTTGCGTGAGGATGATCATACCGAGCTTCGTCGCATCGAGGATCGCCATGAAGGCGCAGACGATGTGGGCCACGCTGCCAAGATCAGTGATCAACTCCTCGAGGGTGATGTAGTCACGCTCCTCGAAGAACTCGCTCATCAGCGTGATCTTCTCGTTGACCGTCACCTCCTCGTAGACGTTGAAGACCTTGGAGGGGGAGATCCGGGTGATCAGGCGGTTGAAGGTGGAGAGGAGGTCAGCGATCCCCACCTCCCCGAAGAGCTCCTCATCACCGAAGGGAAGGCGGAAGGCGCTGCTCTTTCGGTTGATGTACAGCTCCCCTCCGGTATTGGTGCCAGTGAGCAGCTCGGTGTACTTGCGGAACTTCTGGTAATCGAGCAGCCGCTCCACCAGCTCCTGGCGCGGATCCTGGTACTCCTCGTCGAACTCCAGGTCGACGGGAAGCAACATCCGGCTCTTGATGTAGATCAAGTCGGCCGCCATCTTGTAGAACTGCGTCAGGTCCCCGAGCTCGACCTCGGAGGACTCCTCCAGGTAGGCGAGGAACTGGTCGGTGATGTCACCAATGGGGATATCGTAGATGTTGAGCTCGCTCTTCTGGATCAAGAAGAGCAGAAGATCCAACGGTCCTTCGAAGATCGGGGTATGAAACGTCTTGCCATCCGCGCTCCGGGCGGGGATGCTCTCTCTGCTCTGCACTCTGCTCACCTACACCGGCAGTATAGCCGGGAGCGCCCAAGATGGCAAGAAAGGGCGTTACTCAGCCTGGACCTTCTTCTCATCGCGCGGCGGGAACATGATGGCGCGCAGCTGGGTATCGAGGGTGGAGACGATATCGGGGTTGTCCTTGAGGAAGTCCAACGTCTTCTCCCGCCCTTGGCCGATCTTCTCCCCGTTGTATGAGTACCACGACCCGCTCTTGTCGATCAGCTCGTACTTCAGGGCGGCATCGAGGACACTGGCGATGTAGCTGATGCCCTCGCCGAAGAGGAGATCGAGCTCGACCTTCTTGAAGGGGGGGCTCACCTTGTTCTTCACCACCTTGATGCGCACCCTATTGCCGTAGATGTCATCCGCTCCGCGGCTGAGCGTCTCGATCTTGCGCACGTCGATGCGCACCGATGCGTAGAACTTCAGGGCGTTTCCTCCGGTGGTCGTCTCCGGGTTGCCGAACATCACGCCGATCTTCATCCTAATCTGGTTGATGAAGATGATCGTCGTGTTGCTCTTGGCCAAGAGGCCGGTGAGCTTGCGCAGCGCCTGGCTCATCAAGCGGGCCTGCAGCCCCATGTGGCTGTCGCCCATGTCCCCGTCGATCTCCGCCTGCGGGGTGAGGGCCGCGACCGAGTCGATGACGATGATGTCCATCGCTCCGCTGCGCACCAGTGATTCGGCGATCTCGAGCGCCTGCTCGCCACTGTCCGGCTGGCTGATCCACAGCTCATCGATGTTCACCCCCAGCTTCTTGGCATAGGAGGGGTCCATCGCATGCTCGGCGTCGATGAACGCGGCGATGCCGCCGGCCTTCTGCGCCTCGGCGACCGCATGCAGGGCAAGGGTGGTCTTTCCACTGGACTCGGGGCCGTAGATCTCGACGACCCTGCCACGCGGGTAGCCGCCGATGCCTAGCGCCTCGTCGAGCAGGAGCGATCCGGAGGGGATGAAGCCGATGTCCAGGCTCTCATCGCTGTCACCGAGCCTCATCAACGATCCCTTGCCGTACTGCTTGTCGATCTGCAGCCGTGCCGCTTCCAATGCCTCCCGCTTCTGCTTCAGGTCAACGGGGGCTCCCCCTTCCTTGCTCTTGGCCATATGCTCTCCTCTTACGCCCTCTAAGGACAATCCATGCGTCTATTGCTTCAATCATGCATCCAGGACGAAGGTCACCGGTCCATCATTGGTATACCGTACATCCATATGCGCCCCGAATATTCCGGTCTCCACCGTGGGGACGAGGCCCCGCAGGTACTCGACGAACAAATCGTAGAGACGCTCGGCCTCCTCAGGGGCCGCGCTGTCATCCCAGGAGGGGCGATTGCCTTTCCGCAGGTTGGCGAGCAGCGTGAACTGGCTGACCACCAGGACAGACGCCCCCACATCACGGAGACTGCGGTTCATCTTCTGCTCATCATCGTGAAAAATCCTGAGCTTCACGATCTTCTCGGCCAGCCATTCGGCCGCCTTATCCTCATCCCCTTTGGCCACGCCGAAGTAGATGAGCAGCCCCTCTGCTATGGCGCCGACGACGCTTCCGTCCACGGTCACCGAGGCGTCCTTCACCCGCTGGATGACCACCCTCACCGACCGGCCATCCTGTGCATGTCGGCGACGAATTGGCCTCGGTCCGGGGCGTTGAAGAAGGCGCTGCCGCAGACGACGGCATCGACGCCGCGCCCGGCCACGTCGGCCACCGTATTGAGGTTCACCCCCCCATCGACGCTGATCAGATAGTGGTGACCGCGCTCTTTCCGCAGGAGGGCGAGCTCCTCGATCTTGCGCAGGGTCGCGGGGATGATGCGCTGTCCCCCAAAGCCCGGGTTGACGCTCATCACCAGCACCAAATCGACCAAATCCAAGACCTCCGCGATCGAAGAGACACCGGCGGAGGGGATCAAGGAGAGACCGACCTTCACGCCGCTGTCGGCGATCAGGGAGAGGGTGCGGTGCAGATGGAGGCTCGCCTCGCTGTGTATGGTGATCGAGTCGCATCCCGCGTCCACGAACTCCTTGATGTACCGCTCGGGCCGGTCGATCATCAGGTGGGCATCGAAGGGGAGGTCGCTGTGGGCCCTCAAATCCGAAATGAACGTGGGTCCAAAGCTGATGTTCGGGACGAACGCACCGTCCATGACGTCGAGGTGGACCCAATCGGCACCACTGGCTGCGATGGTCGCGACCTCTTCCCCCGTCCGGCTGAAATCTGCTGCGAGCATGCTCGGAGCCACAATCAACGCTTGCTGTGTCATAGTCATGTTATACCAGTATACGGGACGTTTTGCAACGACCTTCTGCGAAAAACTACTATATATGTGTTAATGGATGGCGGCCATCCCTTCCCCGTGCATTGTGCGCTTCGCCCGTACCTGTGGAGCCTGCATGCTCCCCTTCATCAATTGCGTAATCCGCTCTGAGATGGCGGTGGCCCCGCTCCAGCGCTCTATAACAGAAGCGCACCGTCATACCACGAGACATCTCCTGCCCACAGAGCACCATGTTCAAGAAAGGGGCCGCCCATCAATTGCTCGCCTCCGATTTTTATGCTATACTATGGTATACGTCAGTTCAGACCTACCGAGCAGGCTATGTCCCGGTCTGCCCGGTTTCTTTTACGTTTTGGATTTGGCAATTTCGGGAGGAAACCATGGGGTTCCAAGAGATAGAGAATGCATTGAAAAAAGAAGAGCAATGGACGCGCAACACAGCAGCCGGCTATACCCTCGCCGCCTTCGAGAAACTCGACGGATATCTGTCGACGTTGGATGAAGACGAGAAGAGCGAGGCACGAACGTTGTGCGATGCCCACCTTGCCGAACGCGAGAAGAACAGCATCACCGCCATGTACATCAGCGGTTCCATCCAGCTTGAGCGGCGGGGGGGAGACGACTACCTGCAGCTGCTCACCCTCATCGAGTTGTTCGGTGAGGCGAAGAAGCACGAGATCGTCGAGATGCTCTGCAAGAAAATCCTCGCCCGCGGTGAAAACAAGCACGCACTGCGTCTTCTGGCCTCCTCCTACGAATCCCTCGGCATGAGTGAGGAGAAGTTCGCCCTCTGGGAGCGGTTGGTGAAGGTCGACTACGAAGAGGTGGAAATCGTGCGCCTGCTCGCCCTCCACGCTCAGGAACAGAAGGACCTTGAGGCGGCCGCCTCCTTCTATAAGAAGGCGATCCATCGCCTCATCAAGAAGAGCGACATCTCCTCGGTGCGCACCGTGTTCCACGCCCTGCTCCTCCTCGATGTCGAGGAGTTCGGGTACTTCATGGGCGTCGTGGAGCAGGTGGGCCTCGAGAGCAAGAGCACGGCGGTCGCCCTGCTGCGTGAGTTGGAGATCGCCTTCAAGGATGATGTGGACACCCTCATCGCGATCCAGAAGCAGATGCTCGTCTTCGACGGTGAGGACACCGTGGCCCGCGACAATCTGGTGAAGAGCTACAAGCTCAAATACAAGGATCACTCCCGGCTCAAGAGTTGCCTCGACTCTTCACACCTGACCAGCAGCTTCAGCCGCGACATCATCTACGCCATCGAAGATTTCGAGACGAACATCGCCTTCGACAAGGGGACCTTCGTCTTTCAGAACTCGACCAACCGCATCGGCCGGATCCGGTCCATCGACGAGAACGATGTGATCGTGGACTTCGCCGGCCAGAGCACCAAGCAGGGCTCACGCCTCTCGACCGCCATGGCCTTCAAGAGCCTCCAGGCCCTTGACCGCGGCCATATCTGGGTGCTCAAGAGCGTCTTGCCACGCGAGCGCCTCACCGAGAAGGTGGCTGAGGACATCCCCTGGACCTTGATGACCCTCATGCGGAGCTTCGACGGGAAGATCAACCTCAAGGAGCTGAAGGCGGAGATCGTCCCCTCCATCCTCGCTGCGCGCCAGTGGACCAGCTGGCTCTCCAAGGCGAAGAAGGAGCTGATGACCAATCCCCTCTTCGACCTCAGTGTCAACGAGACCGATACGTATCTCTTGCGCTCGACGCCGGTGAGCTACGAGGAGAAGCAGCTCTCCGTCTTCCGCAGCGAGAAGGACATCTACGACAAGATCAAGTGCCTCAAGGATTTCATCGCCAGCAAGGGTGATGTGGAGAGCGACTTCTTCTTCGAGATGGTGCGCTACTTCAGCGATATGTTCTTCGAGGAGAACGGCGCCTACAAGCCCATCGTCGATGTCACCGATGCGACCTTCAGCGCGTACCTCCTGCTCAAGGACCTGGTGGTCCGCCAGAACATGAACTTCCTCAGCTGGCCGGAAAACCTCGCGTTCAACACGCTCTATGAGCGTGCGGAGGGGATCGGCGAGATCTTCGCCGCCATCAAGGATACGGAGATCAAGAAGAGCTTCATCGACCATGTGGTCGACGAAGTGCCCACGTGGACCAAGGTGTTGCCCGAGCTCTTCCCCTCCTACCTGACCAGCTACATCCCCGACATCTACCGCCACCACAAGAAGAACGCGGAGTTTGCAAAGGTCTATAAGGATGCCGTGGAGAACTTCAAGGATAAGAGGGCCATGCTCCTCTACTTGCTCAAGAGCGGAGATCCGAAGCTCTGGGCAAAAAGCGGCGTCACCAACGAACAGCTGCTCTTCGCCGAACTACAGCTGCTCGACTACGCCAACCGCCTCATCGAGAACCGCAAGGATGTGACGGAGAACCGCAAGATCAGCAAGGCCCTCATGGCCCTGCTCTTCGATGAGAAGAAAATCTTCACCTACATTGAAGAGGGGCAGGAGGAGCACGCCCAGAAGGTCTACAGCTTGGTGGCCAACGTCTTCGGCCTCAGCGGTGGACGGAAGATCGAGGTCAAGCACGCCATCAGCGAGCGCTTCCCCTCCTTCCGTTTCTTCGACGAGACCGCGGCGCCGGACAAGGATGGGTGGATCCCCACCGGGCTCTTCTGCAGCCAGGCATCCTTCGATGCCAAGAAGCGGGAGATCGAGCACATCCAGCACGTCGAGCTGCCCGAGGTAGCCCGTGAGATCGGGAATGCCCGTGAGATGGGAGACCTCAGGGAGAACAGCGAGTACAAGTTCGGCAAGGAGAAGCAGTCC
>LSQX01122311.1_pt3 | contig 11916 bp, 9 predicted proteins | sample 654561 | NCBI WGS metagenome assembly LSQX01 (sample SAMN04489861, study PRJNA283612) | anaerobic digester metagenome | isolation source: 4 biogas reactors fed with cattle manure at either 37C or 55C with and... | place: Denmark: Kongens Lyngby | collected 2014 | reverse complement strand
CTTGGTTTTGGCCTGCCAGGTCTCCAGGCTGGTGGCTATTTTGAACCGATGCTGATTATGATCCTGCCACCAGGCGGCTTTTTCGTCTTTGGTGTTTTGATCGCCCTGGCTCAGCGCATGTCCAAACGTTTTGAGAATAAGGATGCAACTGATGATGATATCTGCGCCGGTGCTATATCAGACCAGGCTGCCTGCTTGCTTTGCGGCGGTTGCAGTTTCGGCCGGGGCGGCCCGCAATCTGCTGATCAGGCAGAAGCGGAAATGCGCCGTATGGCTGCCCGTTCCCTTCAGAAGGATGCTGAATCCGGGAATAAAGGAGGTGCCAAGTCATGAGAGAGCTACTGATTATTCTCTTCAGCGCTATACTGGTCGATAACTTTGTTCTGTCGAAATTCCTGGGCGTCTGCCCGTTCCTCGGTGTCTCAAAAAATCTGAAAACAGCCATGGGCATGAGCATGGCCGTTATTTTCGTCATGCTGCTGGCCACCATGATCACCTGGCCGGTTTACCATCTGCTGCTTTGGCCAAATGATCTTGGCTATCTGCAGACAGTCTTGTTCATCCTGGTCATCGCCGCACTGGTCCAGCTTATCGAGATATTCTTGAAAAAAGTGGTTCCGCCTCTCTATCAGGCACTGGGGATCTATCTGCCGCTGATCACAACCAACTGTGCTATCCTGGGTGTTGCGATCCTCAACATCGATGAAGGCTATAGTTTTGTCGCCGCACTGGTAAATAGTTTGGGTGCCGGTGTTGGCTTCATGCTGGCCTTGTTTCTTTTTGCCGGGATACGCAGCAAGGTTGATCATGCCGATGTTCCCAAGTTTTTCAAAGGCTTGCCAATCACTCTGGTTTCAGCAGCGCTTGTTTCCATATCCTTTTTTGGCTTTAAGGGCTTGATTGAGAAGCTGTTCGGCTGAGTCCACAACAGGCAAACCATCAGGAGGTCCTGCTCATGTACATTATCTGCGCTATGCTTTCATTACCAGCCATTCTGCTGCCAACAGCGATCGGCGCGGCCATTGCCCTGGTGCTTGGCCTGATTCTGGTGGTTGCTTCCAGAGTCTTCGCCCTTCCGGTCGATGAAAAACTGGAAAAGATCAGAGCAGCATTACCCGGTGTCAACTGCGGTGCTTGCGGTTATTCCGGCTGTGACGGTTATGCCATGGGTTTGCGGGATGGCGATCCGGATGCCACCAAATGTCCGGTAGGAGGCAACGAAACAGCCGTGGAACTGGCAGAGATACTCGGTATGGAACCGCCTTCTTTTTTGCCCGAGGTGGCCTATATCTTTTGTCAGGGAACCGAGGAGCACACGCAGAAGCGTTTTGATTATTCCGGAGTTATCAGCTGTGCTGCCGCTCACGGACTTTTTTCCGGTCCGAACTCCTGTACCTACGGCTGTATGGGTTTTGGTGATTGTGTCGCGGTTTGTCCCTACGACGCCATTTATCTGTCAGGAGGAATCGCCCATATCGACAGCAGCCGCTGCAAAGCCTGCGGTTTATGTGTCAAAGCGTGTCCGAAAAACCTGATTGAGATTGTCCCGCGTCACTATAACGCCTATTCAGTTTCCTGCCGAAATCACTGGCCGGGAGCACAGACCCGAAAAAACTGCAAGGTTGGCTGCATTGGCTGCACACGCTGCTTCAAGGTCTGTCCGTCTGGCGCCATTACCATGGACGATTCGCTGGCTGTCATTGATCCGTTCCTTTGCACCCACTGCAACAAATGCCTGGAGGTCTGCCCGACTAAAGCGATCGTTCGTGGCCTTATGTTGGGGATGGATGATGAAGGGCGACCGATTCGCTCCCGCTCAGCAGATGATCCGGTAACTCCGACCAAACCACTGGCGCAGTTGGCACCAAAAACGAAGGTCTGATGAAACACTTCACATGTTTGGACGATGTGAGAAGATCTCAATCAGACAAGGAAACTCGCTGAGTTATATGGATTATAATAGATTGAACATCAGTCAAAAACTTGCTTTTTCCCTATCTCTATGTTATGATTTTTTGTGCGCGTTTCGCAGCAAACGCATAGGAGGTGTATAAGATGGCAAAGTGTGATATCTGCCAAAAAGACATGTTTTTCGGCAGGAAAATCAGCATCACCCGTTCCCAGATTTCCCGCAGGGCTCTGGTTCGGCAAAAAGCAAATGTTCGCCAGGTTCGGGTTGTTGTTGACGGTACGCCCAAAACCATGCATGTCTGCACAAGGTGCCTCCGGTCCAACGCGGTCAAGAGGGCCTGACACCGCGTTGTCGACTTATAGTCGCTGCACGGAACGTCAAGCAGAAAATGCCAGATAAGCGTGTCTATAACAGGACACGCTTTCTCTCTGCTTTCAGACATTATTTAAACTAGGGAAAAAGCCGCCGAACCACCAGAATGCGCTGCCAGATATCCTTATTTTCAGCGAGATTCATCAGACGGATCGTTGTTTGTTCAGGTCGGGCGAAAATCATTTGTCCTTCCCCCAGGTAGATTGCCAGCCCAGCAGCTTCTTTCTGTATCATACTATCTGCTATGATCATCAAGTCTCCGGGCAGCAGCGTGGTTAGATCAGGCAACCCTTCGGTTTTGGATATCATAAAAGGTACAGGTTTTCCGGCTTTTTCCAGTCCGCTGAGGGTTCGCGGCACCTGCAGGCCATTAACCTTTGCTGACAACCGGGTGATGCCGGCTGGGGAGATACCGCGGATCGTCTGACCATTTTCCATGTAGGTTACTTGAAGAAAAGACAATGCGGTATTGCAGAAGGCCTGTCTCAGATCATGAGGTTGCTGAAGTTCACCATCTGCCGGCAGAATCACAACACCATCGTCACTGATCCAGCCTGATGTCCCGCCAGGCAAAGCAACACGGGAAACTCCGGCACCGCGATAGTCTATATATAATTCTGTACCCATCATCACTTCGACGATCAGCGCGCCTTGCCTGGCATGCGACATAACTCTTTTGCTTCCGTTTACAACAACAGCCTTATAAATGAAAGTGGCAGGCTCAACCGATGTACGTTCCATGGTCAAATCGTCAGCCATCATGTAACCGTTCAGGCCGTCGTGCAAACGCACTGCTCTAAAACCAGGCATATCTGCCCCCTGCCGCAGCTGAACAGGCTCGTTGAAAAGCACCTGTGTCAGGCGGTCAGCTTTAATGTCGGGCTTATCGAAAACATCAGCTACTGGTTTCAGCACTACAGCCGTCTCATCGCTATACTGTGTTGGAAGGGTGGTTTGTTTAGCGTCCTGGCCTAGCTTCCAGCCGGCTTGCATTCGGGCTACGATCATAGGTGCCGCCCAGAAAACCAGCGCGATAATCAGGATCATGACCAAAAGTGGAAGCAGCCAGGCTGGCAGTCCTGATGTCCGCTTGGTGACATAAAGTCCTTTTTTATAGAACGACCAGTAGTGATCAACCTGGCGTGGCTCCCGCCAGGTCCTGCTTATGTTTTTATTGCGAGAAGAATCCGACGACTGTCGTGATTTCAATTGCTTTTTTCTGCTCATAGCGGCTCCCGATACAAGATCACACAATGAGCTATAGACAGGCCGGCTTCATGGGACATACTGACACTAATCGACATCCCGCCCATGCTCTGGTAGCGTGCAGCAGCGCCACCAGTCAAACATACTCGTGGCTGGCCGCCGGGCAGCCGCCTGATCTCGATATCCGTCCAGCGCACGCCCTGTGGCCCGATACCTGTCCCCAGTGCTTTGGCAACAGCTTCTTTGGCCGCGAACCTGGCTGCCAGAGAAGCTGCGCAGCCCATTGTCGGACGACCGGTGCCAATATGGCAATCTGCCTGTTCATCGCCTGTCCAGATTCTGTCCAGGAACGGACGCCCCTGTTTTTCTACCGCTTTCAGTATTCGGTCATTCTTGACTAAATCTATTCCACTTTGAACATTCATCTCGTACATCCCTGTTTTTTCGATTGGGCATAATCTTCATGTCATATCTCGATTTATGCCTATGATGATACACCAACATTCCGATTGACGCCAGACAGGACACCGTGTAAGAACAGGCTGGAACCGTTCATAAGCGATCCTATGGTATAATTATATGAGTACATTTTCCCAACTTGCGTAGCAAGTGGTCTTTAAATGCTGCTTGACAAGCTGAGGAGCTTGCTCCCCTGGCCAGATAACCTGCACAGCTGGATAAAACACTGAAAAGCTTTAGTTATGTTGAAAAAAGCAACCTTCGAGAAGCATATCTGTCTGTACGCACACCTCATGCCTGACGCGGTGCGCGATCAGAACAGCAGAACTGCAGATTGCAGGCCAGGAGGACACATGTATTATCCATTACGTTTCCACCCGGTTTATAAGAAATATCTTTGGGGAGGCCGTTCACTGGCTGGCCTGGGTAAAATTCTGCCGCAGGATAGCCAGATCGGAGAAAGCTGGGAAATATCGGCACACCCTCATGGTGTTTCTGTCATTGCCAATGGGCCACTGGCGGGGATCAGTCTTCCTGAAGCCTGCCGCAAACTAGGGCAAAACCTGCTGGGTACCGCGCTGCCCGACAAGGATATGCAGCGTTTCCCCCTCTTGATCAAGTTTATCGACGCTCACGATCGCCTGTCTGTACAGGTTCATCCGGATGACCTGCAGGCTGCCCGACTGGAACATGGCGAAATAGGCAAAACCGAAATGTGGTATGTTGTCTCTGCCCGGCCAGATGCACATCTTATCGCAGGCGTCAAGCCGGGCATCAACCGACAGTCATTCGCCAGAGCAATCAACGACGGATCCTGCCTTGACCTGCTTCAGGATATTCCAGTGAAGACCGGTGATGTGCTGAATATACCAGCCGGCACGGTTCATGCCATCGGAGCTGGCATGGTTATTTATGAAATTCAGCAGAACGCAGACACCACCTATCGTATTTTCGACTACAATCGGAAGGATGAAAAGGGCCAAACACGACCGCTTCATATTGAACAGGCTTTACAGGTCATTGATTTTCAGCACCGGGAAAAACCAGCTCTGATCAAGGGAATTTATTTGAAAGAACAAGGGATGACACGTCGCATTCTCGTATTGAATCAATATTTCCTGACAGAAGAACTAACGATAAACGGCAAAGCTGATATCCATGCCAACGGCAGTCGTTTCACAACGTTGACTCTCATTGATGGAAAAGGAAGCTTATCCTTCAGCAGTTCGGCTGGCCTGCATGTGTCTGTTCCTCTTTTCACAGGGGATTCTTTGCTGCTGCCTGCCTGTTTGCATCATTGGGTACTGTCCGGAGATATGAAGCTGATCCGCTGCCGTCCATCTCTCTTCCGTCAGGATGCTGCCCTGCTGGCCATGCGGCTCAATGGGTCTGATCAGGTGGCATCTGGAACCTGTCAGGAGAAGAATCACCAAGAGTACGGCGGCCCGGTAACAGAAAGTCTGCTACATGCAGAAAAAACAGGCCTGGTTTCGCTTGAACCCTATATTGAACGGATGACCAACAAGAGTGAATCGATACCTTCTGACTTTTGATACCTGATTATCAGGATCGACGCCGGCGGTTCAATTCCAGTCTTATGTCCTCGCCAAAAAAGCGGTAGACAGCAAATCCACCAACCAACCGGCTAAGCAGTCGCTCATCATACTGGTCTCTTAAGGAGACCGGATCAGCATTGCTGGAAATGATCATTTTACGGTCATTGCTCCGGCGGCCATCGATAACAGACAACAGGTCACCATAACGCGCCGCTGAACCTGACTCTGTCCCTAAATCATCAATCAGCAGCAGATTGCAATTCATCACACTGTCTTTCATCGTCGTACAATATTCCAGTCGTATCGGATCAGGATGAAAACTGGACAGCAAGATACGATGCTCCTGCAGGCAGTCAAACAACTGCGGCGCGGTCACATAAAGCACTGAAAAACCTTTTTGGAGCAAGGCATGGGCGATACAAGCCATGAGGAAAGTCTTGCCTGTTCCCGGCTTACCAATAAACAGCATGTCACGTGTATCTGGATCGGTGATATGGGCTACGAATCGTTCACTGACTTTCTTGAGGCCCATGATCTGCTGACGGGGTGACAGGTCAGACTGGTAAAGTGCAGGATTGGCCTGGTCCGAAAAGAGGCTTGCTTCAAAAGATGCAAAGGTCATGTTGCGCAAAGCGGATAGATTGGCTTCTTCCGTCAACAGCGGCACGACAACCGTCTGGTAACAGCTACAGCGCTCACCCCTGACTTGGCCGCTATCACGGCAGAGCGGGCAGGTATATCGTGGCTGATCAAAAGAACGGTCGATGCCATGCTCACGCAGATAGGCATCGCGCTCAGCCTGCAGGCGGGCCATGGAAGCGGCCGCACGGCGGGGACGGCCGGGTTCGATGGTTTCCAGCAACAGATCCGCACCGGCAGCAGTCAGTTCCCTGTCAATGCGCACCAGCGTCGGATGACGGCCATACACGCCTGCTACAAGGCGATCCCTAGCTTCTTCAGCATACATGCGCCGTTGCTCATACACACGCCTGACTTCCCGGCTGATCTGCTGTTTCACTCTTTTCCCTCCGTCAAACCTGCCTGCTTCATCAGATCCGTCAAAGCCATCTGCTGTGGTTCTTTATCTTCTGACACCGCAGCCTGTTCATCATCTACCTGAGCGACATCTTCATAAAACCCTTCCAGATATTCCCTGGAATAATCGCGTTGTTCAAAATTCCCCTGATTGCTGCGACGCTGACTTCCGGCGGGCGTGCCGGCCGCTATATGGCGCTCTTTGCTCAAACGCGCTGCTTTTTCTTCCTCATATAATTTTATCGCATCGGCATCATGCAGCTGATGTTCAAACCATTCCTGCATCAGCTTATCCATAAAAGCCAGGCTGGGCTGGCTTAAACGGCTGGTTTTGCGCAGGGCAAGTTCAATCACATCAAAGTCATAACCCAGTTGCTCCATCCAGCGAGCAACCATCTCATCATCATACTCGGTCATGCGCTTGCGCAGTTTACGCCCGATACGGCGGCTTGTTTTACTGACTTTATCATGGATCAGGAAATATTCATTTAAGTCATTAAAGGTGATAATGCCCCGCTTGGCCCAGTTCTCCGCGACAACAGAGATATAGGCCTTGCTGTCCAGCTTATTGCGTCTGGCACATTCCTGAAATAGCGCATAGATCACTTCCGGCTCAAATTTGTAGCGGTCAAACCAGTTGTCTATCTCTCCATACCAGGAAGGTGACATCATGCCCTGAAAAAAGGTGCGGGCAATATCAGACATCAGCTTCTCCCTTTTACTGAAGCGCTGGCTGTCGCCTGCATTTTCTAGCGGTTCTGAAGCTGTTCTGAGCCGGTATGTCCGTTCGATTTCTTTGGTCTTGACATCATTCAGTTCAATACTGCGGTCTTTCAATATGAGCAATTCTCCAGAAGCCAGTTCCAGCAGTGCAGCCTTAACCGTATCATTGTCCTCACCCAGCCGCCTGGCCAGATCCTGTTCTGTGATGCTGCGGCTGGTGCGTGCAGTCAACAGCAGAAACAAATATATTTTCACTGCCAGGCCACTAAGCGCTGGCACATACTCCAGTATAAAGATGTCCGGAACCATGGTGTCGGAAAGGAGTAATTTTCTGCTTTCATCAATTTGCATATCTGAACCTCCCTTACAGCCACCTCTTTGATAAAACCCCGCCCTGCAACAGGGCGGGGTTTTATTATAGCACGATCTGTGCGGTTGTGTCGTGTCGCTGGCCAGTCAGACAGCAAGTCAACGGGTTGACAGCCTGACTTACACGGTGTACTCAGCCAGTCTCTTATACGAATCATACCGCTCACGAGCAGCGGTCTCGGCACTGGTGAAGATCCTTTCAACCTGCTCGGGTGGATATTTCTTGAGCAGTGCAGAATAACGAACTTCACTCTTCAGGAAGGCGGTAAAATCACCGGCAGGTTCTTTGGAATCCAGTATAAACGGATTCTTGCCTTCAGCTTTCAGCATCGGGTTGTGGCGATAGAGATGCCAGTAACCCGCGTCGACAGCATCCTTTTCATGAGATTGGGAAATGGTCAGACCGCCACGGATCCCATGATTGATACAGGGGGAGTAGCAGATAACCAGAGAAGGCCCGTTCCAACGCTCAGCCTCAGCAAAAGCACGCAGTGTCTGGTTCTGGCTTGCGCCCATGGCGACCTGAGCCACATATACATAACCATAGCTCATAGCCATCATACCAAGGTCTTTCTTCTTGATTGGCTTACCGCCGGCAGCAAACTGAGCGATGGCACCGGTCGGCGTAGACTTGGAGGCCTGGCCGCCTGTGTTGGAATACACTTCCGTGTCCAGAACCAGAATATTGACATCTTCACCGGAAGCCAGAACATGGTCCAGGCCACCGTAACCAATATCATAAGCCCAGCCGTCACCGCCGATAATCCAGGTTGAACGTTTGACAAAGTAGATCTCCAGCGCCAGCGCCTTCTTTACAAGAGCAACGGCAGCGGCATCCTGACCATCATAAGCTTTTAGCGCGGCCACCAGAGCATCACTGGTTTCACGGGAACGATCCCCTTCCTCCATGGTTTCCAGCCAGTTGTTGATAGCGTCCGCCATAGTCGGTGAAGGCTCAATGTTCTGCAAATCTTTAAGCATCGCCGCCAAACGGGCTCTGATCTGTTTTACAGCCAGGTGCATGCCCAGGCCATGCTCGGCATTGTCCTCAAACAGGGAGTTGCCCCAGCTTGGTCCATGCCCGCGCTTGTTCATTGTGTAGGGCATGGAAGGTGCTGAACCGCCATAAATCGATGAACAGCCTGTCGCGTTGGATATCTGCATCCTGTCGCCAAACAGCTGGGTTACCAGTTTCACATAAGGTGTTTCACCGCAGCCGGGACAGGCCCCGGAGAATTCAAACAGAGGCTGCTCAAACTGGCTGCCCTTGACCGTATCTTTTTTCATGGGGTTCGCTTTTTCCGACAAGGTCATGGCATAGTCCCAGTTATCGGATTCATTGAGGTGGTCACCGATTGGCTGCATAACGAGGGCTTTTCCTTTCGCCGGACAGACCTGGGCACAAGAACCGCAGCCGGTGCAGTCCATCGCAGAGACCTGTATGCGATACTGGTACTGGTCGTAAGGCTTCATACCCTTTTTGGTGATAAAGGTTTCCGGTGCATTCCCTGTTTCCTCGTCTGTCAGCAGGAAAGGACGGATGACAGCGTGCGGACAGACATAAGCGCACTGGTTGCACTGGATACACTTGTCCACATCCCAGATCGGGATCTGTACTGCGATCATGCGTTTTTCATACTTTGCAGTGCCCTGGGGGAAGGTGCCGTCTTCACGGCCCGTAAAGGCACTGACCGGCAGGACATCTCCTTGTTGGGCATTCATGACATCAGCCACTTTGCTGACAAACTCCGGTACAACCCGCGAGGCAGCCGGCTTGTCCTTGGCGCTGGCCCATCCGGCCGGCACGGCAACGGCCCGTACCGCGCTGATTCCGGCTTCAACAGCCGAATAGTTCATGTTAACAACATCGTCACCTTTGGAACCATAAGATTTGACGATGGCTTTTTTCATATACTGGACAGCATCATCAACCGGGATAACTTCTGTCAGTTTGAAGAAGGCAGCCTGGCAGATGGTGTTGATCCTGCCGCCGAGACCAATGTCCGCAGCCAGTGTCACAGCGTCAATCGCATAGAAACGGATGTTTTTACTGGCTATTTCGCGTTTCAGCGAAGCAGGCAGATGCTCATTGATCTCTTCATCGTTCCAGATGGTGTTAAGCAGAAAAATACCACCTGGCTTCAGGGCTTTCAGCATATCGTACTTGTCAACATAAGACTGGTTGTGGCAAGCAACGAAATCTGCTTTGTTGACCAGATAAGGTGAGCGGATCGGCGTGTGGCCGAAACGAAGATCAGAGATGGTGACACCGCCAGATTTCTTGGAGTCATATGAGAAATAAGCCTGGGCATACATGTCAGTATGGTCGCCGATGATTTTTATCGAGTTTTTATTGGCACCAACCGTGCCATCTGAGCCAAGACCCCAAAAGCGCGCGGCAACAGCACCTTTTGAGGATACATCAATGGATTCCTCTTCCGGCAGGGAGAGGTGGGTCACATCATCAACGATGCCGATGGTAAAGAAATTCTTTGGATCATCCATTGCCAGGTTCTTAAAGACAGCCAGGATCTGATCCGGTGTTGTATCCTTAGATCCCAGACCGTAGCGACCACCAACAATTTGCGGGGCATCACAGCGGCCAGCATAAGCTTCACAAACATCAAGATACATGGGCTCTCCATGGGCACCGGGTTCTTTCGTGCGGTCCAGAACTGCGATTTTTCTGGCTGTTGCCGGTATAGCCTGCAGCAGGTGTTCCACTGAGAAAGGACGGTACAAATGAACTTTCACCATGCCTACTTTTTCACCACGAGCGTTCAAGTAATCAATGGTCTCTTCAATGGTGTCACAGGCTGAACCCATGCAGATAATGACCCGGTCAGCGTCCGAAGCGCCATAATAATTAAACAGTTTGTAGTTGCGCCCGGTCAATTTGTTGATCTCGTTCATATACTGTTCGACAATCGCCGGAACAGCATCATAAAACGGATTGCTTGCCTCACGAGCCTGGAAGAAGACATCGGGATTCTGGGCAGACCCGCGCAAAACGGGCCGATCTGGATTCAGTGAACGATCGCGGAATTGCTGGACAGCTTCCATATCGACAAGGCCGGCCATATCTTCGTAATCCATCACTTCAATTTTTTGAATTTCATGTGATGTTCTGAAGCCATCAAAAAAGTGCAGGAACGGCACACGGCTTTTGATTGCCGCCAGATGGGCAACAGCTGCCAGGTCTGCGGTTTCCTGCACGCTGGAAGCGGAAAGCAGGCTGAAACCTGTCTGCCGGCAGGCCATGACGTCAGAATGGTCACCGAAAATGGACAGGGCATGGCTGGCCAGCGTTCTGGCAGAAACATGAAAGACGCCAGGAAGCAGTTCACCGGCGATTTTATACATATTGGGGATCATGAGCAAAAGGCCTTGAGAAGCCGTATAGGTTGTTGTCAGAACACCAGCAGCCAGTGAACCGTGGACAACGGCAGATGCTCCTCCCTCCGACTGCATTTCCACGACATTGACGGTCTGGTCGAATATATTCTTTCGGCCTTGCTGCGCCCATTGATCCGTCAGGTCAGCCATGGGCGACGACGGCGTAATCGGATATATGCCCGCCACCTCCGTAAAGGCATACGAGGTATAAGCAGCAGCAGTGTTACCGTCCATGGTCATGTACTTTTTCTTTTTTGCCATGAGTTTTTCTCCTTTATCTTTGTTTGCTTATGTAAGCAGAAGATCAATAAACCAACAAATATTATACCACAGGAACATAGGCTCAGACAACTAAACTGCGGCCGCTCATTTCAACGGGAACAGGCAGGTTGATCAGCCCGAGCAGCGTCGGAGCCAGATCAGCCAGACGGCCCTCCCGCAGCTGAAAATCACCAGCGCCGGCAATGATCAGCTCCACCGGTAAATTTGTATGCGCGGTAAACGGGCCGCCGCTGGAAGGGTCAATCATTTGCTCCGCGTTACCATGATCCGCTGTAATCAGGACAAAACCACCTGCCTGGAAAATCGCATCGCAGACTTGCCCGACACAGGTGTCAACCGCTTCCACCGCCTCCACCGCAGCATCGAAAAAGCCGGTATGGCCGACCATATCGCAATTTGCGAAGTTCAGGATGATAACATCGTAACGGTCTGAGCGGATGCGCTGCACGGCTTCCTCAGCGACCAGAAAGGCACTCATCTCAGGTTGCAGATCATAGGTCGCGACCTTGGGTGACGGGATCATGCAACGATCTTCACCCTGGTATTCCTTTTCTGCTCCTCCGTTGAAGAAGAACGTAACATGCGGATATTTCTCTGTTTCCGCGA
>LSQX01071211.1_pt1 | contig 11916 bp, 8 predicted proteins | sample 654561 | NCBI WGS metagenome assembly LSQX01 (sample SAMN04489861, study PRJNA283612) | anaerobic digester metagenome | isolation source: 4 biogas reactors fed with cattle manure at either 37C or 55C with and... | place: Denmark: Kongens Lyngby | collected 2014 | reverse complement strand
AGATGTGTATAAGAGACAGGCGGTATACCGTACAAAGGATCGAGAATGAAAAGAAACCTTTTCAAAGCGTATGATATTCGTAGCAAACAGAGCAATTTCGATGAAGAGACCTCTTTGGGTCTCTGTCATGCGATCGCATACTACATGCTACATGATGTGAAGACCAAAAGCGTGGTTCTGGCCCGTGACTCTCGCCTAGGTGGCGACACTCTGATGCAGACTGCCCTGGACATCTTTGTCCAGTCCGGTCTGACCGTTTATCTTGAGCCCAACCCCATAGGATCATGCCAGTTCTACTACGCATGCATGCAGCATCCTGAAAGTGGCTGCGTCATGATAACGGCAAGTCATAATCCCGGGACCTATCTCGGCATGAAGATTGTGGCTAAGGATGTGGAGAGTGTCTCCCTTGAAAGCGGCCCTGAAGGCGGGCTTGGCAAGATCGAGTTTTATTATGAGAAGCCCCTCCTGGCAAATAAGAGAAAGGGTGGGAAGATTGTCCCGCTCAATACGATGGACCAGTTCATCGACTACTCCATGCGCCTCTCTGAGGTCCCCTCAGGCAGTCTGGAAGGGTTGCCTGTTGTCTGTGACTTCCTACATGGAAGCTTTGGCCTTGCAATAAGCCGCGCCCTCACCCAGTGTGGTGTCCAGGGAGTCTATCGCCACCTTGTTCCTAACGGCAACTTCCCTGTAGGCGATCCCAATCCAGGTATGGAAGGAAGCATGAAATCAACGTTGGCATACCTTGCAGAAAATCCAACTGACCTCTGCTTTGCCTATGATGGTGATGGGGACAGGATGGACCTCATCTATAAGGGAAGCCAGCTCTCACCGTCCTTTGTTATGAGCGTCATCGCCAGCGAAGTAGCGACGATGTTTGCCCCGTATTTTGGTATGGAAGCAGAGAGCTTTGAACCTACCTTCCTGTTCGATATCAAGGCATCCCCAACAGTGCTGTTGAAAAGTGTCATGCAGGGCAAGAAGATAGCCCTGGTACAGAATGGACACTCCTACATCAAGAGTGCCTTGGTGAAGGGACGAGCAGAGCACATCCTTGCTGCTGTGGAGGAGTCCGCCCACTACTATCTGCAGTTCCCCCAGAGTGCAGGCGCTTGGGATAGTCCCAAGTTCTCCACAGAAAACACCCTGTTCTATACCCTGTTGGTCCTCAAGGCTTATGTGCAGGACCCAGCTAGGTTTGATGAGGCCAAAAGACTGCAGGACAGCTCCTGGAGAGCCAGAGAGTGGTCCATCATGATCAAGGAAGCAGCCAAGCGCATAGCATTGCAAAGTGAGATAGAGGAGCTCTTGTTCAAGATGGGCGCTACCAAGGTAACTGAGAACGAACAGGGAGAAAGCCTCGGGGCTTCGCTCTACCGTTTCAATCTTCCTGTGCACTATGATGCAACTGCTGAGCTAAAGAGCCCCTGGTTCCAGGTATTCCAGCGTGTCAGTCAGAGTGAAGACGCCCTGCTTAGGTGGGAGGTCATAGCTAGTGACGAGCGTATAGGACAGAGGGTGTTTGAAGAGATTGCAAAAGTGCAGCAGAGGTACAGGTAATACGTTAGAAAAAGGGCAGGCATCTTCAGCATGGGGTGCCTGCCATAAGTTTAAAATGTCATCAAGGGACATTCATACACCAAGCCAAGGGAGTGTCTTTTTTACCCTATCGTTTCTAATAGGAATGTTTTCATGATTGGCCAGGCCAAACAATTCAGTTATCGTACTCTCTCCCACGGTCTTCAGCATATATTCCGGGTCGTGTATGCAACGGGCCAAACGGACCGGATAATCCTCTTGGCCAAAAAACAGATACGTACATGTCTTCTTGATTTTCCCCTCAGGATTCCTGTCGATGAATGCTTTTTTACGATTTTCAAGACCCTCCTTAATATACCTGTAACTGCTAAATGAGAAGACTCCATATCCTAAAATATCTGCTATATCCTCGTTACTCATGGTCTCAAGTTTCTCTTCGCTTGAAAAAGCACTGGCAACTTGTTGATACCGTGGAACAGCATCGTGGTCAAGCCATTTGTCATTACTGGCAATAAATTCGGGAATGAACGATTTCACTCTTGAAGCGACTTGTATCCTGGAAAGCCCTGTACTCGGCCTGTATTTTTCATCTGCCCCATACGTCTCTCCCACCCACCAGACAAATCGGTCTATTTCTATCCGCAATGGGATTGAGTGCCACCTTCGCTGTCCGAACTCTTCAAATATATCTGTGAGGTGCCCATAAGAGGAGAGGAAGTCTTGATATTCTTTTTGGAAACGTATAATTGATTTTTCTAGAGGAGTCATCTTCTTCTCTTCAATTCCTGCATTGTTAAAGAAATACGAACCCATCATATTTGCTAGCATCTTTGCAAAGTTGAAATCGGTTCTCTCTTCCGGTATTTTATCTTTCATGAAGGCCTTGAATAATTCCNNATTGTTTCCTTTTCTGTGATTTCGATTACAACTTCTTGGTTTCTGCAGAGACCGTTATTCGTGAAGTTTGCAGATCCCAAAAAAGCTATCCTCTGGCCAATAATATAGAATTTCGGGTGAAAATGCTCATCGTTAAAAAATCTGATATTCACGTTTTTGTGCGCGAAAGCTTTTTCAAGCGCTTTAACGCTCGTTCCTTTCCCTAGCCTGACAATTAGTGACACCGAACAGTTTTGATGTATGATTTTTTCTAGGGTTTCCCAATCGGTGAAAAATGCTGAGGCAATGCAGATAGCATCATTTTTCGCTTCATTGATTAGAACATTTCTAAAGCGTCCGTTAGTATCTTGAGAATTAGTTATTAGGCGCATTCCTTACTCCTGAAGTATGGCGGTACACACAATACATGTACAACACCTCCTATTTCATGACAGGCTTGCCAGTGTTCGCTGGTATGATGATCCATAAGTTTTCTTTTATAGAAACCATACTGACTGGGCTTTTATACATTGTCATGGTTAGATTCCACCGGAAATCTTAATGTTTTCACCTGTTGTAAATGATGAGTCTTCACTCATCAGATAGGCTACGGTACCGGGAATTTCATCAATTGAGCCATAGCGACGCATAGGGATTTCGCCGACCATCTGTTTGGCCACTACACTGCGGTCCTTATCGTAGTACTGCGAGTTTGCAGCAGCCTGGAGATCGACCTGCCTGTCCCACATGAAGCCTGGGCCCATATAGCCGGGACTGATGGCATTGACCCTGATATTGTAAGGGGCGAGATCCTTGGCTGCAGTCTGAGTGAGGCCGACAAGAGCAAACTTGGAAGCCCCATAGGCTGCCATATTCACCGGACCACCGACTCCTGCCATGGAAGCGGTGTTTACGATCACTCCGGATTTTTGCCCTACCATCACTGCCGATACTGCCCGAAGTACATGGAAGGCACCGATGAGATTGATCGATATCACCTGATGGAAATCCTTTACAGGGTAGGTGTGTATCTGGCTGAAGGCACCTTGGATACCTGCGTTGTTGAAGAGCTGGTCAATCTTGGAGAAGTCCTTCACAATCGCTTTCACCGTCTCCTCCACTTCACCATAATCAGCTACATTGCAATTATATCCGATGCAGCGCACCCCTATCATCGTAATCCTTTGAATGGCATCTTTCATGTCTTTCAGATCGATCAGAGCTATATCAGAACCTTCACTGGCCAGGCGTAGGGCAGTTGCGACGCCTATTTCTCCTGCACCTCCTGTAACCACACAAACTTTTTTACTGAATCTGTTTTCAACCATTGCTGCAATCTCCTTCTTCCAATCATAGTAACCCATGACGCTGACATTCTATATACTCATCTTCTCATGATAGTCCAAAGTTCCGGTAAGAGTTGAGCCTAATCGGCTCAGAGGCTCCTTTGAAAAAGGAGTGCAGTATCAGAGGGGCTTGGGATGTGACTTGTTTCTTTGACGTTGGCATTTGCCGTTTACGTTAGAGAACCCTATGCCTTGTCAGGATTGGCTCAGTTCTTTTCTGGACAGGAAAAATACCCTCGCTCTCTTTTTTGCCTAAAGGGAGCGAGGGTAGTTAAATAGCTTCTGATTTGATTTTCGTCGCTATGGTCGGAACCGTTTCTAGGTTCCTGATGGAAATATCCTTAGATGTACCATGTGAAGTTGTTGTTATCTGCCAGCTGGTTCGCAAAGCGAGGCAGGGTCCTTACAGGGTAGACCTCCGTATGGTCATCATGTTCCAGCATGGGGGTAACAATCCTCCAGGATTCTGTGATCTCCCTCATGGTGGGGAAGAGGCTCTTGTCCCCCTGCAGTATTTTCTGCAGGATCTGCTCATACGCTTCGGGTGTGTTGGCTCCGAAGGTCTCAGCCTGGTTAAACCGGAAGCGCACAGGCTTTGATTTCCAGGATGTGTTGGGCTGTTTCAGGTTGACGCTGATGTCTATGGTCAGTTCAGGATGGATGTTGATGATCACAGCATTCTCTGCGATGCTCTGGTCGTGCATGACATCTTTTGTCGTATTCTTGAACTTCACATAGATGAGGCTCTTTGCCTCAGCCTGCATCTTTCCTGTGCGGACATAGATGGGGATATTTGCAAAAAGGTACGTATTTACATAGAGCTTGAGGGCTGCATAGGTAGGCACGTCGACGACATGTCCGCTGTTTGCACCCAAGGATTCATATCTGCCCATGGAGAATTCCTCTACAGAGGAAATTGCCTTGAGCACTTTCACTTTTTCAACAGCAATGTCCTCAGATGAGAGAGAGGCGGGCTCATTCATGGTAAGGTAGGTCACTATCTGCATGATATGGTTCTGGATGGTATCGCGAACCACCCCGATCTTCTCATAGAAACCGAGCCTCTGGTCGACCCCGTGAGTCTCATCAAAGATGATCTGTATGCTTTCAATCGAGTCCTTATCCCAGATACTGCGTATGATGTCATTGTGGAAACGCATGATGAGCAGGTTTTGCATGAACTCCTTGCCCAGGTAGTGGTCGATCCTGAATATCTCCTTGTCTTCAAAGGCGGTTTCAAGGATCCTGTTATAGCGGACAGCGGATTCAAGGTCAAAGCCAAAGGGCTTCTCCACCACAATCTTCTTGGTCAGGGTACAGATACAGTCCATGGATGAGTCGACTTCTTGTATCTGATGGATGGCCTCCTCGTAGAGGGAGGGCTGTAGGGCGAGGTAGTAGATAAGCTCCACGCTCTCCTTGCCCACGACCATGGACTTGAGTTTTTCTGTAAGGTTTTTGGTCGCCTTGGGGTCTGCCATGTCGTATGGAAGGTAATCTAGGTGCTCAAGGAATTCTGGTGCCGCACTTTTGTCTATGATGGTGTCTACAAAAGCCGCGCGGTCCTCAAACCTTCTGCCAAGGGCAAGAATATCAAATTCAAAGCCTTTACCTATGAGCTGCTCATATGCAGGATAAAGTTTTTTCAGGGCCAAATCCCCTGTCCCGCCGTATTGTATGATGATTCTTTTCATTGGGTCACTCCTTGATGTCGGTGATTATCGTCACAGGAAAGTCATGGTGGAAGAAGAAGGAGCAGGGAAGGGTGTTTGCTGTCTCCTTGTCGGAGAGCAATCGATTGAGTGCTTCCCGCTTTCCCTCGCCAAGGGCCAGTAGGTATACAGGGCTCTGCTGTGCATGGTCCAAAAAACCTCTGTAGGTAAAAGTGACCCTTTCGCTAGGGGGTTTCGGTGAGTTGGTGATTAGAGCAGTCTGTCCGGAATCTTCTGAAGGGTAGGATCCGGGAAATAGGGAGGCTACGTGACCATCCTCACCAATCCCCAGGTAGACAAGGTCAAACTTTGTGCTCTTGTTTTCAAGCAAGGGTTTGCCTACACGTGGGACGGTCAGGCTGGATTTGGCAAATCTCTTGCTCTCAACGGCCTTGTCCAGACCCGCTTCCATGAGGGTGTCTGAGTTCAATTCACCGCTGAGCCTCTCATCAAGGAGGTATAGCCTGATTCGTTTGAAGACAGAATCATCCAGACCAAGCATGCCTTGGATAAGGTGTCCGGCACTTCTTCCGCCAGGGAGACCAATGTGAATCAGTTCATCTTTTCGCTTTGCAATCTCTTCAATATGGGTACGAACGAGCATTTGCAGTTCAGGTGACCCGGTTATCATTAATTTCTTCATACATTGAATATACTAAATAACATGGGAGGAGAACAGAGGCAGGAGGAGGCGCAGCAGCAAATAGGCTTATTGATTGTTAGCTTCCAGTTTTTCCTTTGCAATTGCCAGCATCAGCTTTATGCGGTTTTCCTGGTTCACATGGGTCGCCGACGGGTCATAGTCGATGGGCACTATATTCGCATCGGGGGCTTTCTCCGTCACTGTCCTGATCATGCCCTTTGCACAGATATGGTTGGGTAGGCAGCCGAAGGGTTGGGTGCAGACGATGTTCTTATACCCTATATGGACCAGCTCAAGCATCTCCGCCGTGAGAAGCCAGCCCTCTCCCATCTTGACTCCGTAATCGAGGATACCTTCGTTGAGTTTCTTCAGTTCGACATAGGTGGACGGGACGGTGAAACATCCCTGTTTTCTTATTGCTTCTAGGGACATCTTCTCGACCATGAACAGCAGTTTCATCCCCCATTGGGTAAAAAGGGAGGAAAAAAACCTTCCACCATAGTATTTTCGGTCGGTGATGGCGTTGTCAGCCCCATAGTAGAGGAATCCCATCATGGAGGGGACCATCACCTCACAGCCCTGATCCTCAAGAAACTGCTGGAGGTTGTTGTTTCCCAGAGGGGCGTATTTCATGTAGATCTCACCTACGATTCCAACTTTGATCTTATCTGTCTTGGCGACGGGTATCTGGGCGAATTCCCGGGCTATGGCATTGAGGTTGTTCTTCATGGCCCACCCGATGTAGCCCCTGTTGTTTGCAAATTTTTCTGAAAGGATGGCTGTCCATTTGGCGACCAGGGAGTCGGCTTCCCCTTTGTTTGTTTCATAGGGTCGGACCTGGTTTGAAAGAGTCATCAGAAGATCCCCATAGACAAAGCCGGCATACGCTTGCAGCAGCATGAAGGGGGTAAGCTTGAGACCGGGGTTCTTCTCCATTCCCTTCAAGTTGAGGCTGATGACAGGAATCTGCTCCAGCCCGCAACGTTTCAAGGCCTTTCTCAGAAGGAAGATATAGTTGCTTGCCCGGCATCCTCCACCTGTCTGACTGATCACCAAGGCAGTCTTGTCCACGTCATAGAGTCCGCTCTTTAAAGCGTCGATCATCTGCCCTATGACCAGCTGGGCCGGGTAGCAGATGTCGTTGTGCACGTATCTCAAGCCCTCCCTGATGACATTGGGTCCCTCGTTCTCCAGGAGGATGGCCTTGTAGCCATGATTGATGAATACCTCCTTGACCAAGGTGAAATGCACCGGGGACATGTTGGGGATGAGTATCGTGTACTCTTTCTTCATCTCTTTCGTAAACTTGACTGCCATTACCGGTTACCCTCCTCAAGTGCCGCTAACAAGCTTCTGATACGGATCTTAACAGCCCCGAGGTTTGTAATCTCATCGATCTTTATCTGGGTGTAAATCTTTTCGCTATCATGAAGGATATCTCTGATCTCATCACTGGTTACCGCATCAAGGCCGCAGCCGAAGGAGACCAGGTGGATGAGGTTCATGTCTTGCTGACTGAGCACATACCTCGCCGCGTCATAGAGACGGGCGTGGTAAGGCCACTGGTTGAGGACCTTACGGCTCTCTTTTTTCATTTTGTGTGCAATGGTGTCCTCACTGATGACGGCACACTCACACTGCAGCAGCAACTGGTCGATTCCATGGTTTACCTCGCTATCCAGATGATAAGGGCGGCCGGCGAGGACGATGATGGGCCATTTCTTGTTTCGGGCATTTTCGATGATGATCTCACCTTGTTTCCGGATTGCTTTCAGATATGCCTCATGAGCTTCGTAGCCACGCTTGCAAGCCTGCCTGATCTCCTTGTTGGCGATGCCATAGGGTTTCCCCAGTACAGCATAGAGCCGTTTGGGAAGGAAGGAGCGGTCCGCCAAAGATAGGTAGTCGCTGATGAAGGTTATACCTTCTTCCTGTAGGGCGGGGATATTGTTTTTCAACACCTCAGGATAGTAGGCGACGACAGGACAGTTGAAATGGTTGTCTCCCTTGTGCTCATCGATGTTGTAGCTGCTGCAGGGATAGAAAATGGTTTTTACCCCCTCATCCAGGAGGTATTGGATATGTCCGTGCATCAGCTTTGCAGGATAGCAGACCGTGTCGCTGGGGATGGTCGACTGCCCGTCAAGATAGGTCTGCCTGGTCGACGGAGGGGAGACCACAACCTCAAAGCCCAAATACGAGAAGAACGAATGCCAGAAGGGGAGTTGCTCCATGAAATTCAACTGGAAAGGAAGGCCTATCTTTCCCCTCCTGTTCATGGATGGCTTGAACTGTGCCAGATACTGCTGCTTGAAAGCGTAAATGTTCAGCTCTTTGGGGTCGCTGATGAAGCTTTCGGGTTTGACGATACGGTCACATTTGTTCCCGCTGATCAGTTTCCGTTCGTGGTCGAAGCGGTTGACGGTCAAGAGACAGTAGTTTGTACATCCCTTGCAATGGAGGGTCTTGGTGGTGTGGGAGAAATGTTTCAGCTGGTCGAGTTGCAGCAGGGTAGTCCCCAAGGGGACGCTCTGATGCATTTTCTTGGCATAGAGGGCGCAACCATATGCTCCCATCAGGGCCGCTTCCTGGACACGGACAACATTCGAGCCAAGCTCCATCTCAAATGAACGTAACACCGCATCATTGAGGAATGTCCCCCCCTGAACCACAATATGTTCACCGAGCATCGAGGGGTCAGTGGACCGGATGACCTTGTATAGGGCATTCTTCACCACACTGATGGCAAGGCCGGCAAAGATGTCAGGAACGGAAGCACCGTCCTTTTGTGCCTGTTTGACCGAACTGTTCATGAAGACTGTGCATCGGCTGCCCAAATCCACCGGATGTTGTGCTCCAAGGGCGAGTTTGGCCGCCTGTTCGGGAGTATAGCCCAAGGCGTTTGAAAAAGTCTGCAAGAAGGATCCGCATCCTGATGAGCACGCCTCATTGAGGAAGATGTCGTCGATGAAACCATCGGCGATCTTAAAGCACTTGATATCCTGGCCCCCGATGTCGATGATAAAGTCCACCTGGGGATTGAAAGCCTTTGCACTGGTGTAATGGGCCATTGTCTCGACAAGGGAGTACTCCAGGTCAAAGGCCTGCTTGATGAGATGCTCCCCGTATCCGGTGGAGCACCCTTTGACAAGAGATATCCTGGGATACGTGACCATGAAGGTGCTGAGGAACTCCTTGACCAGTTGGACAGGATTACCGTTGTTGCTCTGATAGCGGCTATAGAGCACCCGGGACTCATTGTCGAGTATGCACACCTTGACTGTGGTCGATCCTGCATCGATTCCTACAAAAGCATCCCCTTCATAGGTTTCAGGGTCGCCATAAGCTAGTTTCGCATTGGAATGTCTCTTTGAAAAGCTCTCGTATTCCTGTGGATCCTTGAAAAGGGGAGGGATCGAGGTATAGTTGACCTTGACCTCGGTCTCCTCAACGATTCGGATCAGTTCCTTGAGAGAAAGCGTAATGTCATTACTGGCCAAAGCTGTTCCCAAAGCCACGAAGTAGAGGGAATTGTCCGGGCAGTTGCCCTCAAGCTTGAGGGTAAGGTCAAACGCTTTGCGTAGCTGGGGGAAGAAGGTAAGAGGTCCGCCAAGATAGACCACCTGCCCTTTTATGGGCCTTCCCTGGGCAAGGCCCGCAATGGTCTGGTTGACGACAGAGTAGAAGATCGAAAGGGCCAGGTCTTCTTTCGCGGCCCCTTGATTGAGTAGGGGTTGGACATCACTCTTGGCAAACACCCCACATCTGGAAGCTATGGAGTAGGTCTGTTGGGCCTTGCTGGCAAGCGAGTCCATCTCATCCTGGCTCACATGAAGCAGGGAAGCCATCTGGTCGATGAATGAGCCTGTACCTCCGGCACAGGTCCCGTTCATACGCACTTCCATCTGGTCTCCCAGGAAGAGGATTTTTGCGTCCTCCCCTCCGAGTTCGATGACTACATCACTGCTGGGAAGGTAGTGCCTTACCGCAAGACGTGTCGCATAGACCTCCTGGACAAACGTAAGGTCCAGGTTTTGGGCCAGGCCCATTCCGGCAGAACCGGAAATGCTGATAGTTATGTCTTTGTCGCCAAATTCCTCAAGAACAGCAGAGAGCAAAGTTACTGCAGTCTCCCGAATTTGAGAAAAATGACGAGTGTACTGTGCATGTACAAGATTTCCAGTATCATCAAGGACCACGCTTTTCATGGTGGTGGAGCCAACATCTAATCCGATTCTCACCGAAATGCCTCCCGCTTACAGAAACAATACCTAAATTTCCCTACTTACCATAGTGAATATCTAGAGTTTTATACACATTTGCATAAAGTGTCTATATACGATCACTCCCTGCGGTTGCCATCAGGGCCGAAATCCACAGTTTTTGTATCTTCTATCGCTTTTTCAAGCAACTCTTCAATTTCCATCGCTTCAAAATGTGCTGTGACGCTTCTCTTGTTCGGGCGGACAAGCGGGTGTTTCGGACTGAAGATGATGCAGCAGTCCTCATAGGGGAGAATGGAGGTTTCATAGGTTCCGATTTTCTTGGCAATATCCATGATCTCCTGCTTATCCATCCCCACAAGCGGACGCAGTACCAGCTGGTCGCTCATGCTGTCGGTGAATACCATGCTTTCCAAGGTTTGGCTTGCAACCTGGGCAAGGGCCTCTCCTGTGACGATAGCACTGCCATCCTGCATCAGTGAGATGGCGTTCGCCACCTTCATCATCGCTGCACGGAACATCAGGGTGTGCTCGTCCTCGGGGCTATGGTCCCGTATCCAGAGTTGCACATCTGTAAAGGGAACCACGTGCAAGCGGGTCCCTTGCAGGTAAGGTGCGATGAGGGAAGCGAGTTTCTCAACCTTCTGCAAGGCCTGCTCACTGGTATAGGGAGCTGCATGGAAGTAGATGCACTCCTGCTTAAGGCCTCGCTGGGCCATCCTGTAGGACGCCACAGGGCTGTCTATGCCTCCGCTAAGCAGAAGCATACCTTTTCCCGCTGTGTTGACCGGCAGGCCTCCAGGGCCTGGTTGTGGGGAGGTGTACAGGTATGCCTTGTCACGTATTTCACAGAAAATGGTTTTATCAGGATATTTTGCATTAACCTTCATTTCAGGATAGGCGGAAAGGACAACCCCTCCCAGTTCGCAGTCTATCTCGTAGCTGCTCAAGGGGAACTGTTTGTCAGCTCTTCTTGTTTCGCTCTTGAAGGTACCGGTACCCGATGCGAACGGTTCTTCCTTGATAAGAAGGGTTGCATTGGCCTTGATGATGTCCATATCTTTTTCGCAGCGTATGCACTTGGAGAAGCCTACCACTCCAAAAGTGGTTCTAAAGGCTTTTTGAGCCTGCTCCTCTGGACATTCGTTGCTAATTTCAAAGTAAAGGCGGCCTTTTTGCTTGGAAACTACCGTGCGGTAGGGCTTGAGTTTGGCTTTGATGTTGAGCTTGAGCCGTTTTTCAAAAAAGTCGCGATTCAGGCCTTTTAGTGATATTTCCCCGAGTCTTACGAGGTAGAGGGTGGAATCTTTCATGTTAGCTCCTTGAAGGTTGAGTGAATAGCCGAGGCGAGTAGCCCGGCTTCCTCTATCGTAGTCTCTCCGCTGAAAGAGAGACGCAGGCTGCTTTTGGCATCAAGGGGATGGACATTCATGGAGAGGAGCACCCCCTGGCTTTTTTGCTTTGTATTGTTGGAACAGGCTGAGCCTGAAGATACACAAAAGCCTTTTGTATAGAGCATTCTGGTGAATACTTCGCTGGGCCAGGGTTTTACTGAAACAGTGAGTATATACGGT
>LSQX01034115.1_pt1 | contig 11919 bp, 9 predicted proteins | sample 654561 | NCBI WGS metagenome assembly LSQX01 (sample SAMN04489861, study PRJNA283612) | anaerobic digester metagenome | isolation source: 4 biogas reactors fed with cattle manure at either 37C or 55C with and... | place: Denmark: Kongens Lyngby | collected 2014 | reverse complement strand
CCGAGCGGCTACGTGGGCGGCGCCACCCTCGATGGCCACCCCGAACTCGCGGCGCGCGGCTTCTACATGCGCCGCCGCGCGGCCTACGAGGAGCCGCTGCACATCCGCTTCCGTACCGAGGATCCCGACGACGAGATCATCTGGGCCGCCAAGTACCCGATCACGGTCACGCCCCGCAAGGACGACTGCCACCCCGACCTCACGCGCATGACGTCCGTGCCCTTCGGCCAAAACGAACTCGAGTGCGACCTGGGCGCCTTCGAGACGCTCTACATCTTCGCGACACGCCCCACCCACGAGGGCTCGCAGGCCACACACATCACCTGGTCCTTCAAGCCCTACATCAACATCCTCGACCCGCGCGCCGTGCAGCGCTTCATCGAGCTGGTCTTCGAGCCGATGGAGCAGGCCGCGCCGGGCTGCTTCGCCCGCGCCGACGCCGTCTTCACCGACGAGCCGAGCCTGATGACGGCCTGCGTGCGCGGCTACGAGACCTGGCCCTGGGCGCTGCTGCCCTGGAAGGACGGGCTCCTCGAGGATTTCGAGGCCGAGTACGGCTTCGACCTGCGTCCGCGCCTGCCGCTGCTCTTCGACGGCGGCTACGAGTTCGCGGGGGTGCGCGTGCGCTTCTACGAGCTGATCGGCAAGCTGATCGCCCGCGCCTACCCGGGCACGCTGCAGGAGTGGTGCGCCGCGCACGGCGGCATCTTCTCCGGCCACTACCTGTCCGAGGAGAACCACATGGGGCACATCTCGGCCTACGGCTCCTTCACCGAGGTGCTGCGCGCCGCGGGGCAGCCCGGCCTCGACGTGCTGGCCTGCGTGCCGGAGCGCTTCTCGATCACAACCGTCAAGTACCCGCAGATGGTCGCCCGCAAGCGCGACGACATCGGCATGATGGTGGAAATCTGCCCCTTCGCCTGCCTCGACGAGTTCAACAAGGGCGCGGTCGACAACATGATCGGCGTGATGAACCTGCTCTACCTCTCGGGCGTGCGCCATACCAACAGCTACTTCGGCACCGACTTCTCGGAATTCGCGCCGGACAAGATCGCCAGGCCGCCGGCCAACGCCGCCAGCCACAAGATGACGCGCGACGAGGCGCGCTACTTCACCACCTACGTCGGGCGTCTCGGCCTCGTGATGGAGGGCGCGAAGAACGAGTGCGGCGTCTTCGTCTACTCCGCGCCGGAAGATGCCATGGCACGCTACTACCCGTCGAACTCGACACTCTGGAAGGATGCGTTCCTCGGTCAGACCGACAGGGCAATCCAGGAGCTCGTGAACGCCCTCTTCCGCAACGCGGTGGACTTCTCCTTCATCGACGCCGAGGATGTCGCGGGGGCGGCGCGGAATCCCGCCGCGCCCACGATCTTCGGCACGTCCGTCCGCGCGATTGTCGTACCGTCCATCACGTGGATGAAGCGCGAGGCCTGGGACGCCCTGCGCGCCCTCGCCGCCGCCGGGACGAAAATCCTCTTCGTGGACAACTATCCCCACTACTCGACCGATCTCGCCCCGCTCGACGCCTGGGACAGCGTGCCGCTCGGCGAGGCCGGCGAGTTCGCCAGTCCCGCAACGATCGACCAGATCGTCGCCGACCTCAAGGCGCTGCCGGACGATCCCTTCCGCGCCGGGGCGGACGGGCTGTTCTACCAGGCGCACTACACCGCGCCGGACGGACGCGAGCTGCGCATGCTCGCCAACGGCGCGCGCCGGCCGCTCGAGATTTCCGTGGCGCATGCCCACCACACCGCCTTCACGCTCCTCGACGCCGCGAGCGGCAGCGTCACGCCCGTGACGCTGCCCACCAAGATAACGCTCCAGCCGCTGCGGGCCGCGTTCCTGCTGGCGGCGCAGGTTTGATTTGAACCGCCAAGGTGCCAAGCCTGACGCTGTTTTTAATCAGGAACTCAGGAACCCAGGAAAAGATTGTGGTGTTTCACGCGAAGATTTGATTTGGACGCCAAGAGCGAAGCTACGGATCGCACGGATGGCGCGGAAAGGAGGATGGGATGGTGGGGTGTGGATGTGTGTTCGAGAGAATCGAATGAATCGAGCGAATCGATTGAATCGAATCTATCGACTCTTTCGATTTTATCGATTCTATCGAATAGGACACGAGTGTCATACCCCGGTGCCGCATGAAAGTGACGGTACATCGCGAGACGGAAGGTACGGCACGCGGCGGGGACGCCGCGTCTACTACGTGTCTGCGCGGGCAGGCAGGAAGGCCTGCCCCATACTGGCCGACTGTACGGGCGGCACGCATGCCGCCCACTGCCGCCTGTGGCGGCAGCGTGCCCGCTATGGCGCGGGCTCGGGCATCCTGGAGGCCTCCTCGACGCTGAGCAGCTTCCTGATGTCGGCGATGAAGGATGCGGGGGTGGCCTCGTGCGAGGCGCCGAGCTGGCCGAGGCGCCGAGTGCCGTCGGCACCCAGCAGGAAGTAGGTGGGGAAGCCGCGCACTCCGAACTGCCTGGCCAGCGCATCGTTGCGGGAAACCAGATGCATCGGAACCAGCGTCTTGTCCTGCGGGAAGTCGATGAAGACGAGCACCAGGTTATCCTTGGCATACGCCTTCCACTCAGGCTTGGAGAAGACCTGCCGGTCCATCAGCTTGCACCAGCCGCACCAGTCGCTACCGGTGAAGTTGATCAGGATCGGGAGGTTCTTATCCTTGGCGAGCGTCTTGGCGGCATCGTAATCCATAGTCCACTCGCCGACCCTGGCACCCTTGGTGGCCGGCGTGGCGGCCCAGAGGGCCATGGAGGCGGAGGATATGAGTACAGCGGCTATGAGTTGCTTGCGCATGGACGGCTCCCTATGGATGATCTTGGTTGATGCGGCGGCGGGGTGGGTGGTTATCCCATCCCCTGCATTCATAAGCATAATTGTAATATGGCATGGTAACAGGAGTCCAGTTTGAAACGTGATTTTTGTAATCGGCTGGCGACAGGAGTGCTCTCGAAGAGCACGATCACTTTGTCCCTGCACTTTATCCCTACGCTTTGTCGGCTACACTTCGTCCAATCACTTTGTCCCTACGCTTTGTCGGAATCGCTTCAGCCGCTTAACTTTCAGACAAAGTGTGGAGACAAAGGACTGAGACGAAGCGTAAAGGGACAAAGCGTGGAGACAAAGTGGTGAGACAAAGTGCATTGTTGCCCCCTGTCACTAACCGATTACTGATTTTTGCGGGCAGGGATGGCACGGATGCTGCTGTTTTTGCTTTTTTTGCAGAAAATCAGTCCGCCGCTGTTGGGGGAAAAGCAAAAGTAGAATGCTGGAGCGAGCAAAAGTGGAATCCGCGTGGAGCGAGCAAAAGTGGAATGGGTGTTGATGGAGATGGTTGGTTTCCAAGGTAGTATGGAGTGGGGGCTGTCTAGGGGGGCGCCCCCTAGGGGGCGGCGCGCCGTGGAGCGAGCAAAAGTGGAATGCCGTCCGGAATTTCGGCACTATCCCTGGCATGAAAACACAACTTGCCAATCGTCTGGGGGCTCCCCACATCCGCCATGTTCTCGATCAGTTCTGCCTGGGTGCCATTGACCGCGGCCAGTCCTGCGAATCACTCGGCATCTCCCAGGCCAGTCTCTACAAACTGCGCACCGGGTACCTGCGCGCGAAGGCGGAGGGACATGCGGAGACATGGCTTCCCGGAACGTCGGGCGGCAATCATGCTCCGAGCTGGCCCGGGGAGGTCGAGCAGTTCATCCGGCAGGCGCTGGCATCCGGCTACAACAACGCCTTCACTGCCAGCGAGGTCGACCGTCTGTTCGGCCTGCGCCTGGCCCGGTCCCAGGTGCGTGCCTGGGCGATCCGGACGGGTCTGGCCCAGCCGTCCAGGCCGCCGCGCCTCCCAGCGCATGTGCGCCGCTGGCAGCGCTCGTTCGTGGGCGAGCTCTGGCAAATGGACGCCACACCGTTTCAATGGTTCGGGCCGGACGGCCCCTCGCTACCCTTGCTGGACATGATCGACGATTGCAGCCGCATGCAGACAGGGTGCGCCCTCTACCGCCGCGAGATCGTCCCCGCCTACCTGGACTTTCTGCGCAAATCCTTTGAAACGCATGGGCTTCCGCTTGAAATCTATGTCGATCATGCGCGCGCATTCAAGAGCAACAAGGACGACAGCATCACCCGCATCGGCAAGCGGCTTAAGTTCTACGACATCTCGCTTGTCTTCGCCAACTCCCCCGAGGCCAAGGGGAAGGTCGAGCGCATCCACCAGGTTTGGCAGGACCGTCTGCCCGCCTATTTCCGGCTCAACGCCATCAACGCCGACACGCCGGACGAGGAGATCAACCGCCACATCGGCCTGCTCTATGACCACCGCAACCGGCATGAGCCGCACCGCGAACTGCATATGACGCCCCGGGAGGCATGGAACACCGCCGTCAGGGAAGGCAGGAGCAAGCTGCGCCCGGTCCCGAAAGAACCCTGGTGGCAGTATGTCTGGGTCAACTGGTACAAAGTCAAGGTGGCGCAGGGCGGATACGTCTTCTTCAGGAACGAGCGGTTCCCAACCCGCATGCCCACGGGAACCCGTGCCTTTCTCTACGAGCATCCCGACGGCAAAATATCCATCCTGAAGAACACCCGCAAAAGGGCGCACTCCCGGTTATCCTCTTCACAAACCGACCGTGCTGACCCTCGCTTCCATTCCACTTTTGCTCGCTCCAGCTTTTCTACTTTTGAAATTTCCACGACAAAAATCAGTCTGCCGCTTTACAGCCGCGGCGCTTGCTGATACACTACGCTGCTTTGATTGGTACAAGCCTTTGAAACTTGGAGAACAGACGATGCGTGAATGGCGATTGGTGACAGGTTTGCTGGCAGCCCTACTCATGATGGGGTGTGAATCCTCCGATCAGGACGGCAATTTCTGGAGCCAGCAAGACAATGCGGCACCCGCGGCGGCACCCGCGGCGAACGAGAACAACCAGGGCGGCGCGCAGGCACAGGCTGCGGACGCGGGCGGCGATGCGGCAGCCACGGCCGGCGACGAGGCGCCCTTCTCCGCGTTCCGCTTCTCCTATGGGGGATTCAACGGTAGCGGTGCCAGGCTCTCCGCACCCCGCATCGCCAACCTGCGGATTTCGGGCGGCAATCTCTCCTACTCGTGGGCCGGCCCGACGCTGTCGGCCTGGGGCATGGGCAACTCGCAGGCGGATGCCATCTGCTGCCTCTTTGTCATGAACGACGCCGGCCAGTGGATCGGCGGCAAGTTCGACTGGATCTCCACCAGCCGCACCTCGCGCTCGCTGAGCCACGTCACCGGCGGCTATGGCGGCTGGTCGCTCAGGGGTGTGCCCAACCCCTGCCAGGCGGCCTTCGTCATCATCGACGCCAAGGGGTCGCGGCGCTCGAACGTCATCGCGGGAACCTGGCAGCGATAGGCGATGTCGATATTGAAGCAGTATAAACCGGCGTCCCCCTACACGGCCGGCGGACGCCCGGCGTGGCTACCAGTGCTGGGCATTGTCCTGCTGGCCCACCTCGTGATACTGCTCGGGTGGGCCTGCCGGCGTCCGCAGCGGCCGGAACAGACGCAGGAGCCGGCACCGGATGACGGGGAGACCGTTGCCGTCGCCACGAATGCGGTTCCCGAGCGCACCATGCCGGAGCGCTTCCCCCGCAACACCTACATGCCGAACATACGCGAGGGCGAGGCCAGCGGCTCGATCCACATGCCAACCTTCTCGCCAGGGCGCGACCTCATCTACATCGACGATCCGCGCGCCTGGTGGGAAAGCGACCACGATGGCGAGTACGACGACGAGTGTGACCACTCGATCCACAAGAACCTCGAGGCCCCCCTGCGGCGCGTCATCGAGGCCGTGGCCGCCCGCGGCGCCACGCTCAAGGTGCAGGACGCCTACCGCCCCACGGGCATCCACAACAAGCGCTCGCTGCACCGCGAGGGGCGCGCCGTGGATCTGACCTGCGACGGGCTTGAACTCGAGGAACTGGCCAAGATCTGCTGGGTGGCGGGTTTTGACTGGGTCTACCACGAGTGTCCCAAGGGCGGCGGCGACCACATCCATGCTTCAGTACGCCGCTGAGTTCTGCTATCCTTGTCCGCATGCTGCCCGCCATTATCCTGAACCAGGGGCGCGACTACTCCGTCTCGCGCCGTCATCCCTGGATCTTCTCCGGAGCCATCAACCGCGTCGAGGGTACGCCGGAACCCGGCGGAACCGTCGCGATCCGCGCCGCCGACGGTACCCCGCTGGGGTTGGCCGCCTGGTCGCCGGAATCCCAGATACGCGCGCGTGTCTGGAGCCTCGATCCCGCCGAAACCATCGATGACGCCTTTTTTGAGCGGCGTCTGGCGGCGGCGATTGCCGGCCGCAGCGTCCTGCTGGCTTCGGACACCACCAACGCCTTCCGTCTGGTCAACGCCGAGGCCGACGGCTTGCCGGGCGTGACCGTCGACCGCTACGACTCGCATCTCGTCTGCCAGTTCACCACCACGGGCGCCGAGCGCTGGAAGCCGGCAATCGTCGAGTCTCTCACGCGCCTCTGGCCCTGCGCGGGGATCTACGAGCGCTCGGATGCCGATGTCCGCAAGCACGAGGGGCTCGAACCCGTGCGCGGGTGCCTCGCGGGTGCCGAACCGCCCGAACGCATCGAGATCCGCGAGAACGGCTGCCGTTTCCTGGTGGATATCCGCGGCGGCCACAAGACCGGCTTCTACCTCGACCAGCGCGACAACCGCGCCCTGGTGACGCCCTACACCACCAGCGCCGATGTGCTCGACGTGTTCAGCTATACCGGCGCCTTCGGCATCATGGCCCGCCAGGCCGGCGCCGCCTCGGTGACGCATATTGACCTCTCGTCCGACGCGCTGGCCCTGGCGCGCGAGAACACGCGCCTCAACGTCTGCGACGGCGATGCCGATGAGAACTTCATCGCCGGCAACACCTTCGAGGTGCTGCGCACCTTCCGCGACTCGCGCCGCAGCTTTGACGTTATCGTGCTCGACCCGCCCAAGTTCGGGGATGCCCGCAAGCACGTGATGGCCGCCTGCCGCGGCTACAAGGATATCAACCTGCTGGCCCTCAAGCTGCTGCGCCCCGGGGGTATCCTGGCCACCTTCTCGTGCTCGGGCCTCGTCACGCCCGACCTCTTCCACAAGGTGGTCGCCGATGCCGCGGTGGATGCGCGGCGCGACGTGCAGGTGATACGGCGCCTGCAGCAGGCCTCCGACCACCCCGAGGGACTAGGCTTCCCGGAAGGTCTCTACCTGAAGGGCCTGCTCTGCCGCGTATCCTAAGCGACAAGGAGTTACCGCATGTTCTCATGGCAACCGCGTGAACTGCCGGCCGGACGCTGCGCCCTTCTCCGCATGGGGCATCTGACCCTCTGGATCTGGCATGTCCCCGGCGAGTGGCGCCTCGCCGCGCTTCAGGAGGAGCAGCAGCAGGCCACCGAGTACCGCGATGATCTTCCGGTACCGCGTGAGGTCGGGGAGTGGATCCGCTATACCGGCCCGGCCGCGAACAGCACCTTCCGGCTGCTGCCGGCCCTGCCGGCCCTGCCGCTGGCCATCAGCCCCGCCTCGGTCATGCACCTGCTGCCCGCATCGCGCAGCGAGCTGTTCGTGGGCATTCCGGTAACGGTACGCGTCGGGATTCCCTACGGGGGCGACACCCTGACGCTGGCGGAGCATCCGGTGCAGCCGCTGGCCAAGACCTGGTTCGGACAGCCGGACGATCCGCGCGGCGAGCTCTGCCTCTCGCTGCGCTCGCGGGCGCGGCTCGACGTGGCGGAACTCGGCCCGGCCGACCCCGCGCGGGCCATCTGCGCCCTGCGCCTGCACAACCCGACCGCCGCGATGCTCCCCTTACAGTCGCTCGCGCTGCCTACCGACCCGCTGGGGCTGGCACAGGATAGCGAGGGACGCCTCTGGACTACCGATGTCGAGGTGGTCTTCAAGGGAGGCGGCACCGAGGCCACCCTGCGCTACGTCGAGGGGGCGGAGGCCGGACAGCGCACATTGCTGACACCGCCGCGCCACTCCGCGGCAGCCGGAAACTTCTCCAGCCGCCTGCTGGGCGGCCCGGGACGCTAGAGAGGGATCAACCATGCTCACCATGGCACTAGACTGGCTGGCGGCACACGCCAGGACGCTTATCAACGTGGCCACCATCATGGTCGTCGGCATTCTCATCGGCGTGCTGCTGCAGCGGCTGGTGCGGCGCGTCATGGAGCGCCCCTTCGGCAAGTCCACGGCCATCATCGTCGGCAAGACGGTACGCAATCTGGTGATCGTGCTGGCGCTCTTCAGCGCGCTCTCCGCCATGGGGATCCGCCTCAACAGCATCCTTGCCGCGGCCGGCGTGGCCGGCGTGGCGATCGGCTTCGCGGCGCAGACGAGCCTCTCGAACCTGATTAGCGGCATCTTCCTGATCGGCGCCAACGCCTTCCGTATCGGCGACATCGTGACGATCGGCGACACCACCGGCACCGTACACAACATCGGCCTGCTGGCCACGGAGGTGCGCACCTTCGACAACCGGCTGGTGCGCTTCCCCAACGAGATGCTGGTGAAGCAGCCGATCATCAACGTCACGCGCTTCCCCATCCGGCGTCTCGATCTGCCGGTACGGGTGGCCTTCAAGGAGGATCCGGCGCGCGTGATGGCGCTGCTACGCGAGATCGCCGCGGCCAACCCGCTCTGCCTCGACAACCCCGCGCCCATCGTCATCTTCAACGGGTTCGGCGATTCAGGGATGAACTTCACGCTGGGGGTGTGGTTCTCCTCGCCGGACATGCTGGCCGTGCGCGCCTCGATCCTGTGCGGAATCAAGGCATGCCTCGACCGCGAGGGCATCGAAATCCCGGTACCGCATATCGCGCTATACGCGGGGCGCGAGACGCGCCCCTTCCCGGTGGAGTGCCAGACGCCGCCTGCGACGGCCACGCCGCCTGCAACGGCGGAGAGGCCGTCGTAGGGCAAGGGGACAGGGTTCAGGGTTCAGTATTGCCGCCGCCCTGCAGGGCGGCGGCAGTAGCAGTAGGCAGTGGCAGTAGGCAGTTGGAATGGGGCAGAGACACACCTTGTCTCCACACCTTGTCTCCACGCTTTGTNNATACGCTTCGTCCCCGCACTTTGTCACTACGCTTTGTCGAAAGCGAAAGATGGGGCGGCTGTGCGGTGTCTCAGACTGGGGTTCAGGGAATCCTAAACTTTGTCGCGAGCTTTGTCGGTAACTTTGTCGTCTTCGTCGAAAGCCACAGGGAAAGCTCACGCGAAGATGCGAAGGCGCGAAGAATGGGAACCGCGAATGGACGCTAATTCACGCGAATGAATTCGGTGGTGCTGCGTGGAGGGGAACCGCGAAAACCGCGAAAATCGCGAAACAGTGGAGTAAGCGGGTGGATGAAGCGTGCCGATTTAGATTGAGATTACGTGTGGGTTTAAGTGTCCAATACGCCATTGGGTTACTTTAAAAAATGAAACACAAAATTTCATGGTTCCTCTCTCATTTCATAAGGGCTTCAATGGCATCCACAATACATCCCGGGATGGCTGCACTAATATCCTTGGCGGCTTGCACATGCATCGCCCGGTGGCACGCCGGGCAAGCCCAAGGCCTATCCCGCCGCACTTCCATCTCAATCCGAATGGTCGCCTTGGCTGTGTCCACCTCAACCGCTTTCACAGCCCAAGGCTCCGTTTTCCCGAGAATCGTCTGGAAAACTGTGGTGTCATTTATACTTCCAAGCTACCACAATCCCGCGCCAATCGCAAGCCAAGCCGCCAGCCCGGGCGCGCACACCGGCCAATGCCTTTTCACCAGCAAATCCCGGAAGCGCCCACATTCTCCTAGTCAGATTGAGGCTGGAACCTCAACCAAAGCACAGCGCCTGCCTTATCAATCTTCAGTATGAGGGGGTAACCGACTACGCTCTGGATGTCGCGAAGAACATCAAGCATGGAAACGTTGTTTTCTGCGAAGGCGACTGTCGGCAAGACACGGGGTGATTCAATCCATCTATTTCCTGAAGAAGACGCAAATACCGACTGCGAGTCGCTCCATTCGGAATCAATGCGGAGTGCGATTTGGATCATGCGTTCAGAGGGCACCTGACTAGCCTGCTTGGCCATCAGTATATCAACCACCTCTGGAAGCGGCTGATCACAGAAATGGACGTCCACCGTGACAGATCGTAGTCGATCCATAACCTCCAATTCACCAGGCTGAGGATCAGTTACGCAGAATCCGCCTGTTCCTGTTTCAACAATCACACCGTTTTTGAGCCTATATGGGCCCAGTAGAAGTCCCGTGGACATGTCACGGACGTAGAATTGTGGTGACAGCCCGATGCACCAAACCACCCCTAGACCAATAAGAAGGCAGACAAACAAGCCCCACGGCTTCGTGACTATCTTGAACATTTAGGCGCCTCATAGAGAAACATCAACCCACATATCGCCACCATCTGGCCCTGGGACGTAGATAACTATCCCATCAGTATCTGGTGACCCCATCGCAATGGGCATGCCGAAAGCGTCCGATGTGCCTATGTCTCCAGGCGACAGACCGCCGCCTCCAGATGGATGTGAGTGGTAGAACATCACAGGGGCGAACCCGGGATCGCATGATAATTCTTCAAAAACATTCGCACTGGTCGGGCACGCCATCTGTTTCCACGGCTCCTCTGTGAAGAACACTTGATGCCCCACCTCGTATCGCCATGTGCCAGGCTTCGGGCCAACGCCACGGACCTGACCAGTTTTCTTGTTGCAGCAGATATAGCCAGCAAACTCTCGATAATACTTTATAGACCACACATCTGTGTTATCCCGCACAACATTGTTCCTCGTTGCATTGACAGCCGCCTTCATAAAGAGTTCAAGTTCCACATAAATTGCCTCGTACGAACAACAACCTAGGCCTGGTGAAAGCCCCAAGTAATCGACTGACGCAATAGTTTGATTTGCAGCGAAGCAGTAAAGACTATCCCCACCCTCTTCCCCAATCGGATCCCTGCTCATCCACCGCCCCAAGCTCGGGCTATACTTCCGCATTTCATACTCACTCAACCCCGTAACGCCGCACCACGGCTTGGTGCTGAAGCGGTGGGTGAAGGTGTCGGCAAAGTCGCCGGACTGGACGACGATCTCGCCGAAGGGGGAGTACTCGTAATGGGCGGCAAGAGAACCGTCGGCTGAGAGATATTCTGTTACGTATCGCGGTAGGGACGCCCGTTGCCGGGCGCCCCCCGCACAGATCCCGGCGTGCGGAATTCCCGCACCGGGCTCCTCGGAACTGCTAGCTTTGCACTCGGTCTTCAACGCGCCCCCATGAAGGAAAACTGCATCTGCCTGCTCTCGGTGATTCGCGGTTCGGGCACCTCGTGTCGCTTGAGGATCGCATCGAGGCGCGCCCACGTCAAGCCCCGCTTCTGGCTCCTGCGGTTGAGCCACTTGTACAGCCCCGCCACAACCAGCCGCCAGAACTTGCACAGGCTGCGCCCGTTCCCCGTCACGCCGTAGTACTGCCAGTACCCCGCCAGCTTGCGCCGCAGCCGCCCCATGAGGACGGCCAGGCATTCGCTCCGGTTGGCCTTGATCCATTCTGCGAACCGCTCCGCCGACCGCCGCAGACGGCTCGGAGCCGTCCGCCGCTGCACCTTCCAGCGCCCGGTGCGGGTGCGCTCCCAGTGGTACCGGAATCCGAGGAAGTCGAAGCCGCCGTTGCCCGTCGGGTTGCCCCGCTCGAACGGAACCAGCCGCGTCTTCTCCCCCGATAGCTCCAGACCGAACTTGCCCAGTCGCCCGGGCAGATCTCCCAGGAACCGCACCGCATCCTCGCGACGCTCGAAGGCGACCACGAAGTCGTCGGCGTAGCGCAGCATCGTGCACCCGCCGCGCGCCGCCGGCTTCACCTTCCGCTCGAACCAGAG
>LSQX01116946.1_pt1 | contig 11920 bp, 12 predicted proteins | sample 654561 | NCBI WGS metagenome assembly LSQX01 (sample SAMN04489861, study PRJNA283612) | anaerobic digester metagenome | isolation source: 4 biogas reactors fed with cattle manure at either 37C or 55C with and... | place: Denmark: Kongens Lyngby | collected 2014 | reverse complement strand
AGATGTGTATAAGAGACAGTAATTAGACAAACCTGCAACATCTTACCGGACTATCCCAGTATTTCCACATCATCACAATTTTTGATTATTTCCAGTGCCTTTTCCATTTTATCATCGTTTACCCTTATCACGAAAGCATACCTGCCAAAATTGACTGGCATACATGTATAGGCATATTCCACATTTATGCCGTATTGATAAAGCATATCTATAAAACCGTACATGGAACCGCTGATATCTTGGATTTCTATGGCTATTACATCTGTTATGTTTACTCTGAAATTGCTCTCCCTGAAGGCTTCAACAGTTTTATCCGTATCATCAACAATCAATCTTAAAACTCCATAATCAGCGGTTTCCGCTATAGTCAACGCTCTTATGTCTATATTGTTATCTGCCAATAATTTTAGGACATCTCTCAAACGGCCCTGTTTATTCTCTAAAAAAATCGATACTTGCTTTTTGATAAGATCACCCCTCACCCTTATTTTGATACCTATATCATTACTATGGAAGTCCTACATTTTTGTCATCTGAGATGGACAGTATAAAGTTTGACCCTCGAAGGATCTGTATTTTATAGTTTTCGCTTGTCTATAACCCTTATCGCTTTACCTTCGCTCCTTGGGATTACTTTTGGCTCAACAAACCTGATTTTAGCGGATACACCCAAAACCGAATGTATTCTATTCTTGATTCTTCTTTCTAATGCTTCTAATATACTTATTTTATCAGAAAATGACCTTTCCGATAACTCTACCAATATTTCTAATACATCCAAACTTCCGTCCCGTGTAACAATCAGTTGATAATGGGGTTCCACTTCTCCGATTTCTAAGAGTACACTTTCCACTTGGGATGGAAATACATTGACTCCCCTTATTATGAGCATATCGTCTGTTCTGCCCGAAATCTTTTCCATGCGGACATGGGTTCTCCCGCACTCGCATTTTTCTTCAGTCAGTCTTGTAATATCCTTTGTTCTGTACCTCAAAAGGGGTAACCCCTCTTTTGTTATTGTGGTAAATACGAGTTCCCCTTCTTCACCGTAGGGGAGAGGTTTTAGGGTAACAGGATCAATTATTTCAGGTATGAAATGTTCTTCCCATATATGCAGACCGTTTTGACATTCGCATTCTATAGCAACTCCCGGTCCCATTATCTCCGATAGGCCGTATATGTCGTAAGCCTTGATATTTAATTTTTTTTCTATTGTTGCTCTCATACCTTCAGACCAGGGCTCTGCTCCAAATATACCGGCTTTTAAAGATATGTCGGAAAGATCTATCCCCATTTCTTCAATCGCTTCTGCCAGGTAAATAGCATAAGAAGGTGTACAACATAATATTGTTGCCCCAAAATCTTTCATGAGCATTATTTGTTTTTCAGTGTTTCCGCCCGACATGGGGATTACCGAAGCTCCCAATCTCTCTGAACCGTAATGGAGCCCCAGCCCCCCGGTAAAAAGTCCATAACCATAAGACACCTGGACAATGGAATTGCTGTCGGCTCCTGCACATACCATTGAACGCGCTACAATTTCGGACCAGATTGCTATATCATTTCTTGAATAGCCTACCACCGTCGGTTTTCCTGTTGTCCCGCTGGAAGCATGGATCCTCACTATTTGTGACAAGGGCCTTGCAAACAATCCATAAGGGTAGTTATCCCTTAAATCCTGTTTTGTTGTAAAAGGGAGGTTTGCCAAGTCATCCAATGATTTTATGTCTTCCGGCATTATCCCGATTTTTTGGAATTCATTCCTGTAGAAAGGCACATCATGGTAAAGCCTCGAAACTAATTGTTTCAGGTTTTCCAGTTGAAGTTCCTTGAGTTCTTCCCTGTTCATACATTCCTTGGTTTTATTCCAATACATTTTTTGCTTGATTTTTAAAACCATAACAATTCCTCCTATTTTCGATCAATAAATCCATCAATTTTATTGTCCGGCGTATTCTCAATTGATTAAAATTGGGAATATAAAAAGCCCCTATCCATTAAAGGACGAGGGGCTAACCCGCGGTACCACCTTGATTGACCGACATTTGTACGGTCCACTCAATTAAGAATACATAACCTATTGTTTTTATATTCCTTTCTACTAACGTAAGAATAACGATCAAGCCTACTGTATATTTCAGCCGATTACTTATGAGGGAACTTCACCAAAAACTCCAATTATCGGTTTCCACCTGTTCCGATTCTCTGCAAATTTTCCTAGTGGCTACTTTCCTCAATCATTGTATTTGTTTTTATAAATCTTTTAAATATTATATTCGTTTTCGGGGCACTTGTCAATTATTTTAGGCTGTTTTTGGGCTGTTTTAAAATTCATAAACATCTTTTCTACGGCTTATGTTGATCATAATTATTATAAGCCTCGTGTCATCTATTTTTGCAATAATTCTATATACTCCTACACGATATCGCCAGTAACCTTTTTTTTCGCCTGATAACGCCTTACCCTGTTTTCGCGGTTCCTCGCAGTTTACCAAATTGGTTTTTAACCATGATAAAATTATTTTCCTTTGTGAATGGTCAATCCGCTTTAAGGCCTTATCCGCTTTATTTGTAAACACTACTTTATATTTCATCTTTGAGCCCCAAATCATTCACAACCTCATCAAAGGTTTTATATTCAATCCCACCTGCCTTTTCGTCTGCTTCATATTCAGCTATAACACGTAAATCATATTCATCTTCTATCTTTTCAAAAAAGGCAGTTTTAATGGCATCCGACAGGCTCACACCAAGCCAATTAGCATAGTTTTCCATTATTTTTTTCTCTTCGTCGGTAACCCTCAAGGACACATGCGCCATAACTATCACTCCTTACTGTTTACTGATGTAATACAATTGTAACACATGAATAGGCAACAAACAATCAGAATTTTGTTTATGTTTATTGCATAGACCGACGTTTGCTTGCACAAAATAACCCCGAGGTGATAAAATTATGAAAAAAATCGGAATAGAAGAAGGTTTAACAAATATAGCTGATTTTCTAACGGATGAGGGTTATTCTGTGAAACAATTAAGCGGTTCGATGGATGAAAACTTATCGTCGCTTAGAAATTTTGACGCCATTGTTATATCGGGGCTTAACACAAATATGTTTGGATATGACAATGTAAAGGCCAATGCATCGATAATAGATGCAGACGGTTTAACACCGCAGGAAGTAAGGAATATGATTGATAGTCAAATTGATACATAATAGTGTGACAGGGGGACGGGGGTTTTGTCACATTCTAATTTTATAGCGCAACACATGAACAGAAGAAAAATGTGTCAAAACCCCCGTCCCCTTGTCACACCTATTTATTTACGCTATTGCATATATTGATGATTATTTGCACAAAATAATCCTGAGGTGATAAAATTATGAAAAAAGTCGGGATAGAGGCAGGCTTGACAAATGTAGCAGATTTTTTAGTCAACAAAGGTTACTCCGTAAGAACATTGCAGGGGCTGATGGCTGAGGACATATCATCTTTAAATGAACTTGATGCAATTGTAATAGGCGGGCTTAGTGCAAATACAATTGGATATGATGATCCTGAAGTCAGAGCGCAGCTAATAAATGCGGACGGCCTAACACCACAAGAAGTAGAAAACATGATTGAGGGGCAAAATTAATATGTAGTAATACTTATCCCAAAACCCGTACAGTAAATACTGTGCGGGTTTTGGTATTTATATAAAGATGTAAGAAATTTGTAAGGATTATAACAGTAGAATTTTAAAAAGTATGTGTTACTATTATTACAAGAGATATCTCAAAATAGGGGTGAAGTATAGATGTACAACGTACTCGTTGTCGACGATGAAAAGGAAATAACGGATGCCATAGAGGTTTATCTGAAAAACCAAAACTATAATGTTTTTAAGGCATATGATGGGATACAGGCCTTGGAAATATTCGATAGGGAGGAAATACATTTAGTCCTTATAGACATCATGATGCCGGGGTTGGATGGCACAAAAACCACAATCAAGATAAGGGAAAAGAGCCCTGTGCCCATTATATTTTTGTCCGCAAAGTCGGAAGATATGGATAAAATACTGGGGCTCAATATCGGGGCGGACGATTATATCACAAAACCCTTTAACCCTATGGAACTGTTGGCAAGGGTCAATTCCAACCTCAGAAGATACACAAACTATTCGAACGGTGCATCAAAGGGGAATGTACTGAAAATAGGCGGAATAGAGCTCAGGGACGATAGTAAAGAGTTGATAGTGGACGGCGATGTAGTCAAAATAACTCCCCTGGAATATAAAATTTTATACTTATTGATGAGCAATCCGAACAAAGTATTTTCAATAGAGGAGATATATGAAAAGGTATGGAAAGAACCTGCATATAATCCGGATACGGTGACGGTGCATATAAGAAGGATTCGAGAAAAAATTGAAATCAACCCTGGAGAACCAAAATATTTAAAGGTGGTGTGGGGCGTTGGATACAAATTTGAACAACCAAAACGGTAACGGTGGGGAAATTGTGCCAGGCGAAAAAAATGACAACGGCAAGGAATTCCCGCCGGACAAAAAAGATAGTAGCGCCAAGGAATTCCTGTCGGACAGGGGAGATGGTAGCGGCAGGGAACTCCTACCGGACAAAAAAGATGACAATGGTGGTAGAAAAATCCTACCCGGTGAAAAAAATAATAACGATGAAGAAACCATATCAAATGAAAAAGACCTGAATGGCGAGGAAACAATCCCGGATGAAAGGGGTGGCAAAAAGTTTTTCGTTACTTCTGCTGCAACGGTGCTCATAATACTGGCTCTTGCAATAATTTCCGTGGTAAGCTACCTGCCTATAAGAAACATCTATTTTCCTGTTGGGGACAATGTAAAAAACCATATAGAAAGCAGCGGCATTAACAGTATGGCATATAATATAGCGCGTTTGACAAGATCACTGCAGCGTTATGTAAATCAAAGGAATGATTGGTCCGATGATAGGTATATAAATGTAGAAAGTATTAAATATAAAATATATCCCTTGGGGGAGGGTGGGGATTCCGAGCAAGCCCCGGGGGATGGCATAAGTGCAGATAAGAAAGGGACAGATGCGGAAAGAGCCCCTGAAGATGGGAAAACTGCGAAAACCGCGAAAGATGAAATTAGCGAAAAAATCCCTACGGAACCGGAAGGAGACAGGACCGATGATGAAAAAGAAACAGTCGGGGAGACAGGGGAAGGCTTAACAGTCCAAAGAAGACCTCTAACTAATATGCCATATATTTCGGATGCCGAATTGCAGACGGAAATGGACAACAGTCTTTTATATATAAAAATGTCCTTCGACGAAAATGGTTATCCCACGGTAGATGTTGTTTTGGGAGATGAACTCCGAAATAAGGGAACCAGATTTGATAAAGGCCTAATTATCGACTATTTAAAGGCTGAACAAGCCAAAGAGGCTGAACAATATGCTAATTTAGAAGCAATATATATTATTCCGCGAAATTTTGAAAGCCATAATGATGTATTAACATTGGGTATGAAAGAAAACTATGTTTTCCCGGATTATTCGGTTCTTATTCTGGTAATAGGGGCAATAAGCATTTTAATTCTAATCATAGCAGCCTTTGCGATACCCTATTCATTACAAAACAAAATAGCTATTTGCAGGGGATTTAATAAAATGCCTCTGGAGTTAAAGTTTGCCGCTTGGATATTGCTTATAGGGCTACTCGGTATCAATGTGGCTGTGTTTGATAGCCACAGATACGGCTATGTCAATCCCCTCACAAGGATAATATATGATGTAAATCCTTATTTTTATATAATCGGAATACCCATAACCTTTATATTATATCTTCTCATCTATTTAAACACGGTTTATATAAAATATCTTTACCATACAGGATTTAGGAAAGGACTTATAGACAGCAGCTTCATAGGAAAGGCATTACTGTTTCTCGTCAGGGGCATAAGGGAAATATCAAAGAGACTTATGACCGTAGATTTGAGGGAAGATAATCAAAGAAGATTAATAGGTATAGCGGTAATGAATTTCTTAGTTATAGTAATATTGGGTTCGGGCGGTTTTCTGGGCATTGTTCTGGCGGTCATATACAGTGTTGTTGTATTTAAGTATATATTGGGGTTAATAGAAAGTGCTTCGGAACTGAATTTGGCGAGTGAACAGGTTTCAGCAGGTAATTTTGATATTAAAGTTGACGAGGATATGGGTGTGTTAACCCCAATGGCTAAAAATTTGAACAATATCAAACAGGGATTCAGTGTGGCAGTGGACAAAAAAATAAGGAGTGAACGGATGAAATCGGAGCTTATTTCAAATGTATCTCATGACCTTAAAACCCCGCTGACATCTATTATCACATATGTGGATCTATTGAAAAATGAGGATGTTGAACCGAATACGCAGAAAGAATATATAGATATAATAGATAAAAAATCACAGAGGTTAAAAATATTGATAGAGGATTTATTTGAAGCCAGCAAGGCAACAAGTGGCAATATAGACTTTAACTTGGAGGACATAGACGTAGTTGCGCTACTCAGACAGACCTTGGGGGAGTTAGAGGAAAAGATAAACGAAAGCAACCTTCAATTCAGAATAAATGCTCCTGAAAATAAAGTTATGTGCAATTTGGACGGCAGGAGGACCTACAGGGTATTTGCAAACATTATAAGCAATATACTGAAATACTCTATGGAAAATTCGAGGGTATATATAGATATTATTGAAAGCGAACATGAAGTGAGTTTTACGTTTAAAAATATTTCCGCCTGTGAAATGAATTTTGATCCATCCGATATCACGGAACGTTTTACGAGAGGAGATGAATCCCGCTCCACCGACGGGGCAGGGCTGGGACTTTCGATAGCCAAAAGCCTTGTAGAACTTCAGGGCGGAACCCTGGATATAATTATAGATGGGGATTTGTTCAAGTTGGTTGTTACATTTTCTAAGGCATAAGAAATGCTAAGATAAATGGTTTGCAGGGGCAGCTTATAGCCCCTGTTTTTTATTTATTGGTAAAATACAGATTCTATGGTATCATATTGGCATAAGGTAATTGGAAAAGCAGGTGTGGTTGCCGCCTTACTTTCAGATGAAAGGAGGTGGTGCGATGAATACATATCAAACAATATCTTTAATGATTATGTTTGGCATGTTATTAATATCGCTGATCTCCTTAATTGTCGGCCTTGCAAGGGACAATAATAAGAGAAAAAAATAACCACTCTGCTAGCACCAGAGCGGTTAAGATAAATTAACCCTAGGTGGCAATCGCATTTACGCGAAACCGATTACCTTATTAGTATTATACCATAATGAGTGATAAAGTAAACATATTATTACAGAATGTGATAATGCAAAAAACCGTCTCCGGTGCTTCTATTGAGGATGGCAAATGTCATGGGGACGGGGATTTTGACACAAAACCCCCGTCAGACTGTGTGAAAAGGCACATTTTCTACTTTTTTGTCATCCTGACCCAACACTCAGGTTTTTAAATAGGGATTTTTCGTAATTACTACCACTTAAATTAACATGACAGACTTGTTAAAATTACTAACTGAGTGTCGGGGAAGGATCTGTATTTTGGAATGTTTAAGACTCTTCTCTTCGCTCAGAGTGACAGTTTGGTGATAGTTTTCACACGGTCTGACCTACCGTTGACACATTAATTTGCCAAACGTTTTTTTAGTCCCCCAAATATGAGCACAAATATAGGAATTATCAATTGAAATGGAATAACATAAAATTTATAGATATCGACCCATTCGACCATGCGCATTGCATTATTATATAAAATAAATGAAAGCGACATCATAAGCAGCGCCATAGGTGCGGAAACCCATTTATAATCATCAAAACCGAATAATCGGGAAATCCCGATACAGGATGCCAATAAGCAGACAGATACCTTTATAAACCCTGCAATTGTGATCACGACAGCTATTATTATTTCAGTTCCCCTTATAAAGTTACCTATATTGATCAGGGAAACCGCCTCAAATGAGGGCAGAATTTCTGCGGCTAAATTGGCGGGCCCCAATACCAAGATATTTCTTATGACAACGGTGAAAAGAATCAAGGCCCCAAAATATATCCCCTTTAAATATATTTTAGAGGCTTTTTTCTTTTCCTCCACAGCATTGAAAAAGGATAAAAAAGCAATAGTTTCACCGAAGGGAAAAGCAGACATGAGGTGGCCGGTCTTTAAAACGGGTTTCCATCCATCTCCAAGTATGGGTAGAAAATGTGTTATATGCGCTCTTTGGAAAGCAAAAATAATCGTTAGACCTATTACAAACATTAAAAATGGGAATACAAATTTATTTACCCTGACCATAACCTCGAGTCCTGCCTTTAAAATATAGATAGCCAACATGCCTATAAAAAGGACGGTAAAATACTGGGGGGTTTCGGGAAAAGAAGCTATATGTATAAATTCCGACATATTTCTTATGCAGATAGCACCCAGGTGGAAGAAATAGAATGTGTAAAAAGCACCGATTATTTTACCGACTATTTTGCCAAATACATGTTCGAATATCTGGAAGATGTCTTTATTGGGGTGCCTGTTGGCTATGCTCCCGTAAATAATAACTATCGGGGTAGTCACTGCCAAAGCAATCAATAGGGAAATCCATGTATTTTGCCCGCTTCCAATAAAGGGGGATATTGCCGTAGTGGTACCTATCATAAATGTCATGATCAATATGTAAACTTGTGATTCGGATATTTGTTCTTTTCTCAATAGAAATATTCCTCCTTTTTACCCACATCAGCCTGTAAAAAACTTAACTATTTTTTCGATGAAATCCGATGGGTTGGGCACATTTAAATCAAACCCGGCCAAAATCACCAGTACAAATGCAATAAGCATGGTGACTAAATTAAATGTAAACAGTTTGTTATAATTGTTCCTTTTAATAGGTACCAGGTCATAAAATACTATATACAGATATAAAAATAAATATATTACTATCATGGGCATAGTTAATCAGCAACCTTTATCGGACCCAAAGTATGTCCTGAGTTTTTTATACGTATATCACATTTTACGTTAAAATTTGCGTCCATAAATATAGAATCCCAATCCTTTTCTAGTTCCTTCCAAAGCTTAGGGTTTCTTTGTCTTATAATATTTCCAAACCCGAATATATCGAACTCGAGGTCCTCCTTGGTTTTCCTTATATGGTTTTCTATTCTTTTTTTCAGATGCCTCTCAGTTAATTCTTTGAGCTTTTTTCTTCCCTGTGGGGATATAAAGTTAGTTAAGGTATCTGATTCTATAAAAAACACATCTGTTTTGATTTTTATATCAAAGCTGATACCTTCATCGCTATAAACAGGCTTGATTTTTGTTCTGTTGTTTAGGGTTTCCAGGGTTATTGTACTGTTAAGGTTTCCTTCCTTGGTTTCCACATTTAGAACAGCCGATTGTATCTGATCTTTTATGAACAAATAGGGGATTATATCTTCCTGCTCCAGAAACCCCACAAGTTTATCTGTTTTAAATACCGCTCCCCCTGATAATATATTTGTACTTTCACCGTGATTAATAAATGATGTTACGACAGGCAATACAATACTAAATTTTGGTGTTGCAAGTTGATTGATTATTTCGTATGCTTTCAGTATAGGTATCCGCACCAGTTGTTTATTTTCATTTACTATCTGGGATAATTCAAAGGACCTTATATCGGATGAGAAACTTTTTGTATGAAGTATTTCACCCGCTAATTTCCCCCTGGCGACATAAACATCCACATCCAGCCTGGGTTCTTCGTGTGTTACAACCAGATCTAAAAAGGGCACAATTCCCTCCCGTGCAGCTTCTTCACTGATTACAATTGTGGTTGCATGGGCTAAATAGGGTCTTTTTGCAGAAATTTTTATCATCTTTCGGATAGCATCGAATACAGAAACCCCCTTGGTTTCCAATAAGACAGACTGGAGGCCCTGTTCTGTCTGTTGCTGGGCGCCCCCCCCTGCGGTATTCTTTGCATCGACAAATTCCGCTGTTACATTATATATATCCGAATTTGGTTCCTTATCTATCGCTATGCCCGCTATTATGTACAGGGAGTCTATTTCCCTATAGCTCCAGCATCCTGTAAGTAGGAGGCAGAGAATTATCATTACAAGGGATATAAGCAAATATTTAGTCATCAGTCATCACCTTTTCCTCCGATCGAGCCCCGTTTATAGTCTTTACTCATGAATTTCGGTCTGTACCTCATATACCAAGCAGGAGCCCTTACAAATGTATCCTTTATGGACTGTGGACGCAGTGAGGCTAAACTCTCCATATAAGGAATACCTACGCTCCTAAGTGAAAACAAATGAATGAGAAGGGCCAGTATCCCAAACATATACCCATAAAGCCCCAAGAGTGAGGCCAGTATCAAAAGGCCTACCCTGAGAATTGCAAGGGGTCCGGTAATTTCGGGCAACATGAGCTCCATGATAGCCGCAGCACCGACTATTATTATTGTTGGGGCGGATACCAGACGCGCATCCACAGCAGCCGTACCTAAAACCAGGACCCCTACTATGCTCAGAGCCTGTCCAATTCCACTGGGAGCCCTGGTTCCCGCCTCTATCAAAACTTCGAACATAATAACCAAAACTATAAGTTCTAAAACAGTGGGGAAGGGTACCCCCTCCCTGGCAGTATAGATAGTTACCAGAAGATCGGTAGGTAGCGTGCTTTGATGGAATGCTACCAAAGCCAGGTATAATGCGGGGAGACTGATGGTTATCACAAAACCGATTATCCTGAGCAGTCTTCTCATACTTGCATAATAATAGTTCAAGGCATAATCATCACTTGCAATAAAAGTCTCTATAAATAATGATGGGAGGGTTATTGCCGAGGGACTGCCGTCAATCAATACGGCAACCCGGCCTTCCAGTATCATTGCTGCTGTGGTATCGGGTTTTTCTGTAAAATGGCCCGTCTCAAAGATGCTAAAGGGTATGTCGGATATAAATTCCCCAATATTTTTGGTGTCGAATATGCCATCTATATAAATGTTTTCTATTTTACGGATTACCCTGTTTAATATCTCCTCACGGACCAGGCCGTCTATATAACATACACATACTTCCGTCCTGGTTCTCTCGCCTACAGTCATATGATGGAACTTCAGATCCTTTGAACGGATTTTTCTTCTTATCATGGTTAAATTGACATCCAGGGATTCTAAGAAACCTTCCCTGGGGCCTTTGAGTGCTTTTTCGCCTTCAGGTTCCGTAATGTCTCTTATTTGCCACCCTTGAGTGAAAATGATAATAACCTGGGCACAGCCTTCCGCAATCAGTACGGTATTGCCATATACAATTGCATCCACTATATCTTCCACAGGCGCGGAAATTTTTAATTTGCTTGATGTGAGCACCTGTGTGGACAGATACGTAATATGATCTACATTGCCCGGCAGGGCTTTATTATCTAAAACAGGTTTTAGAATATACTCATCTACAGTTGTTGTATCCACCATGGTATTTATAAAGAAAATACAGCCCTTTATGTCATTATATTGGTTTTGAAACATACGAAGGTCTATATTTTCATCGTTTTTAAATATCCCTTGAATCATTTTTATATTTTTATCCAGAGAGTTCGTCAATGAATATTTCTTCAGGTTTTCCATAAACATCGTTCCCTTTGCGTCGTTTAGAATAGTATTACCATAAAATTTTCTTATAATTCAAATTTCATCTATTTTTCCATCCCCCATTTCCTATTTCCCGTCTCCCAATTCTCACTTCCCACCTCCCACATCCCATATCCCGCTTCCCACTTCCCACCTCCCACCTCCCATTTCCCATTTCTTTATTGACATATGTTAAATACTATATATAATAATATTTATGAGAGTGCACGTTTACAAATAGAAAGCGACAGGGCATGGC
>LSQX01163499.1_pt3 | contig 11923 bp, 9 predicted proteins | sample 654561 | NCBI WGS metagenome assembly LSQX01 (sample SAMN04489861, study PRJNA283612) | anaerobic digester metagenome | isolation source: 4 biogas reactors fed with cattle manure at either 37C or 55C with and... | place: Denmark: Kongens Lyngby | collected 2014 | reverse complement strand
CTATGAGGAACAACATAACCTAGACCTCCATAACTTATGGCAGCCTCAAATCCTTCTGGCAAGTTTTCTAATATAACATTGTGAAGTTTCTGAAATACCTCTTTCCTTTCCTCAGGAACATTGTTTAATATCTCAGTAACAGTTTTACCTTCCGTTTTCATAATTATATGATGATGTTAATCTTATGAAATTGTAAAACACTATAATGAATGTTTTTGTTTCATATAGAGTTTATTAATGGTTATACGAACCTATTTTATTCAATAATAGCTATATTTTTTATGAAAACAGGTATAACAGGTGCTACCGGACAGCTAGGCCGTCTTGTAGTGGATAAATTAAAGAACAGAGTAAATTCCAGTGATTTAGTAGCATTGGTCCGCTCACCGGAGAAAGCAGCTGATTTAGGAATAGAAGCACGTGCTTTTGATTACACTAAACCAGACACTTTGGGTAATGCATTAACAGGTATCAATCAGCTGGTGCTTATATCGTCAAATGAACTTATGGATCGTGTTAAACAGCACGAAAATGTAATAAATGCAGCAAAAGCAGCAGGTGTAAAAAGGATAATTTATACCAGCTTGCTTCATGCCGATACAACTTCACTTAGCTTAGGTAAAGATCATATTGAAACGGAGAATTTATTAAAATCCTCAGGTATTCAGTTCACTATTTTAAGAAATGGATGGTATACTGAGAATTACACTTCCAGTATACCTGGAGCAGTTGCTGGAGGTGCTTTTTTAGGTAGCGCCAAAGATGGTAAAATATCTTCTGCTACTCGGGAAGATTATGCAGATGCTATTGTAGCAGTTCTTACCAACGAAGGTCATGAAGGTAAGATATATGAATTGGCGGGTGATGAAGCATACACTTTAAGTGGGCTAGCAGCTGAGATATCCAGACAGACAGGTAAGGAGATTCCCTACAAAGACCTTTCTGAAGGTGAGTATGCGGAATTATTGACCTCATTTGGAATACCTGTAGCTTTCGCTAAAGCTATAGCAGGCTGGGATGTAGGAGTTTCAAAAGGTGATCTGTTTGATGATAGCAAAGTATTATCAAAATTAATTGGTCGACCCACTACACCGCTTTCAGATTCAGTTAAGAAAGCCTTGGGTTAATAAGATATAAAGCCATATAGTTGATATTCAATATTATAATGCACCGAAATATTTTTGGTGCATTTTTATTTGTATTTATATGAATGCTGATCAGTTCAAATAAACAGAAAAACACTAAACATACAAATATATACATTATGGTAAATTGTGAGTATTGGCTGCTTTTTAAATGGTAATTATATGGTATTGTGATCTGTAATGTTTCAGACTTACTTTGCAGCTCAATTCAATATTAAGGTACAATGACTAAAAAATTGTTTTTACTCACAGTTAGTTTACTATTCAGTATAGTTGCACTTTTTTCACAGAGTAACGCCCAAGAAAGCTCAATGTTCAGTGGTAGGGTTCTTGGTGTTGATGATGAGGCGCTTATTGGTGCTACAGTTTATTTTGAAGAGTTGGGAGTAGGGGATGATACCGACCTTTCTGGAAGCTTTGCAGTTGAGAATATCCCTTCTGGTAAGCATACAGTGGTTGTAAGCTACGTTGGTTATGAGAAGGTAACCAGACAAATGAACTTTTACAATTACGATGTAGAGCAGGATTTTAAACTTGAACCAGACAATCATGTGCTGCTTGAAGTTGAGGTTTTTGGAGTAAGAAAGGAGCGACCAGAAAAGATGGATGCACTTACAAGAATACCTCTAAGACTTGATGAGCAAGTTCAGAGTATTTCAGTTATTTCTCAGAAGATGCTAAATGACCAGGGTGTACTGACGCTTAATGATGCAGTGAGAAATGTACCGGGAGTTACAACATTTGCTACTTTCGGTAATACATCTGAGAGTCTTACTTCACGTGGATATAGGGGTATACCAGTTGTGAAAAACGGAGTAAGGGTACATTCAGATTTCAGGGGAACAGGTTTTCTAACAGATATGCAGGGTGTTGAAACTATACAGGTCTTAAGAGGTTCAGCAGCTATTGCACAAGGGTTGGGAAATGATCTGGGATCTGCCGGAGGTGTAGTTAATGTAGCAACAAAAACACCTAAGTTTATAAATTCAGGAAATGTAGGAATAAGAACGGGGAGTTGGGGGCAGATAAGACCAACATTCGATCTCCAGTTTGTTACAGATAAAATTCAGAAAACAGCTTTTCGTATAAATGGTGCTTATGAACAGGGTAATAGTTACCGTAACCATGTTTCAAAAGACAGAATTTATATCAACCCTTCGTTTGCATGGAATCCGGATGATAAAACTAAAGTTACCCTGGAGCTGGACTTTATGCATGATTCAAGAACACCGGATCAGGGAACAGTTAACCTGAGTGCTGATAGTGTATTTAATGTGTTTGAGATGCCTGATGACAGGTTTATGGGTTTTAAAAATGATAGACAGGTAACTAATACATTAACATATATGGGGCAGATCAATCGCGAACTAAATGATTATTTGACCATGAGGGTAGCTTATGCAGGATCTGATATGGATCTGAGAAAAGTTGGTGCACATGTTTCTCCTCTACGAAATGTGACTCAAACAGGACTTTACAATCTTCGTTCAAGAGTTTACAGTGGAAGTAGCAGAGATGATAAGAACGGAGTTTTACAAGTTGATCTTATTGGTAAGGATATTTATACCGGTAGTGTGAAGCATACCTTTAATGTGGGTCTGGATTACAAATGGTCGGATGTATCGACTAACAGCACCAATTCTATTACTACAGACACCATTGATGTTTTACAGCCTATAAATAATGAAGCACCGGTTGTAACACTGGTTGACGGTGAGCCTGTTACTGCACGTGAGTATGCATATGGAATGCTTTTGCAGGAAGTGGTTACATTTAACAAATATCTGAAATTATCATTGGGGTTAAGATATAGTCAAATCAGTGGTATAAGCAATAATAATGTCTCAACAACAGGAGGTAATGTATGGGATCCGCTCGCCGGTATTATTATTACACCTATTGAAAATATTAACCTCTTTGCATCTTATACAACCACAACTTCATTAAGAGGTGCTGCTAATCTTCTAGAAGATATGGTTACACCAGTCGGACCTTCAAAAGAGGAGCAGTTTGAAGTTGGATTCAAAACTGAGTGGTTTAATAACAGATTAAGGTTTAATGCCACATGGTTTGATATTGTAAATAACAATCTTACTTATGCAGCTCTCAATGATGCAGGTAATAATACAGGTTATTATATTAAAGCGGGTAATTTGAGGAGGCAGGGACTGGAGTTGGAGATGACTGGTAAACTGCTTAAAAATATGGATGTAGTATTGGGTTATTCATATCTTGATGCTGCATATCATGATAGTCCATATTACCATGAAGGCTCAAAACCTATGAATACTGCAAATCATATGGCAAACAGCTGGATTAACTATACTTTCTTTGATGGTATTCTTAGAAATCTGACACTTGGAGCAGGTGCATATTATGTAGGTGAGCGTCCATTTGCTGAGTATACTTATAAGGTTTTACCAGGTCATAACGTACAGCCTGACACAAAACCATTCATTGCTGATGGATATACTACTCTTAATATAAAAGCAGGTTATCGTATTCAAAATATTACACTTCAGCTTTTTGTAAATAATATTCTAGATTCAAAAGGTTACACTGCATATTATAGAGGAGGTTATCTGAATCCTATTGATCCAAGGAATTTTGCTGCTTCATTGAATTATCAGTTCTGAATGTAGTTACGAAGTGTAGATTAGCTGAAAACTTAACATTATATCTATCTGTTTTTTGCTTTAATTAATATCTTTGCATATCAATTTGTTAAAGATTAATTAAAATAATTATGGGAAACAGAGCGAGTGGTTCAGCAGGTGATGCAGTTTACGGTTTAGGAGTAATAGGTGCAACAATCTATTATATTTCTACAGCGACCGGTTTTTGGATGGGTGTTCTAGGGTTCTTAAAAGCACTGGTATGGCCTGCGTTTTTTGTATATGAAGCACTGAAGTATTTAGGAATGTAAAAAGGATACCAACTACAATATGTTTGTAGGGGTATCCTTTCGGTTTATTACGGAACAGGTGATTATTTACTGTTACTAATCGAGAACGAATAGTAATAGTCAGGATTATTAAGTAAATATTCCCTGTGAGTTCTGGGTTGCCAGCTATTGTCGCCACCCACACCTGATTGTTTGAAATCAATATTCAACCACGTTTTTTCACCACGAACCGGATCATCAGATGGATTGTTGCCAGATGGTTTTGAATCGTTTAGTGACTCGCTTGAGTAGTTTTGAATATTAAAATTAATGAGTGGTAGCCCCATAAACTTCACAGCATTGTTTCCGGAGATTACTCTAACCCAGCGCACATCAGTTTTATTGCCATTCTCCTGTGGCATTACGTGACTGAAGTGTTGTTCTTCAACGTTACCTTTATAAATACCTATGAAAGCCGACTCTTTACGATCATCGTATGATTCGTGAGGACCTCTTCCATACCATTCAATTTCATTAAAATCGGAGGGTAATGCTGTTCTAAGACCTACTCTTGCCAAAGGGGGGATGTTTGACGGTACTGAAAACCAGTTGTCAACTGTAATCCTGCCATCACCCGAAACTGTATAATGACCTTCGTAAATTATCTCATTTGTAGTGGTTTTTACTGAATTCTTCACTATAACTTTAACCTGATAATTATTAATTTGTAAATATTCAATGCTGAGAGGTTCAATCTTTATTTTATCCAGGCCAGCTTGTCTCCATCGATCTGCATAACTGTTTTTACCGCCACCTTCATCATTATCGGTTGGCACTCTCCATAAGTAGGGGAGTAATGGCTCTGTTAAAACAATCTGATTGTTATAGATTAGCTGACTCAATGCTCCCTTTTTCTTATCAAATGTTGCTGTAAAACCATCTCCAGATAGCGTTAAAATATTGTTTCTACTATCTATATGAAGGTGGCTCATAGTTTCAACAGATGTTCTTTCCTTTACAAAGTGAGAGAGGCCAAAATCAAGTTGTTCTTTAGCTACAATAAATTCTGCATCAGCCCATAACTTGTTTTCCTTAAGGTGAAAACTGAAATTCATAAAATATTCATTACCCTGGGTGATTGCAGATCTGTTAAATTTTATTTCCATGAGTTGACTCTCTTGTGGTTTGATATTCAATTCATCAATTCTGCCTGATTCAATTTTCTTTCCGTTTTCAATGATCTCCCACTTCATATAGATATCACTTGCATCAGAAAAGTAATTTTCGTTTGAAATGGAAATAATTCCTGTGTTGATATCGATATCTTTTACATTAAAATACTGATAAACCTTTTTCAACTCTTCCATTTCGGGTTGAGGTGTACGGTCAGGATTTAACAAACCATCGTTTGTGTTTGAACCATCGCTATAGTTAATGATATTCCAGTACTCTCTTCCATTCTTGTCTTTCGATCTTAAAGCCTGATCTATCCAGTCCCAGGTGAAACCACCCTGAAATCTTTCAAATTCATTATATAAGTTCCAGTATTTTCGGAAGTTACCAAGACTGTTTCCCATTGTATGAGCATACTCACAAATGATTATTGGTCTTTCTGAGTCCCAGTTGTAATAATCTTCAAGATGTTTCATCGAAGAATACATGTCTGAGATTATATCATATCTGTTTAGAGTGTGTGCATAAGCTGGGTTTTTGGATTCATAATGTACTGGTCTTTTTTCAGGGTCTGCCTCTTTTATAGCCTTATAAGCATGATCAAAATTGACTCCCCAGCCTGATTCGTTGCCCATTGACCAAAAAATTATAGAAGGATGATTTTTATCCCTTTTAACCATTTTGGAGTTGCGTTCTACAATCATCTTTTTCCACTCATCCCTTTCTCCAACATAGTAACCTTTTTCCCATAATCCGTGACTTTCAACATTAGCTTCGTCCATTACATATAGGCCATATTCATCGCATAGGGTGTAGAATTCGGTATTGTTGGGGTAGTGACTCGTACGAACAGCATTTATGTTGTGTTGTTTCATTAGGATAATGTCTTCAATCATTGATTCACGGGAAACAGTTCTTCCATTATACATGTCAAAATCATGCCTGTTAACTCCCTTAATTTTGATTGCTTTTCCATTAACGAGAAATAGACCATCTTTTATTTCCACTTTCCTGAAGCCAGTATTTATGACAAATGCCTGTGTGTTTTCCCCATTTGACTTTAAAAGCTCTATCCCTACTTTATAGAGATTTGGTGTTTCTGCACTCCATTTCAATGGATTTTCAATTCTCGAAGTAATTGTGATCTTTTCCTCTTCTCCTCTTTTTACTTTAAATGGTGAGCTTTTAATTGTACTTATGACTTTGTTACTACTATCTTTTAGAATTGTTCGAATTATGTATGTTTCATCTGACTTGCCATTGATGTTTTCAACATCAACACTAATATTTAGTACAGCATCATTTAAATCATTTACAAGTTCAGAGTAAACTGTGAAGTCGCGCATCCTGACTGATGGTGTAGAAAACAGATAAACATCCCTGTATATACCACTTAAACGCCAGAAGTCCTGATCCTCAAGATAACTACCTTTTGACCAGTTCAATACTTTCAGTGTAATCTCATTTTCTCCTTTATTCAAGTATTTAGTGATATTAAATTCGGATGGCAGCATTCCATCTTCATGGTATCCAACCTCTTTTCCATTTATCCATAGAATCATGGCTGACTGTACACCTGCGAAGTGAATAAATACCTGATCATTTTTCCAGCTATCAGGTATAGTGAAGCTCTTTTTATATACTCCTGTAGGATTGTAATCCTTGGGTACAAATGGAGGATTGGGTTCAAAAGGATATTTTGTATTTGTAAAGTATGGAGGATCATATTTACCATCACCCTGTAACTGCCAGTTTGATGGTACTGTTATATCATCCCAGTTACTATTTACACTCTCCTTATGTATATCAGAAGGAACCGACTCAGGGTTATTGAAGTAACGAAACTTCCATATCCCATTTAATATCTTCACATTTGGTGAGTCTTTCAGATTATTATTATCCCAAGCAGGACTTTTAAATGGTATATACGAGGCATGGGCTTTTTCGGCATTTATCTGAGTGATATTGAAATCTTCCCAGATGTTCACATCTTTCCCTTGTGCAAAAAGTCCTGCTGTAATAAAAGTAATCAGCAGCAGTAGAGTCTTCTTATTTATCATATTATGCTATTTATTCGATATTTATTATCAAAACCTCTTTTAATCAGATTATAATTCCAGATTAATCCCTTTCTTTTTCTCGAAATCTAGTAGCTTTTTCATTTCCTCAACAATTTGGGGATTTTTATCTGCTACATTTTCATATTCACTACGATCTGTTACTATGTTGTATAACTGATCATCGGAGCTGTTTCCAAGTTCTGTATTTGTAAGTGGGTTATAAGATCTGCCACTACTTGGTTCAATATATTTCCACACTCTTGTCAGAATTGAAAGTGAACCGGCAGAACTAATTATATAATCTCTACCTGAGATATCTATTCCAAGCCAGGCATTTAACTGATTTTGACTGTCATCAGGTATTTTGTCAGTTTTCTCAAAACCTGTAAGAACAGCCATTGTTGCTGTCATATCTATTTGTGATATTAGTGCAGGTGATACATTTGGGTTTACTCTCTCAGGCCAGTGTACTATAAATGGTACTCTTGTCCCTGCTTCAAAATTACTGTATTTGCCACCTCTGAAAGGTCCCCATGGCTTATGATCCATAAGACCCTCTACAGAACCATCATGATATCCGTCATCTACAACAGGTCCATTATCACTTGTAATGATTATAAGAGTATTTTCAAATATTCCTGCTTTTTTAAGAGCTTTCACGATCTCTCCAACTGACCAGTCGAATTGTACAATTGCATCTCCACGATGCCCCATTTCTGTGACTCCTCTGAATCTTTCATGAGGATATCTCGGTACATGAATATCATTTGTTCCGAAATAGAGGAAAAAAGGTTTATCGCTGTTTCTTTCAATAAAACGGGTTGCATGAACAGTAATGCTGTCTGCAATATTTTCATCTTCCCACAGTGCTGATCTGCCTCCTTTCATATATCCTATACGTGATATCCCATTCACAATGCTTTGATTGTGACCGTGACTGGGATGAAGTTTTGTTAGAAGTTCAGGGTTATCTTTACCTGTTGGTTCTCCTTCAAAGTTTTCCTTGTAACTGACATGTATAGGATCATTCGGGTTTAGATTGACCACTCTCTGATTCTCCATAAAAACACATGGGACTCTATCTCCTGTTGCTGCCATTATATATGAGTAATCAAAACCAATCTCGGCAGGTCCTGGCGTCACATGCCCGTTCCAATCCTGTTCTCCAGACTTATCACCTATTCCAAGATGCCATTTACCTACTGCTCCTGTAGTGTATCCCATCTGTTGCAGCACTTTTGGGAGAGTTACTCTATCTGGATTTATAATTAATGCTGCATCACCATTGGCAACGCCAGTACCTCTTCTTCTCCAGGGATACTCACCTGTAAATAGACCATATCTTGAAGGAGTGCTTGTAGCTGCTGCTGAATGTGCATTGGTGAATCTGATACCATTAGCTGCAAGTGTATCTGTATTTGGTGTATTCACTTGTTTAGCACCATACGATGAAAGATCTCCATAACCAATATCATCAGCATAAATAAGTACAATATTTGGCTGTGATTTAATATTGATAGATGCAGACTGAGCAGATTTATTATCAGAAGCACTGTTTGCAAATATAGGACTTGCAACAAATGAAGCAGAGATTATTGATATTAATTTTTTCATTTTTATTTAAAATAAAGGCCAGTCTGGATTATCTGTTCTTGCTCGTTTCATTATCTCTTTCAACTCTTCACTTTTTTCAGGGAATAATGCAATTAAGTTATGATTCTCAGATGGATCTGAAGCAATATTATAGAGTTCGTACTTACCTCCATTACGTATATCCAGATGAATCAGTTTCCAGTTTCCTTTAATAACTGCTTGTTGTCCACCTGATTCCTGAAATTCGAAGTAAAAGTAATCTCTCTCTGCCTGGTCTTCAACACCCAGCAATGTAGGAAGGATACTAACTCCATCTGTTTTTGTTTTGTATTCAACTTCTAATATATCTGCAAATGTTGGGAGGTAATCCCAGAATGCAAAGGGGAAATTGCTTTTTTCTCCTGCGGCAACTTTTCCTTTCCAAGATATTATTGTTGGAACTCGTATACCACCTTCATAGAGATCCCTTTTATATCCACGGTAAATACTGTTATTATTGAAGAAGTCTGGGTCACCACCACCTTCACGGTGTGGTCCATTGTCACTTGTAAATATTATAAGAGTATTTTCATACAGGCCTTCTTCTTTGAGTTTTTCCACAATTTGTGCCACATATATATCTATTCTTTTAACCATAGCAGCATGTGTTGCACGAGGATAATCCTGTGACATATATCCGCCTATTCTGAAATTTGGTCCAGAGTCTGTTCCTTTATATGGAGTTTCAGGGAACTTACCTCTAAGCTCTTGTATTATAGTGTCTTCAGGCACTACTAATTCTGCATGTGGCAGAACAATTGGGACATACAAAAAGAAAGGGTTATTTTTATGCTGTTCAATGAATTCAAGCGTTTTACTTTGTATCAAGTCTTGAGAATAGGAGCCAAATCCTCCATCGTTGTTATCAGGTAAATAAACTTTGGTATCATTTTCCCAGAGGTGACCCGGATAGTAGTTGTGTGCCAATCGCTGACAATTGTATCCAAAAAAATGGTCTACATACTGGTTAACCGGGTCTCCTGTAGATCCCGGATACCCTAATCCCCATTTTCCAAAAACACCGGTTATATAACCAGATTCTTTGAATAATTTGAATAAAGTATAAGTATCTGCAGGGAGTGGGGCTTGTCCTTCAGGTTGTATTTCTCTATTGCCTCTGATTGGCGCATTACCTGTGTGTAATCCGGTTAACAGACTAGCTCGCGAGGGTGCGCTAACAGTTGTTCCTGAATAACTTCTTGTGAATCTTGTTCCTGTTAATGCAAGTCTATCAATATTAGGCGTCTGAAACTTATCCTGGCCATAGCAACTAAGATCACCATACCCCAAATCATCGGTTAGAATAAAAACCACATTCGGTTTGTCTTGTGAATAAATAGATGTGATAGCAGCTAATCCGAGAGCAGTGGTTGCTAGTTTAATTTTAGACATGATATGTTTTGTTAATTTAATAATTAACAAAGATATAATATTTTTCTTTAAGAAAATGTATGCTAAAAATTAGTTCTATTATTAAAGTACTATATTGGGTTGTGGAAAATATACACGAAATGTGAGATACTGTAAGAATAGATAGCTTAATTTGGCAGGTTTCCTATTTTTGTAAAGGATTATTGAATTAAAAATAGAATTACGCGCATTGATTTTTTATTTAATCCAACCAAAACCTTAACTATGTTTTTATTTTTTCGTAGTGAATACGAGATCTTAAAAACATAGTTTTTTTATTTATAAGTGATACCTTTGAAAAAAAACATTGTTATGGGATATGAAATTGAGAGGAAATTTCTGATTAAAGGGGATTTTAAATCACAGGCATATAAGAGTTTCAGGATAAAACAGGGATATTTATCTCTTTCCGGAGTAAGTGTTATTCGCGTCAGAGTAAAAGGTGAAAAGGGTTATATCACAGTAAAAAGTGCTCTTGCAGAGGGTATGTTGACAAGACATGAATGGGAATATGAAATACCTGTTGTTGATGCTGAAGAGATGCTTAACTTATGTGAAGAGGGTATAATAGATAAAACCCGCTATCTTATAAAAGCAGGTGATCATATATTTGAGGTAGACGAATTCTATGGGGAGAATGAAGGTCTGTTGATTGCTGAAGTAGAACTAAAAGAGGAAAACGAAAACTTTGAAAGACCTGAATGGTTAGGGGCAGAAGTTACAGGAAATGTTAGATATTATAACTCATTCCTGTCGATCCACCCCTTTAAATCATGGAGTAAATTGTAATTTTATTCTATTACAGTTACCCAGCCATATTTGTCAGGTTCGTCACCATACTGTATAGCACGAAGTTTTTGATATAACTTTTCGCTAATAGGACCAGCTTTGCCATCCTTACTAAATTGATAACTTTTATTTTCACTTAGGTCATCTATTCGTAAAATAGGACTTATAACAGCGGCAGTTCCACATGCTCCTGCCTCTTCAAATGTTGCGAGCTCCTCTTCAGGTATTGGACGTCTTTCAACTTTCAGTCCCATATCCTCAGCTAACTGCATAAGACTCTTATTAGTTATAGATGGTAAAATGGATGTTGATTTTGGAGTAATGTATGTATTATCTTTTATTCCAAAGAAGTTAGCGGGGCCACACTCATCGATATATTTTTTCTCTTTTGCATCCAGGTAAAGAACAGCTGAGTAACCCAGCTCATGCGCTTTTTCCCCGGCAACCAGGCTCGCAGCATAGTTTCCACCTACTTTATAAGTGCCTGTACCAAGTGGTGCTGCACGATCGTATTCCCGCAATATTACCATAGGTGTAGGTTTAAATCCTTCCTTAAAATATGGACCTACAGGAGTAACAAATATAATAAAAGTGTATTCTGTTGCAGGCTTTACTCCTACCTGTGCACTAGTTCCAATTAGTAATGGACGAATATATAGTGATGCGCCACTTTCGTAAGGTGGTACAAAGCGAGCATTTTTTTTGACAGCCTGAATCACCATTTCTTCAAATAGCTCAACTGGTAGCTCAGCCATCATTATACCTCTGCAGGATGATTGCAACCTTAAAGCATTCTCGCGCATTCTGAAAACACGAATTTTTCCATCTTT
>LSQX01396989.1_pt1 | contig 11924 bp, 8 predicted proteins | sample 654561 | NCBI WGS metagenome assembly LSQX01 (sample SAMN04489861, study PRJNA283612) | anaerobic digester metagenome | isolation source: 4 biogas reactors fed with cattle manure at either 37C or 55C with and... | place: Denmark: Kongens Lyngby | collected 2014 | reverse complement strand
GTACTAAAAATGGGATGTTGACACCGGGTGCCCCAAAAGGTGCATCGCCTGAAAGGCTGGTTAAGCTATCTTTTCTCTTGATCATGTCATCTCCTTTTGTTCAATTAAACCACAAGACTTGTTGTTTGCAATTTTTTAGAAGAAGAACGAGCTGCGGGTTAAAAAATGTTAAATAAAAAAGATGCCATCTTGAAACAGAGGACATCTTTTCCTGAATACTTCTTTGAAGCTTTCGTAATTAATAATCCTTGTGGATAAACGAAATATGCAGCAATTCTTCAATATCATCATTGCTCATAATTAACTTCCAACGTCTTGCCATGAAGTTCATGATCTTTATTCCCCGATCGTAAATATGATTGGCCGTCCAATCATCATTTTTGGAAACTTCTATCTCTGAATTGGACCCATTGGTGTAACCCCTAGGACTATTTTTATTCGGTGTTTTCTTTTCGGGGAAAGGATCATTCTGGAGCGAAGAGTTGATGCTCTGAGACAATGGCAGCAGGTTCCCTAAGGAATTAGACAGGCAAATTAATTCATCCGGGGAATACTTGCCGAATAAGTTTTGCCAATATTGATCTGTTGGGGTTTGTGGCAAGATGTGCTCGATGGTTACCTTATCTCTTTCAGTCTGGGTGAACATTCGCCAATCAATTTTATGGATATTGCTTTTGATACCCAAATCATATTCATATTCAAAGAGCAAGTATCTTAGATCACGCCATCCATAGAAACCCAAACCTGAATCGAACCTTCTATTGTTCCTTGTGATAAAAGATTTAATAGCAGCAGCCATATCCCTATTTGTTGTTTCAGTCAGGGATTCGGTAATAGATTCTATGGTTATCGTTTTTTCCAATAGCTCACGGGATTTGTTGTAGTAAATGCTGCTATGATAACTGGCATTCCAGCCAGCTAACCGGAAAGTAACAAAGATAAACCGTTCTATCGCTTTAAACAACTCAATGCGTGATTCTGGTGTAGTAAACTTTTCTGTGGCTAAGGCTGCAACAACCAAAGGCCGAAAATAGCCAATACCAATCCGGTTCAACCTGCCCAACCAAAGCTTTTCTTCTTCTGATAAATCACATTGTTCTGGAAAAAAACTTGTATACCAGTATTTAGCCAAAGTCTTCAGGTCATTCACATAATCTGCAATTTCCGTGGGAGCCAGCTTACTTAACGTGATTGGTTCAGGTTCCAGTGGGAATATGCCATTTTCATCTTCATTGTCGAGTTCAAAATCTGATAATTGAATCTCTTCCTCTAAATCTTGAAGAAGAATATGTTTTTCAAATACTTTTTTAGCTGAAAATTTGTTAAGGAGAAAGTGGATATAATCCTCTCCTCTTTTACGTGTGTATTGGTAGTATGTGATCCAATGCGCACGGAGAAACTCGTCATCAGATAAAGGCGCATGCGGATTACGCCCTAATTGATAGTAAACTTCTTTCCAAGCATCATTGATGTTTTTTCGAAGTTGATCCTTATTCGTTTTGTCGAATTCCTCATCTGGATACAGTGTGGTTAGATAAATCAGGCGATTTTTCAGCAGTTCAAGGTTTGTTAGTTTCTTACCACGGTTATTCATTGTTTCGAATGCAACGAAGACGTCATAATCATCCTCGATTTCGTGAAGATTGAACTTAAGTTGCAAAGTTAATTTTTTGTAGATTAATTCGATGCCTTCAATCCCATCAGTTTCGTAAAGATCCAGGAGGTTTTTCTCAAAAAAGGTTTTGGCGTACTTTAAGTTTCTTGTATAGTAGGTTTCCACCAGCGTGCCAGATCCAGGCTCTTCAAAAATTTCATGTCTTAAGTAGTCGTAACTTGGATTATCGTTTTCATAACCAAAAAGATAAGTTTTAACGATATTTTCAGGCGGACGCATGCGTAAGATATATTTGGACTTAATGTTTGTGAGTGGATCGAAGCAAAAGAAAATTTTATCGTCTTCCAAGTCAATGTTTTCTTCAAGATTCTTGACGAGTTTTATGATTTCATAGAGAAGAATTGAAAAAGTGGTGAGTCGCTGTTGACCATCAACGATATGGAATTGTTTGTATCCTTTTTGATGAAGCCAATATTCATTAGGGAATTTCGAATAATCAATATCCTTGATTTCTTTCAGGGAAAGCAGCCCCGTGTAATGAACTCTCTCTGGGTGGAGGTTGATGAGGTCTTCCCAAAAGTCAGTGAGTTGGTCTTTCTTCCATGCAAAACCGCGTTGATAATCAGGGATGCGAAAGAGGCGGTTCTGGTATAGTGTAGAAAGAGATTGAAGTTCGTTTGCCATATCACTCCTTAATAACAATAAAACTGTATTGCATGTCTTCAAGCAAATAGTAAGACCAATTCAAATGATTGATATCCATGGACAATGCAGTTATATGATACCGCTTTATTCAATTGCTTGGAAGAAAAAGATTTTAAATATCGATTTTTAAAGTCTATATTTGAAAACATTGGGGGCTAATCAAAGAAATGGTAAGAAAATTGTTTTCGATAAAGAATTAAGGAGTTATCTTCCCGAAAAAGTTCATAAATTAAGCGTTTATTAGATTCCTCTTTGGAACGAGTCTAAATTGTCGAGTATTATTCCGCTTTTTTATTTTTCTGTTAATATAGACTAGTAGATATAATAAGTATTTGCATCTCAAAAAGATGGAAAGGAAGTGCGCCAAAAGACCCTAAGCTTGTTTTGAAAAGCCTCTGTATTTACTGAGCCAGTAGTTCGACAATTTCGTTTTAAATAAGTAAAGGGAAAAATGAGTAAAAACGTATTCACTAAAATTCTCTCCATTTTAATCGTGCTAGGAATGCTGTTTAGCATCGTTCCGATGACGGCACAGGCAGAGAACATCTCTCACCAATCAAATGACCCAAATGCGATTATTACGCTAACCGGTAAAGTGCTGGATGGCGGCATCCAAGGTGGAGCCAAACATGGCTACCCCCTGATGGCAACGCTTACTTTTACTTCTGGTGCAACTACCAAAACCGCAAAATCTGACCCCTTTTCGGGGAATTACAGTGTTGAGCTCGACAATAGCCTTAGTTATACGGTGACAGTCGAAACACACCACCAAGGTTACAAAACAACCACAGCTCAATTGGCAAGTGGTTTTACTTCACCTCAAAACTTCGACTTGTTCGTGAATGAGGCATTGTGCTCCGCACCTGGTTATGAAGGTGGTGGCGGCGGAGTCCCAATTCTTTTTGAAACTTTTGATACGCCTAACACGCCGATTGGCTGGACGGTTCAGCCTTATGAAAGTAACAACTTTGTCTGGAAATTTAATGACCCCTTCATGCGTGGCAATCTCACTGGCGGAGATGGCTATTTTGCAACTTCCGATTCCTGGGTACCAGATGATGACAGTATCAACATTGATACAGGTCTTAGAACCCCTGTCTTGAATTTCACTGGAAAAGAAGCGGTTAGCCTTAAGTTCTTGAGCAACTTTAAACAGGGCGGCACCGTAGCGGCGACGATTCGCGTTTCTACTGATGGTGGTCAAACCTGGCAACTTGCTTATAACATGCCTGAAGACAATGATAACCAACCTCAGCCTATGAACCTGGATTTGAGCGAATTCCTGGCTAATCAAAGTGCCGCAGTTATTGAGTTCCTGTATACTGGTAGATATGGCTGGTATTGGCAAATTGACAATGTCGAAATCCCCGATGCTGCTTGCAATCGCGTGAATGGTGGCGTTGCTGCTGGTTATGTGCTTGACGCGAATAATAACAACGTCAAATTATTAGGTGCTAAGGTTAAGACAAACGCCAATTAAGCCATTACTGCTGCTGATTCCTTTGAACCAGCTAATGGCTTATATTGGTTCTTTGAAAAAACCAATTATGATGGCGCCAGTGTCTTGTTCAATGTAACTAAAATGGGTTATTCGCCTTTAGAAGCGGATCGCAGCATCAATAACTATGCGATAAACCATCATGATTTCCATCTTGGCTTGCCTAGCATCATTGTTGACCCAGCCTCTTTGGAAGAAACCATGGCTCTGGATGACGAAGCCAAGACCCAAACCATTTACCTCGAAAATCAAGGTTCAGTTCCTGGTACCTTTAGGCTCTATGAGCATGACAAAGGTTATCAACCAGTTGCGCCACGTGACTTAAACATCCCAGAATTCACTGGCACCTTGCCTGATAGTGATGCGCCTTTGACCAATCAGCCTAAACCTCTTACTCAGAAAAAGGCATCAGACACAGATCAAGGTGTCATGATTGAACTCAATTCCGAAGCCAGCAAATACGGCATTAATGAAGTGGTTCCTGCTTATGCTATGCACATGATGACTGATCCTGCCACACTTTACAAATTCCCCAACGCAGGCAATCCTTCTAATTGGCAACCAATTGGTCCAGCCACCCGCTATGCTTTCGCCGCTGATTTCCTCGGTGCGGATTATAGCAAGCTCTATTTTGTGAATGTCGATGTGGATGAAAACGTCCTTTACACCATTGATACGACGACCGGTGCCAAAGAACAAATCAAGGTTTTGAGTGGTGTAAATGGCGACGTGAATGGTATCACCGGCGCGAATGGCTTCTTCTATGGTGTGGATGTCAACTGTGGGGAAACATCCCGTTTGTTCAAAATGACCCCTGCTGGCGATATTACCATCATTGGTGAGATTGCCGGTTGTAAATGTGCTATTGACCTTGCTTATGTTCCCAGTGAAAACAAGATTTACATCGTGGACAACGCTGAACAGGTTCTCTTTAGTTTAGAACCCGACCGACCTGGCGCGGCTACGGTCGTGGGCACTGGCTTGGGATATCCCAATGCCTATGCTCAGGGTATGGATTATGACGAAGCCAATGGAATAATGTATTGGGCAGCTTGTAGCGAAGCAGATGCTCAATTACGCATCATCGACCTTAAGAGCGGTGGCTCAGCAAAGGTAGGCGATTTCCTTAGCGAAAACGTGGATGCTTTTGCTGTGGCTGCCTATACCGGTGGCGCAAGCGATGTGCCTTGGTTGAGTACTAATAAGACCAGCGGCACTGTGGCTCCCGGACAACGCTTCCCAATTGAAGTCACTTTCACGACTAAAGATGTTGTAAGCCATCCTGGTGATTACTCTGCCGAACTTCGCTTCCTGGTGGACAAAGTTACGCCAATCACGCCATTGCCCATCACCCTGCATGTGACCCAACCTGAAAGTTGGGGTACCTTGAGTGGTCAGATTACGGCAACCGAAAGATGTGACCGCAATCCTGAGCCTTTGGCGGGTGCAACAGTTAAGATCTATAAAGAAGGAACCTTGGTTACGACTCTTACAACTGATGATGCGGGCAGATATAGTGCCACAATGGTGGGAGGCACTTATGATATCGAAGCGGAATTTGATGGTTATGTCACTGCACAGGTGGACGGTGTTGTTTTACCTGAAGGCGAAGATGTTACTGCCGACTTGCGCCTGCGCTTTGACGCTGCCTGTGTGACTTTTGTGCCAAATGTGTTCTATGCTCATACCAGTCCAGACGGAAAGGTGCAAAACACTTTGACCCTTAGGAATACCGGAACCAAAGACATTGCCATTCAGATTGAAGAAGTTCCTGGTGAAAGTCCCGCACCTTTTGCTGCGGATCCAGTAGAGCTCAAGCTTGATGACGGTACGATGGAGAACGGCTTGGGTGTCGGTGGAAACAATCAGTTTATTGCCCTGAACCGCTTTAGCCCTGCCGCGACCCAATTCCCCTTCGTGCTCAAGCAAGTTCAGGTTTACATTGGTGATACCTTGTTAGGCGCCCGAACGGGTGACCCAATTGCAGTTTACGTTTACCAAAACAAAACAGGCAATCAAGATCCGGCTCAAGGCTCTGAATTCCTCTACCAGCAAGCAGCCAAAGTTGGTGCCCAGGAAGCCTGGACGGTGATTGACCTTGAAGAACCAATCACCTTTGAAGGCCCTGGCGATGTTTTGATTGCTGTTGGCTTCTTGAAGAAACCGGGTGTAAGATACTTCCCTGCACCGCTTGATCAAGGTGAGAGCAAACAACAGTCATGGATTGGTTTTTGGATTAGCGATATTCCTGCTGAACCTATTCTTCCTCCTGATCATGGTTTTGGATTGATTGATGCTCTTGGTGAAGAATTTGCCGGCAATTGGATGATCCGTGGTATTGGTGAAACCGGTAGCAATCTGCCGGGTGACATCCCATGGCTAAGCCTGGATCTTACCGAGGGCACATTAACGAAAAATGGTGGAGAGCTCCAGGTTACTGGTACTTTTGATGCTGCAGGATTAAGCCTGGGTGATTACTTTGGTCAACTGCGCATCACCAACCAACCCCATCCAAGGGTTTTTGTGCCGGTGCAGTTCCATATTATGGACGAGATCTATCCCATGTACCTGCCTTTGATCCAAACCAAAGAGGCAGATGTTCAACCCTAAATTAGTGTGATGCCTGCGGGCATAAAAACAAGAGCAAAAAACCTCCGGTCTCAATGCCGGAGGTTTTGCTTATGGTTTGCTTTATTTGCTTTGCAGCTCTGCAGTTATGGATGAGGGTATTTTTCTTTCCTTCGCAAGCATGATATTCATCCAAATGAACCCAACCAGCTCACTGGCGAAGAAAGCCAGCCATACGCCAAGAATGCCGATGATGCTTTTGAGCCCTAGCATAAATGCAATGAGCATCATCATGCCTCTTGCAACAGCAAAGATGAAAGCCTGTTTGCTCTTTGCCGCGCTTTGCAGGGCAATGGTCCCCACCAGATTAAAGCCTAAAAAGAGAAAGCCCAGGCTGTAAAGGCGCAATCCGGTCAGGGTCATTTTGAGCACTTCTGGGTCGCCTGATATGAAAATGGACGCCAATAGTTTTGGAAAAGCCATGCAAACCGCAACTACACCCAAGGATAAAATCCAACTAACTTGCTGCGAGAAACGCAATAAAGCTTGAAACGTCTTTTCATCTCCCGCACCTTTGGCGGTCGCGAACAAGGGTTGAGCACCTTGCGACAAGCCTAAAAAGACAGCGGTGAACATTAGCGAGAGGTTGGCGATAATAGCGTAACTGGAGACGCCGATTTCACCCACAAGGGAAAGCAAAACCGCGTTGAAGGCGAAAATAACCACGCCTTGGCTTAGTTCCATGACAAAACTTGCCATGCCTTTGCCCATCAGGCGGAAAGGAAGTTCGAGCCGGGGTCGTAAGTTTTTAAGCACCTTGGCATTTTTGAAGTGTAGAAGCGTGATGAGTAGACCAACAACTTGCGCGATTCCGGTGGCGAGACCCGCGCCAAACAAGCCCCAGCCAAACCCAAAAATGAAAAGTGCGTCCAAGGCGACATTTAGCGCGCTACACAAGAGAAGGGCGGTCATGGCAAGTTTGGCATTGCCGTCGTTCCGCAAAAGGACAATCAAGCTTTGGAAGAGGATATAAACCGGGCTGAACCACAGCAAGATGCCCAGATACTCCTGCGCGCCGGGCAGGGCATCACCACCACCGGTGAGGAAATTGACCAGCGGTGTAAAGAAAAGCTGTAAAAGCAGCAAAAGCAGTAAACCCAGGACGACGCTCCATGTGAGGGTTTTCTCTGCCCACGCTTTGGCGCGCTTCGAGTCACCACGGCCAAGCGCATGGCTCATAGCGGTGGCACCTCCAAAACCAAGCAGTAGTCCCAGCCCTTGCATCACATTAATCATCGGGATCGAAAGATTAAGGCTGGCGAGCCCTTCACGGCCAAGCGCCTGACCTACAATGAGCGTATCACCCAGCACATAAAGGCTGGTGCCAAGCAAGCCAAAGATGCCAGGCAAGAAAGCGCTTGTTAATATTTTGCGTTTGTTGAGGGTCATGATCTATGCTTAGTATAGGAAAAGATAGCCTAATTGTCAAAAGGCATACTTTTTACTCGCTATTGTGAAAGATAGGGACAGGTATCGTTTATGGTCGTTTTAGTAGAAAAATCCTTGTTCCTTTAACGACAGGATAAATGTGTGTATTTGCCCTGGCTCGGTTTCTTTGTCGAAGAAGAAAGTGAAGAAGACCTCGCTCTCATTACTTGCTTTGATTTTCTTTCTAAATTTCTCAAAACTCATGCCTTGGTAATAGAAGTCGGTTTGGAAATCTTCTACCCCATAGGCTTCGAACGGGACTTGTAAACCCTGCTCAAAAGGGAAGTTTAAAGCGTCGTTGCGGGAAAGCTTGCTGGTGATAGTGGTGTATTTCAAACCGATTTCAATGTTATATAGGTTATTGATAGTGATGACAGGGATAGGAAAATGCTCTTCCACAAAGTCGTTGTCCGCTGTCCTGACGAAATGGCCGTTAAAAAAGCCCAAACTGGAATCAAAACCTTCTTTTTTGATTAATGTATTAATATGTTTTGCTCTGTTTGTAAGGGCTATATAAACGTTATTGAGCTCGTGCCACAGGGCTTGATTTTCGAGGTTGTAGTTAGATAACATGTTTTTTTCCTGGATCAGGCGGAGACTAACTGGTCTGTAATGGTTTTGAAAAAGCCAGGACTCCATACATCCAATGACTGGCTGTCGCGGATGAAAGGCATAACATCTTCTTTGGCTTGATGGTAATCAATGGTTTCAAACCTATGAATAAGGAAGCGTTTTACATCGCCTAGTGATAGAACCTCGTCGGCATCAATAAAATCGCTTTGAATCAAACGCGCTTGTAGGTGTTTGACGTTTACCGGCGTAGATTGCGACAAAAAAAAGATGAAGTCAAATAAATCTCGACCTTTTACTCTGCTTTTCCACGAACGGCATAAAACAGCATGTATTTTTCCTGCAAAAAGAGAAGGGGCATCATAGAGGGTGGCTTCATAAGGTGAAGGAAGTAATCTGTACTTTTGTTCAAAGCCGGCATGTTCTGGGGGATTTGTGTCAATCTCAAATTTTATCTTGGTTACCTCTCCGGGATGAATGGCTGGTATGTTCTCGTTGCCCCAAAACAGAAGAAGATGTTCTTTGGTGTTGCCCTTTAGAAAAGCCGATTGAATATGAGACTCTTTGGTTTTTACTTTTTCTGTTATTTCAAGGTTTAAGCCGAAAGAAAGAATCTCCTTTTGAAGGATAGGGATGTAAGATGAAAGGTCAAAACTGTCGATTGTTGTTTTTAAAGAAAAATCCAAATCCTCTGAAAAGCGTTCAAGGCCATAGAAAATACGAAGAGCTGTTCCACCATAGAAAGCGGCATCTTTAAAAAACCCAGCTCTGGAAAGTCCACATAAAACCATCTCCTGGATAATCTCTTTGAGTACATATTTTTTGTTGTAAAACGGTTGTCTTTCATATCTTTTTAGCATTTGTTCAAAGATCGTGGTCATTGTGTGCTCCTTAACCATTTAATCAGTAATTTATGGTTGGTAGATTGATAAAGTTGGGCATATCGCGTAAGCTTTTCTTTATTCAGTTTGTTGAAAGACTCCTGATCAATTCTCAAGTCGTCAAAAATCTGCTGAAAAACATCCTTGCGGGAGGTCATTGGTGGCAAAATATAAAGTTTGTCACACAAGGCTTTTTCTGGATTAGCGATGAAAAAGCTATAGTCGCCTTCGTTAAGAATTTGTATGCCAAATGGATAAGCTTTTCTGGGCACGTCGCGATAAGTGAAAAGACCAAAGGGTGTGACAAACTGCTTTCTTTTTTTCTTATCAAATGTCGCTGAAGTAAAGCTAAAAACCGCTTCTGGAATAAGTCCCCAATAGGATAGTGCAAAATCAAAAGACAGATAAGAAGGTCCATAGATACTTGCAGCTAACAAATAGCCGGGTGTGTTTCCAACTGTCTCGTAAAGGCCTCTGACAATCGGAAACAAGCTCTCATTCTTTACCATGCGAGAAATTTTTTGATCAGGAGATCGGTATTCTTTAAGCTCGTCGAGCAACATTGTCGTGGTTATTATCATATATTCTCCATATAATGCAATAATACTGCAGTTACTGGAGAAAATCAAGCCATTTTAGCTTCTCTGACGAAGCTTTTTTCCCTTACAAAAAACATACACCCCAAAACACTCTGCCATTAAACAGTTGTTAAGCGATATGCGGTTATTTTATATAGTCAAGATAGAGCCAGAGTTCAGGGCACTATTCCATTTTTTGCTGAGGTCTGCCATTTTTTACAATAGGAATATGAAAGTAGTATGCAGCCGCTGGCTCAGTACCCGGCAAGGGAACATGGGCGTTATCCCTGCCGTATTTGCCAAAGTATGGACTTCCCGGTGGTAGGGCGTAACCCGGCACCAACTTTGGATCTGCCAGAATACTGTTTAGGTCAAACAGGGCGCTGTGCCACTCATCGATGCTCATGGTGGGAATGCCCCAGTCATAGCCGGCAATTTTGTTCGGATCACTCACCCAAACCAGGTTCCGGTCGATTCGAACCGTATCGTCGTCCGGGTCCAAAACATAGGAAGGATAAACATAGTGATCGCCTTCTTCAATGGGCACAAATTGATAAGGCAAACTCAGGTTATCACCGACTATATTGTTGTAAATATTGACGTTGTAACTATCAGGGTTGTTGTGGAGTACGCGTCTAAAGTGGGAGCTGCCGATGATCGTATTGTGGTGGATATACACATCCCGAAGAAATCCGGGTTGCCAACCAACTGAAATCGCCTCACCGCAATCATGAATGAGGTTGTGATGCACGTCTGTCATGCCTTGGGTTTGTTGATTCGCAAGCAGAATGCCACGCGGGTTATGATGGAAATAATTGTTGCGGAAAGTGTTTCTAAAACCATCGTCTTTGTCAAGCACGCCACTGCCGTCAATCCTGAAAGCGATGTTATCCTCATAAATCAGATCCTGAACATCATACAGCGTTGCGCTGGCACCATGATCAAAAGGGTTTTTTAGATCATGGAAGATGTTTTCCTGAACCACAATGTTTTGGTAGTGAACCTCGCCGTTGATTGGTGTCTGATTGCCATCCCAGAAAAACAAGAATGCGGGATTTTCCAGGCTGTCATCATCTATGTTGTATAGTTTGTTCTTTCGGATAATCATATTTACGAGATGTTCGCTGTCGACACTAAAAAACCATCGACCTGAATTGACATCAATATCAAAGCCCTGAAAAATGTACTCCCCTGAGCCAAGAATCCCAATTTTGTTCAAATCTTCGCCGGCACCGATCAGGTTTACTTTTTCGTCTGGATAGGCGAGGAGTTTGCCACAATCATTTCCCAGGATATCGAACTGAACCGGATAGCTTCCCTTTCTGATATAAACGTATTTCTCGTTGGTAGCTGTTTTGACGGCATGTTTCACCGTTGCCCAAGGTTGAGCTTCCGTGCCGGGATTTTGATCATTTCCACCGGTTGCCACAAATCGAAAAGCCTCTTTGTCCACCTGCAAAGTGAAGCTATGGACAACCTTTTGATTATTCTGGTCGCTTATTTCTATCCGCACTTGATGGCTTTCAGGGTTCATGCCGGCTGTCCAGCTTATCACGCCCATGGTTTTGTGGATTTTCATGCCTTCAGGCGCTTCCAATAGCTTGAAAAAGTAAGGATACTTTCCTCCTTGAACACCCAAACGGTATTCATATTTAACCCCTGGATAGGCTTTATCGAGGTTCCAGCTGAGAACTTTAAGAGGCCAGTTGGGTTCTTGAACGCTTGCATCTTTCGCGGAAACGCAATGGGTAAAAACGCTGAGCGTTAACACAATTGCCAAAAAGCTTAACAGGAATCGATGACCCTTGTTGGCGATGTTTGCTGTTGTATTTCTTTGTTTCATATCAACACCTCCCCTGGGTTGCTGAATGATATGTGGTAGATTCGATTGGTCAGGTAAAAATCAGAATAGGTCTCAGACCTTGCTTTTTTCAGGCTAGGGAAAAGGTCTGTCATTGGCTTTTGATTAATTATACATAATTTCGTACTTGCCGTAATGTGCAAGGCGGATGATTTGGGCG
>LSQX01285910.1_pt2 | contig 11924 bp, 8 predicted proteins | sample 654561 | NCBI WGS metagenome assembly LSQX01 (sample SAMN04489861, study PRJNA283612) | anaerobic digester metagenome | isolation source: 4 biogas reactors fed with cattle manure at either 37C or 55C with and... | place: Denmark: Kongens Lyngby | collected 2014 | reverse complement strand
GCTATGTTTCGGACATCGAAATTAATTCTTGTATGCATCAAATTAGTGTCCATATAGGATATTATCTCTTTTCTATGGATAGAGAAAACGCACGCCATATTCATGCGGGCGCTTAAATTCTTGCTTTTCTAATGTGCAATTTGCTCGGAAGAATGATTATTGCAGCGTCAGATACCTGTCCGCTGTCTTGGGTACGCCTTTCGCGCTGTACGGCATATACTCGCATGTAAGCACAATAGGCTTGTTCGCGCCCGTATAGCTGCTGTCGATGCACTTCACATCGAGATGATACGTAAACACCATATTGAAAGCTGCCAAAGAGCGTAAAGCCCGGCAAAAATAAATGATAACGTTTGACGTTTGTGTGCGTACGGCAAAGAGAGGAACTCTATATGCATGTAGCTTACCTGCCAGCTACATATGCCACTGCCGCCCGTGCGTTTGGCGCGTCCTCAGCCTCTCTTTACGACCATAAAAGATGACGCTGTTGAGAATGGATGTCAATGGTGGCGAAGCTGCGGTTCTTTTCTTAGCTCTGCAAAAACCTCAAGAGAGTGCTCCAATGAATTCGGCAATTCGTTTTGCCAAAAGAGGCCGGGTCACTGCGGAACTCTGCGGCCTCTTTACGAACTGCTGTATATTAAATTTTCCGTGAGTCGAATGAATTAAACCATCTTTTTGGGGTCAACCATCTCGTTAAACACCTTCTCTTCGATCAATCCGCTTGCTATAGCCGCTTCTTTAAGAGATGATTCTGTTAAAAATGCGTGTTTTGCGATTTTTGCCGTTGCTTCATACCCGAGCTTGGGTGAAAGGCAAGTACACAGCATGAGTGAATTGTCGAGATACTCCCGCATGCGCTTTTCGTTTGCGGATATGCCCCGAATACAGTTCGCTTCAAACGATGCCATGCAGTCCGCCAAAAGGCGGATTGATTGCAGCGCGTTATACGCGCATACCGGCAAAAAAACATTCAGTTGAAAATTTCCTTGCGACGCAGCAAAGCCGATCGTAGCATCATTTCCCATCACTTGAACGGCTACCATCGTCACCGCCTCGCACTGCGTTGGGTTGACCTTGCCCGGCATTATACTGCTGCCCGCCTCGTTTGCAGGTATCGTTATCTCGGCCAATCCGCATCGTGGACCACCCGCAAGCCAGCGCACATCGTTTGCTATTTTCATGAGATTTGCTGCGAGAGCTTTAAGCGCACCGTGTGCAAAAACGCAGGCGTCCTTTGAGGTAAGCGCATGAAACTTATTTGGATCGGGCGCAAACTGTGTGCCGCTTATTTCTGTAAGCACGCGGCACACCTCTGCGTCAAACCCTCTGGGAGCGTTTAATCCTGTGCCCACTGCTGTCCCACCTATTGCAAGCATTTTTAGGTGCTCAAGCGAACTCTCTATCATGTGTTTGTTTTCTTCAAGCATTGTACGCCATGCGCTTATCTCCTGCCCAAAAGTCAGCGGTGTGGCATCCTGAAGATGTGTTCGTCCGATCTTGAGCGTATCAGCGTAGCGCTTTTCAAGTACCAACAACGTATTGCGAAGTTGATCTATCGCCGGGAGCAGGCGCTCCCGAATAGCCAGCGTCATAGCAATATGCAGCGCTGACGGATATGTGTCATTTGAGCTTTGCGACATATTCGCATGGTCGTTTGGATGTATGCTTACCCCTTCTTTTGCAGCAAGATGGGCTATCACTTCGTTTACGTTCATGTTGGTCTGGGTGCCGCTACCCGTCTGCCAGACCACCAGCGGAAACTGATCGGTATATTCACCATTTGCGATCTTATCACATTGCGCGGATATCGCATCCGCATCTTCTCTGCTAAGCTTTCCCATGTTAAGGTTGGAAACAGCGCAAGCCTTTTTTAGCAGCGCAAATGCCCTAATTATTTCCCTTGGCATGCGTTCCTCACCTATGCGAAAGTTCTCATAGCTTCGCTGAGTTTGTGCGCCCCATAGTTTATCTAAAGCCACACGGATGTCGCCCATGGAATCGTGCTCGATGCGATAGTTTTCAATCATATCGTTCATGTCTTTATATTCTCGCAATCCCGGTACGCCGAGCAGCCTCAGCGACTGCAGCGGCAACCGCCGGGCCCACCCTAGGGTCAAAGGCCTTAGGAATTATGTAATCCGCCGAAAGCTCTTCTGGGGATATTATTGAACTCAGCGCACGCGCCGCGGCAATTTTCATTTCCTCGTTTATATCGCTCGCACGAACATCAAACGCGCCCCTAAAAATTCCGGGGAACGCCAAAACATTGTTGACCTGATTGGGATAATCGCTTCGTCCCGTAGCCACTACTGCGGCGCCGCCGCGCTTGGCGTCATCTGGAAATATTTCAGGCGTTGGGTTGGCGCATGCAAAAACTATAGCGTCCCTGTTCATAGTGCTCACCATTTCCTGCGTCACAGTACCGGGGGCAGATACGCCAATAAAAACATCTGCTCCGGCGATAACGTCGGTTAGCGCGCCCTCCCGCTTTGAAAGGTTAGTGACCTCCGCCATTTCCTGCTTAATCCAGTTAAGCCCGTCACGGCCGCTGTATATCGCGCCCTTGCGATCGCACATAGTGATATCCTTGAATCCCGCGCTAATTAGCAGCTTGACTATTGAAACAGCCGCTGCGCCAGCGCCGGATGTTACTACCTTGACTTTCTCCTTCTCCTTGCCGACCACCTTCAATGCGTTGGTAAGACCCGCAAGTGTTATCACTGCTGTGCCGTGCTGATCGTCATGGAATATCGGTATATCGCATTCTTCTTTAAGCTTTTTTTCTATTTCAAAGCAGCGCGGAGCCGAGATATCCTCAAGGTTGACTCCGCCGAAACTGCCGCTTATGAGATAGATAGCATTCACTATCTCATCGACGTCGTGGCTCTTTATGCACAAAGGGAACGCATCCACCCCGCCAAATGTTTTGAAAAGAACACACTTTCCCTCCATGACGGGCATACCAGCTTCCGGACCTATGTCGCCTAGCCCGAGCACAGCGCTGCCATCGGTTACAACGAGACAAAGATTATGCCGGCGCGTAAGCTCATAGCTCAAATCAACGTTTTTTTGTATTTCAAGGCATGGTTTAGCCACGCCCGGCGTATATGCAAGCGAAAGATCCTCACTTGTCTTTACGGGCACCGTTGATATAACCTCTATCTTGCCCTTCCATTCGTTATGCTTCTTTAACGATTCAGTTGCGTAATCCATTTTCTTTTATCCTTCTAAGATTTTATTTAACGCCCCGCTATATCGAATCTTTTATGACCAGCTTACAGCGTTTTGGGTGGAACAGGCTGCGCGTAAGCACGTTAGCCTTTCCGTCGGAACTATAGCATATCCGCGTCGTCATAATGATCGGCAGACCCGTGGGATAATCAAGCATTTTTGATTCCTCCTCCGTAAGGAGTTTGGCCTGCAATTCTGTCGTGAAGTTGGTAAATTTCACACCGTATTCCGCCGAAAGCACGTCGTACAGCTTTGTATCTCCATCGAGTTCATATTTTTCAAGCTCAGGAAAGTACTCTACGGGCACATAGGATTTTTCCAGCATTGCCGGTTTAGCTATTCCTTGCAGGTACCGCAGACGCAGTATCGTGTACATATCCGTGCCTTCCGGCAGACCGAAATGACGCATCATGCTGTCGTCTATGTTTTCGTGCGTTATAGATATCATCTTGTGTCGCTTTCCCACTTCGCTGGGAAAGCACATTTTGATAAAATTCCCTTCATAATAGTTGTTGGTAACAAAGGTGCCAATGCCACGCTTTCGCTCTATGTATCCTTCGTTTGCAAGCTCGTTTATTGCTTGCCGCACCGTAGCGCGACTCACATTGAGGCTCTCCGCAAGCTCCGGCTCCGCCGTCAATTGGTAGTCTGCCGGCCATTCGCCGCTGAGTATCTTCTCCTTGAAATATTCTTTCACCTGAAAGTAAAGAGAAATACCCTTATTTTTCCATTCCATCATATTGCTCCTATCTCCTAATACTCTATAAATTGGTTATTATATATTATATTATTATAACAAAGTTTTTCATACGATAAAAGTATCAGTTCGCAATTTTCGTATCGACGAGCACCACATAGCGGCACGCCTGCATGTGGCAAGATTGGCTGTCACATGCAGGCACGGCACACCATTTTATCCGTTTATCAATTTTTTCAATTCCTCAATGCTCAGGCCATCTATGCCCATGCTTTTCACCGTTGTGCCAACGTCTGCGAAGTTCCGGTCACGCACCATGTTACCAAGCATTATGAGGTTGTCCGTTACAGGCACTTCAACGCCGTACTGGCGCGCAAGGGACTGAACCGGGATAAGGCCCATGGGGATGTCTTCGTCAACAAAACGGGCAGGGGCCTGCACCGAAGATGAGGGCAACGCGCCATCCTTCTGAGGTAGCGGCTTATAGTGCTCGCCATTGTAATGGATCTGTTGAAACTCATCATAGCTCATTCCGTCAAGTCCCATCGCTGCAATGACTTTTAGGCGCTCGTCATCCATGGCCTTTTGCAGGCGTATCGTAGTAGGCGTTCCCCAGGCGTGGAAATCTAAATCGGCTGGGGTAGGAGCCTCGACCTTGCCCATATTCAGCAAATAATACACGATATGGGTAGTAGGGTTGGGATTGTTCAAGCCAACGCTCAGCGCATCGGGCGCTTCCACGACCTCGTGTATTGCCTTCTTCAGTATTGCGATGAATTCGGCATTGCGATTTGCGGGCAGCGCAGCGGCTTCGAGGACACCTTTGCGGGCCTTTATTCCGGCATGACCGGGCTCAACAAGGCGGGTCGCATACGGGAAGCTTATCGTTTCGCCTAACAAAGGCATTTCCTTCACGCCGCAATCCGCAAGCGTCTTGCGGAACAGCAGCGAACTGCCGGGATACCCTGGGATCAGTACAATCGTGTGCCCGGAGCGTACATACGGGGCCATCTCTTTCGCAAGAGCCTGCTGAAAGTTTGACGTGATGCATACGAGAAACACATCGCCAGCAGACATAGCCGTTGCAAGATCGTTCGTTGCAAGTTTTATCGGTGCAAAGCCCTGAACGACGGGGCCACTCATCTTGATGCCGCCGCGGTCGTTTATGCCCTTTATGGCAGGAACGCTTTTATCATATATAGCGGAGACCTCGGTGCCTCTTATCGTCATATCTCCTGCCAAAGACTGACCGCCGTTGCCCGCGCCTATGATCACATATTTCTTTTCCATTGTAAAATAATCCTTTCTGTTATTTAGTCTATTGGTTTTATTCCGATTGCTCAGGCTTTTTCTTATGGAGAGAGAGCCTCACAACCATCATAATGATGCCGGTCACCGCCAAGCCGATGCCTATGTAATCCGTGACAATACCCGGCTTTATCAGTAGGAATGCCGCTGCTACCAGCAATGCGCTTTCAAATATCGTCAGCGCATACTTTGATATTTGACGCTGCAGACCAAACGATATCGCAGTGACGCCCAGCAGTGCCGTTACGCTTGTCAGCGCTATCTCGCCCAATGTGCCCTGCATTATCAGCGAAGGCGCGTAGGCGAACATGAACGGAACTATAAATGCCGAGATACCAAGCTTACACGAGATAAACGCAACCTCTATAGGCTTGGCCTTGGCAATACCGGCTCCTGCATATGCAGCCAGCGCAACAGGAGGCGTTATAGCCGATATGCAAGCGAAATAGAACACAAACATGTGCGCTGAGAGCACCGGCACGCCAAGCTCTATGAGCGCAGGGGCAGAGACCGAAACACAGATGAGGTAAGAAGCAGTCGTAGGCAAGCCCATGCCCATTATTACGCATGTTATCATGGTGAGCAGCAGCGCTGGGAACAGGTGGCCCTGCGCAAGCGATACTATCGCACCCGCCAACTTCAGGCCAGCACCTGTCATGTTCAAAACGCCGACCACGAGGCCTGCAGTAGCGGTGGAAGCGACCAAGCTGCAGGATGATTTTGCACCGGATGCCAGCGCGTCCAATACACCCTTGAATGTCATATGGTCTTTCCAGTTGACAAACGTCACGGCGATCGCGCTGATTATGCCCCACGCCGCAGCGCGAATTGGGCTGAGGTTAAAGGCGGTAAGGGTGACAAAGATGACTGCCAGCGGAAGCAATAAATATATTTTCTTTGATACGACGCTAAGCTTTGGCAGTTGCTCGCGCGGCAACCCCTTAAGTCCGGTTTTTGCCGCTTCAAGGTCGACCATAATGAAGACGGTGTAAAAATACAGCAATGCCGGAAGAATGGATGCAACGATGATATCTTTGTAAGGCACACCTATCAGCGCAGCCATTATGAACGCCGCCGATCCAAGTATTGGAGGCATTATCTGCCCGCCTGTCGACGCAGTGGCTTCAACGGCGCCGGAAAACTTCGGGCTGTACCCTATGGACTTCATCAAAGGTATGGTGAACGAACCAGTGGTTACAACGTTAGCTACGGAGTTGCCCGATACAGTGCCAAACAGCGCGCTGGATATAACAGCCACCTTTGCAGGGCCGCCGCGAGATGCACCTGCAACGCTGTTTGCAAAGTCTATGAAAAACTGGCCGCACCCAGAAGCTTGCAAAAACGAACCGAAGATTAGGAACAGGAACACATATGTGGCAGAAGCCTGAACGGACGACGAAAACAGCGCGTCCATGCCGAGCTGATAGCTAAGCACCTTCTGCCAGGTATAAAGCCTGTGGCCCATCGGCCCGGGGATCAGATGACCGAATTTGGCATACAAAATGAATATCAAGGCGATCAACGGCAGTATGTTGCCACAGGTCCTTCGTGTGATCTCCAGAACGACCACAATAATTATCACCGCCACCACAAGATCCATAGCAGTGGGATCAATCCCGATGCGGTATACAAGGGTATTCATTTCCACCGCCATGTAGATGAAAGCGAACGCAGTAGCGAGCATACCGACAATGTCCACGGCGCCCGGTCTATCAAGCGGTGAGCGCTTTGACCCGCTGTAAAGCGCAAACGTGAGCACAGCGCCCATACCTACGTGCACACAGTACAGATACCACATCGTAGTTGACGATAGGATAAGAGCATATATGTGAAACAAGGACATGGCGATGGCAAAAACGTAGAATATCTTGTCCCACTTTCCTGTCAGGGTACGCTTCAATGCGCCGTCTTCTTCCAATCTTTTGAGATCTATCTCGCCCGGAGGCGTATCTTTTTTTCTAATTTTATCTAACAGTTTCATTCATCTTCCCTCCATGATTATCTCCATTATCAAATCACTATATGCCAAGGGCATATCAGTCGCCCAGAGATAAAGTGAATATGCGTTATTCTACCGGCTTGATGGCATCGGGTACTTCAACGCCGATCTCGGTGTAGTACTTGTATGCGCCAGGATGCAGCGGGGTGGTAATCTTATTGAGGTTATCCAGGGTGATACCAGCCGCGCTAACGTCTACATTAAGCAAATAGTCGCTGTTCTCGAAAGTAGCCTTGGTCATATCATAGATCATTTCTTCGCTGAGATCCTTGTCTGCAACAATGTAGTTCCAGAAGGAGATGGTCTCATAATCGTCAGCAACACAGGTATAGGTGCCGCCGGGGATAACATCTGTGCTCCAGAAGGGGAACGCCTCAAAGAGCTTCGCAAATTCCTCCTCGGTGTAGGGGATGAATTTGAAGTCATGAGTGGTCTGCAGGTCAAGGAGCCAAGGAGCGGGGCTGCCGGTAACGGCAAACGCTGCGTCAACGGTGCCGTCCTTAAGGGCGTTTACCTGATCGGTGGAAGCAAGCAGGCTGATGGACTTGGGCTCGATGCCAAGTGTTTTGATGACGCCTCTACCCGCATTGTCAGAGGTGGAGCCTGCGGTGCCCATGCATATAGGACGGCCGGCCAGATCAGAGAGACTGTTTATGTCGCTATCGGCCAAGGTGAAAATGTACAAATAGCTACAATGGGTGGGGAACATCGCTTCATTCTCAAGATACGGACCGTGGCCATTTTCCTGTGCCCAACCGGTGCCGGTGTAGCCTTCGCCGGCCAGCCAGGATGTGACCATACCAAAGTCAATATTGCCAACTTCGATCTCGGGGATGTTGCTGGCGGGGCCCGCAGTAACTTCGCAGGTCGCATGAGTGCCAAGCAGATCGTTCATTAGGGTTACCCAGCCAGCACCAAGAACATAATATGTGCCGCCTGCGCTGGAAGATCCCAGCAGCAGCTGAGAACCGGCGTAATCCTTGGGTCCTTTTTCAGCAGGGTCTACATTTTCATCAGGTTCCGTTCCTTCAGCGGGGGCTTCGTTTACTGCAGGCTGCGCGCTGCAAGCGATCATGCTTGCCATCATCGCAACGACCAGCAGTAGGGTTATAAGTTTCTTCATTGTTTCTCTCCTTTTATCATTATATTTGAAAGCGTGAATATCGGTCATTCTCCGATAACATCTGCCACTTTCCTTCTAAGTGCATCGAGGCTATCCGTCACCAGTGATTCAAATGCGTTGAATCTGGTTTCGCCGTCCTGAACGTTTTTGGAAACAGTCTCGATCATAGCGCTGCATTCCTCCGGAGCACAAGCGCCGTAGCTGTGTTTGCCAAGCACAGAACTCTCCGCGTCAAGAGTATAGCGTATCTTCGCATCGTCCCAGCCCAGCTTGCGACCCGCATGCTGCTCCGCATAACGATCCAGCAATGCTGAGTCGATGTCAAGGCAGGTCTTGCCATTTTCAACACAATTGCAAACCACCTCGGCTACTATCTCGTGAGCTACGCGGAAGGGCATGCCCTCCTCTTTAACAAGCCTATCGGCTAGCTCCGTCACGGTACAGAAATTTGCGTTCACGCGATAGAGCATGCGCTCTTTGCGCACATTGATGGTGGACAGGGTACCGCTTAAAAGCTCAAGGCTCGCCACCATCTGATCCGTAGCGTCCCAGAACATATGCGGCGCTTCTCCTCCGCCGTCTCTGTTATGGCCAAAGGCTATGCCCTTCAACGCCATTGTAACCGACGTAAACGCCGCCAACATATGGCCCGACTTAGCGCGGACATATTCAAAAGGAACGGGGTTCTTCTTTTGCGGCATTATACTGCTGCATACTGCAAAGGAATCGTCTAACTCGAAATATCCAAATTCATCGGTACTCCAGTAATAAAAATCTGCGCACAGGCGACTTAGATTTGTTGAAAGGATAGTATACGCAGCTGTGAGTTCCTGAATATAATCACGCGCCGCGATGGCATCCATGCTGTTGTATACCGGTCCGTAAAAGCCAAGATCGGAAGCGACCTTTTGCCTGTCCACGGGGAAGGAAGTTCCTGCAAAAGCACAGGAACCCAGCGTACAGTAATTCATACGTTCCAACGCTGCTTCGAGGCGCTGGATATCCCTTTCAAGTGTCTGAGCCACGGCACACAGATAATAGCCAAGGCTTATCGGCTGCGCGGGCTGCATATGCGTATACCCGGTCATGATAGTGTTTTGGTTTTCAGCCGCCATCTTGAGAATTACTTTTTCCAGCTTGACTAGCCTCGGTATAACGCGCATGACCGCATCTCTCACGTTCATGCGCAGCAACGTAGTGCCAAGGTCGTTACGGCTGCGTGCGGTATGCATTTTACCGCCCACCTCCATGCCGGCCTTGGCGATTACAATTTTTTCGATGTTAAAGTAATAATCCTCATATTCGGGATGGATCTCTATAGCAGAAGCACCTGCGTTATATATCTCATGAAGAGCCTTAAGTATCTTTATTCCATCCACTTTGTCAATAATCTTCTGATCCATCAGCATCAGCACATGAGCGTAATTCAGCTCGCTCATGTTACCAAATGAGCGGGCATTTTCTTCAGTAATTGCCGGCTTGCCGATGTATTCGCACATTTCGTACGAAAGTTCGCTTTTAATTCGTCCTCGCATTTTTATCGCTCCCAAATAAGAATTGCCGTATGTGCATATGTTAATATGTCCGTACATCAATTATTATATTACGCTGTACAATTTTGTCAATAGTTATTTTTTTATTTTTTAAGAATATCTGATTCATTTATGATAATGTCCTATTGTACCACATTTGATTATGTCCCAAACTTAGAAAATGTAATATAATAAAACCTCATGACAAAAATGTGAGGTGGAAGAATGAGAAAGGTAATACTTACAATGGATGAAAGTAAAAAGTATGAGACAATTAAAAGATTAGTAGATAATGATGGAAACAAACAAAGAGCAGCCCTTGAATTAGGTTGCACTATCAGACATATTAATAGAATGATCAGGGGATACAAACAAAATGGAAAAGAATTCTTTGTTCATGGAAACAAAGGAAGAAAACCTGCTCATACATTAGAAGATGATATTAAACAGAATGTGCTTGATCTGTATCGCACAAAATATGAAGATGCTAATTTTGTACATTATTCCGAACTTTTAGAAGAGTATGAAAATATTAAAGTATCTCCAAGCACCATACACACAATCCTAATACAAGAAAATATTATTTCACCAAAAGCAACACGCAGAAAAAGAAAAAACCTTGCAAAAAAGCTAAAAGAGCAACTAAAGATTGCTAAAACAAAAAAGGAAATAACAGATCTTCACAACGCAATAATTGACATTGAAGATGCGCACCCTAGGAGGCCAAGATGCGCATATTTTGGTGAAATGCTTCAGATGGATGCTTCGTTGCACAATTGGTTCGGAAAGGATAAAAGTCAACTCCATATAGCGGTTGATGACGCTACAGGCAATATAGTCGGGGCATATTTTGATTATCAGGAGACCTTAAATGGCTACTACAATGTATTACATCAAATTTTAATTGAATATGGTATTCCGTATGGATTTTTTACTGATAAACGTACAGTATTTGAGTATAAACAAAAGAAATCCCCTTCATTAGAAGAGGATACTTTTACTCAATTCGGCTACGCTTGCAAGCAACTCGGAATTGAGATTAAAACCAGCAGTGTTGCCCAAGCTAAAGGGCGTGTGGAACGAATGTTCCAAACATTGCAATCTCGTCTCGTAATGGAGTTAAGATTGGCTGGTATAAGCACAATTGATCAAGCCAATGAATTTTTAAACTCCTACATAAAAAAATTCAATAAACAATTTGCTTTACCTATTGATAATATCAAATCTGTGTTTGAAAAACAACCGGATAATGAAAAAATTAATTTAATATTAGCTGTTCTTACAAAAAGAAAAGTTGATAATGGACATTGTATTAGATTTGATAACAAATACTTTAAGCCGGTTAATTCCAATGGAAATCATGTTTTCTACTATAAAGGCACCCATTGCATGGTTATTAAGGCTTTTGATGGTCAATTATTTGGATGTATAAATGAACAAGTGCATGCTCTCGAAGAAATACCGACACATGAACGTTCATCTAAAAACTTTGATTTTAAAAAGCCGAAGGAAAAACCAAAGAAAAAGTACATACCTCCAATGAGTCATCCTTGGAAAAGAGATTCTTTTGAAAAATATTTGGAAACACAAGCTCATAGGAACAAATTAGCAGGTTAACTATAATTGTTTGCTTTTATTCTTTTATAAAGAAGACCTGTCTTTTTGTAGTAGTAGTAGTGTTTGTGGGGCTTGTGGAGCTTGTGGTAAACTCATAAAAAAATTAGAATTACAATGCACTATGCAGAGTTTTCCACAAATCCACAAATCCACAAACTTAATAGAAATTCGTTTAAAATTTTTGTCAATAAAAAAATTCTTTGTTTCACAAAGGTCCATTTGTTATATCCTTTTTTTGAGATCTCATAGCTTTATAATTTCACAAAACATTTTTCCTCTTTTTGTAAAGGTTGGTCGCGAATTTACGGTAATTTAAAATTTTTTTTATTGTTTTATATATTTTAACTGAAAAAGCACCAAATTAATGGTGCTAATGTTTTAAGTTTTTTAGGACATTTTTAAAAATGCTTGACA
>LSQX01087623.1_pt1 | contig 11924 bp, 9 predicted proteins | sample 654561 | NCBI WGS metagenome assembly LSQX01 (sample SAMN04489861, study PRJNA283612) | anaerobic digester metagenome | isolation source: 4 biogas reactors fed with cattle manure at either 37C or 55C with and... | place: Denmark: Kongens Lyngby | collected 2014 | reverse complement strand
CGGGTCATGATGCGCATGTTGACAACAACATAAGGGCTGTCTGTGATCTCAACGCCAATCTTGGCAATTGGAGAACCAACCGGGCCCATGGAGAAAGGTATAACATAAAGGGTCCTGCCCCGCATGCAGCCCCGATAGAGTTCAGTCATGGTCTTTTTCAATTCGACCGGATCAACCCAGTTGTTGGTCGGACCGGCATCTTCTTCCTTGACAGAAGAGATATAGGTCCTGTTTTCCACCCTGGCCACGTCTGAAGCGTCACTGTTAAAGGCATAGCAACCGGGACGTTTTTCAGGATTCAACTGGATGGCACTGCCGGAATCAACTGTCAGCTTGAGTAGCCTTTGGTTTTCTTCTTCCGAACCGTCGCACCAGTAGATCTGATCAGGCTGGCAAAGTTTTGCAACTTCATCAACCCATTCTTGCAATTTTTTGTGTTTAACCATTAATAGCTCCTTCCAAATTGTGTGGCGGTGCAGGTCTTACAAGATGCAGCACCGCCACTCATAATATCTTCAGCAATATACAAACTAACAGATCCAGCTGGCATTTTGCGCCATTGCAATAAATTTTATCATAGATTAAAAAGTCCGACAAGAGAAAAAACAAGCTAATTTGCATCTTTTCTGTGGCCGAATTGCAAAATAAGTTACGCTACAGCCAGCCAGGCACAGGAGCCCGGGTGGGGAAAAATAGGTCCTTGTAAAGACCAGGCAGCCTGGCCTCTAGAGGTGAGGCTTCTTTTGCTGTCCATTTAAGATAAGCAGCCAGTTCTTTTGGGCAGATTCCCGGCTGCTGCCCTGTTTCGGCTGTTTAGGTCTCCATTGACTATCCTTTCTTTGCTGTAATATATCTATTTTAATAACAGCAAAGTGCCGTTGAGCTTGAGCAAAGCCTGGCAGAGCACTGGTGCCAGGACCCGAACCAGAGGAAAAGCGGCCTCTTCATGTTCCTTCTATTGGGCTTAGATATAGTACAGGCTAGGTCAAAAACAATGAAAACCGGTAGCACCACTCTTTACTTATCAATATATCGGGAATACTGTGCAGTTATATCCAGATGCGGGCAATTATTGTAATATCTATGTTTTTTGGCTTAAGTTGTGTGTGAAGCTAGCAAGGCCAGGGTGGCTGGCCGGTGGGACCAGATGAAGGTTTGCCAAAGAAGAGCTGGGTTTAGCAGATCATCTTAGGGAGAGCCGGACTAGTTGATCTTGCCGCAAATAGATGCCGCTTTCAGTTATACTGATAGCAAGCCAAGGAATGGAGGAAGCCTATGCTAGACAAAACTGTTGAATATATCGGTGTCCTGATGGAAAACAGCCAGCCGGACGTGTTTCCTGACTACCGGCTGGCCGGAGGTTTTTCCTTTGTGACCTGGCAGCCAGGCCTGGAAGAGGACTGGAGCCGGCTCCAGCATGAAAGCGGCCAGTTGGAAAGCCTGGCTGCTGCCCGTAAGCTCTTTGCCACTGAGTTCATGACCAGGCCGGATCTTTTGCCCAGGCAGTGCTTTTTTGTCCGTGATGACCGTTCAGGCGAGCTTGTTGCGACAACCTCTCTTTGGCCGGGTGATCATTTTGGCCAAAGCCTGCAAAGGATCCACTGGGTCACAGTGCGGACTGACTATCAGGGGCAGGGCCTGGCCAAGGCCCTCATGACTAAAGTGATGCAGTGCTTTAATGAAACAGGCTACGGCTCTTACACCTACCTCACATCGCAAACCTGGAGCTACAAGGCCTTAAATCTTTATGCGCACTTTGGCTTCACACCCTATTTCGGTCCCAAACCGGTTAACTGGCATAAAAAGACAGAAGATTTTACCACTGACACCCAGAGGGCCTGGCAGCTGGTCCGGCAAAAGCTGGGTGACCGGATCGAGCCGGGTTTATTGCAGGAAATCTTGCAGGCCGGCCCCTGATCTGCTAAATTAAATGCGCTGAGACAGTTAGTCCGGCAGCTAAGCTGGTGTTAATGATGAAGATTATTATTGTTGGTGATGGCAAGGTTGGTTACACACTGGCTGACAGCCTGGCCAGGGAAAATCATGCTGTTACAGTGGTGGACAACGACCTGGAAGCCCTCAACCTGGCCCACGAAAGCCTGGATGTAATGTGTGTGCATGGCAGTGGTGCCAGCGTCAAGGTGCTGCTTGAGGCTGGTGTCCGGGAAGCGGACCTGCTTTTAGCCGCCACTTCAAGGGATGAGATGAACATGGTCTGCAGCCTGACCGGCAAGAAGCTGGGAGCCAGGCACACTGTGGCCAGGATCCGCGATCCGGAATATGCTGATGAGCTGTCCATGCTCAAGGCCGAGCTGGACCTTGATATGGTGATCAATCCAGAACAGGCTACAGCCCTGGAGATAATCAAGCTGCTCCAGTTCCCGGCCGCCATCAAGGTGGAAAGTTTTGCCAAGGGACAGGTCCGGGTTGTTGAAATCAAGGTGACTCCTGATGTGCCCTTGGTTGGGCTGAAGCTGGAACGCCTGCCCAGCCTGATCAAACTGCCCGTCCTGATCGGGGCTGTGGACAGGGATGGTGAAGTCATCATTCCAGACGGGCAGGTTGAAATCAAGGCCGGTGACACGATCTATATCGTGGGCAACTCCATCAACACCTTCAGTTTTTGCCAGGCGATTGGTAAATGCACCCTGAAAATAAAAAAGATCATGATCATCGGCGGTGGCAGAATCGGTTTTTACCTGGCCCGCTCAGCCGGACGCATGGGAATCAAAGTCAAGCTGGTTGAGATTGACCGGCAGCGCTGTGAAGAGCTGGCCAACCTTCTGCCCGGGGCCCTGATCATCAACGGTGACGGGACCAACACAGATTTTCTTGCTTCGGAAAATATGCATGATATGGATGCCCTGGTGGCCCTGACCGGCCGCGATGAGGACAACTTGATCATTTCCCTGCTGGCCCGGCAGGCCGGTATCCAGAAGGTGATCACCAAGGTGGCCCGGATCAACTCGGAAAACCTGATCAAGGCCCTGGATCTGGATAGTGTGGTCAGCCCGCGCCTGATCACAGCCAACCACATCCTGCAATATGTCCGTGGCCTTAACAATGCCTATGCTTCTGTAGTGGAGACCCTCTATAAGATGGTCAACGGCCAGGCGGAGATCCTGGAGTTTTCCATCAGGCAGGACCGCTGGTACCTGAATACACCACTCAAGCAGCTCAAGATGCAAAAAAACACCCTGATTGCTGCGATTGCCCGGAAAAACGAAATTATCATCCCTAACGGAAATGCAGTGTTACAAAAAAATGACCGGGTCATCCTTTTTGCCAAGGTCATGGCCCTGGACAGCCTGGACGACTTTTTCCTAAAGAGCGGGTTGCTATGAATTACAGGGCTGTCGGAAAAAACCTGGGCATTGTCCTGCTCTGCCAGGCCGGCTTCATGTTGCCGTCCTGGTTGCTGGCCCTGTTTGACGGGGACGGCACTGCCGGGGCTTTTCTCACCACCATAATTCTTTTACTCCTGGCCGGCCTGCCGCTTTTTTCGATCAAGCCTGTCCAGAAAAACCTTTTTGCCCGGGACGGTGTGGCGATTGTTGCCCTGGGCTGGCTGGCCATGTCCTTATTCGGCAGCCTGCCCTTTGTGCTCAGCGGAGTGATCCCGGCCTGGCCAGATGCTTTTTTTGAAGCTGTTTCCGGTTTCACCACAACCGGGGCCACCATCTTGCCTGCTGTTGAGGGGCTGCCCCGTGGAATCTTGTTCTGGCGCAGCTTCACCCACTGGATCGGCGGCATGGGTGTTCTGGTCCTGGCCCTGGCGCTAATGCCGACAGCGGGGGCCATGCATATCCTGCGGGCAGAAAGTCCCGGGCCGGCCCCGGATAAGCTTGTCCCCAAAATGGCCCAGACCGCCAAGATACTTTATGGCATCTACCTGATCCTGACCCTGGTCCAGGTGGCCCTGCTCCTTCTGGCCGGCATGTCCCTGTTCGATGCCTTTATCCATGCTTTTGGCACAGCGGGAACAGGTGGCTTTTCCAACAAAAATGCCAGCATCGGGGCCTATGGCAGCCTGCCGATCGAGCTGATCACTGGTATTTTCATGCTGGTTTTCGGGATCAGCTTCACAGTGCATTATCAGCTGGTGCGGAAAAACTGGCGCTTTGCCCTGGCCGATGAGGAGCTAAGGCTGTATCTGGGCATTGTGGCCGCTGCTGTCCTCCTGATCAGCCTTGATGTCTGGCGCCACCAGCTGTTCAGCCTGCCCGAGGCGCTGCGGCATGCCTTTTTCCAGGTCTCCTCCATTATCACGACGACCGGTTATGCAACTAAGGATTTTAACAGCTGGCCGGTGCTCAGCAAGGGGATTATTGTAATCTTGATGTTTATCGGGGCCAGTGCCGGTTCAACCGGAGGCGGCCTGAAAGTTATCCGGGTCCTGCTGGTTTTCAAGCTGATCCGGCGGGAATTGCAACGCAGCAAGCACCCGCGCCTGGTCAAGAGTATTTTGGTTAATCAAAGGCCGGTTGATCAGCCTGTCCTTGAGGCAGCCATGACCTTCATCCTTTTCTACCTGCTTATATTTGCCGGGGCAACCTTACTTGTGGCACCACAAACAGATGACCTGGTGACGGCTTCAACTGCTGTACTGTCCTGCCTGAGCAATATCGGGCCTGGCCTGGCCGGTGTCGGCCCCGCAGCCAGTTTTGCTTTTTTCAATCCCTTTGCTAAACTTGTCCTGTCCTTTTGCATGCTGGTCGGCCGCTTGGAAATCATGCCTGTTATTTTACTGGGCATGCCCTCTTTTTGGCGCCGGGTCGGCATATGAAGAAAAACATAATGTGAGGCAAAAAAAATGATGATCAACTGCGTAAGTGAATTTATCGGCAACACCCCCATGCTCAAACTGGAAAAAGCCACTGGCAGGGCTATTTATGCCAAGGCGGAATATTTAAATCCAGGTGGCAGCATAAAAGACCGGGTCGCCCTGCACATGATTGAAGAGGCGGAAAAGTCCGGCCAGCTAAGGCCCGGCATGACTATCATGGAACCGACATCTGGCAACACCGGGATCGGTATTGCCCTGATTGGCGGACAAAAGGGCTACAAGGTTGTCATTGTGATGCCGGCTAACATGAGCGATGAACGAAAACGTCTGATCAGGGCACTCGGGGCAGAGCTGGTCCTTACTGACCCGGCCTTGAGCATAGATGGTTCTGTGGCTGAGGTCAGGCGGCTCCAGGAGCTCGATCCGGATATCTTTGTGCCCCAGCAGTTTGATAATGCGGCCAACCCGCAGATCCATTACAGGACCACTGCAGCTGAAATCTGGCGCCAGATGGACCAGTCAGTGGATATATTCATCTCCGGCCTGGGCAGCGGCGGGACCTTGCAGGGTGTGGGCAGCTTCTTGAAAGAAAAAAATCCGGCAGTCAAGATCATTGCCGCAGAACCGAAAAATGTCTCCGCCTTGCTCGGGCATGAGCCTGGCCTGCATAAGATCCAGGGGATTGGTGATGGTTTCATTCCCAGTATCCTTGATGTCAGGCTGATTGATGCTGTGACAGAAGTCTGCGATGAGGACGCCATAGCCACTGCCAGGCAATTGGCCCGGACCCAGGGCATCCTGGCCGGGACATCAGCAGGTGCCAATGTCTGGGCGGCCATGCAGGCGGCAGAGCAGTATGGTGTGGACAAAAGAATCGTGACTATCCTGCCTGACCGTATCGAGAGGTATTTCAGCACAGCCTTGATTTAAAGCTCAGTTTTCACCTGTTTCCGGCACCAGCCCGGGCTCTTGGGCCTGGGCTTTTCCAGTCAGGCGGTTGATCCATTTCCTGGAGTGCAGGCGCCTGAGACCGAAGACGCTCTTGAAGACTTCTTCAACAATAATCAGGATCATGACCTGCTCTATGGGCAGCCGGAAAAGCAGGCCGCCGACAAAGGCCAGGGGCACACCGATCAGCCAGACACCAATCGCATCCAGCATGAGGGTGAAGCGGGTGTCGCCACCGCTGCGCAAAATACCGACCACATTGATGATGTTAAAGACACGGACAATCATGGTGACGCCGAAAACCAGTAAAATGCCGCGTGCCGCCTGGAGAACTGGTGGACTGACAGCATAAAAGGACAGGATCAGGGGTGAAGCTAAAATGAGGAAGGCTCCGCTGAAAATCCCGATCAGGGGACCGAAAAGGCTGATTTTTTTGGCATAGTGGAAGGCTTCATCGATCTGGCCGGCTCCAATCAGGTTGCCCAGCATAACTGCTGTGGCATTGGCGATGCCGAAAAAAAGCACCATGGCCAGCCTTTCCGCCGTGGATGAAATATTTATGGCAGCCACTACATCGGTGCCCATGCGGGCATAAATCACGGTATAAAGAGTTACCCCCACGGCCCAGAGCGACTCATTCAGGACAACAGGTATGGTTGTGTGCAAAAAACGGCGGACAAAGGCCAGGGAGATATCTGTCAGCTCCCGGAAACTCGCAGCCAGGATCAGCTTTTGGCGGTAGACCAGGCCGACGATCAGGATGGCCTCGGCCAGGCGGGCAACCAGGGTGGCAATAGCCGCTCCCCTGACACCCAGGGCAGGCAGGCCGAGCTTGCCCAGGATGAGGATGTAATTAAGCACTGTGTTGAGCACCAGGGCCAGGGCGCTGATATAAAGCGGCAGGCGGGCCTTGCCGGTGCTGCGCAGGATTGCGGAGTAGGTGAAAGAAACAGCCATGAGGGGGAAGGTCAGGGCCACTATGACCAGATAGTCCCTGCCCAGTGAAATCACCGCCTGGTCAGGTGTGAAAAGGCGCAGGAGGAAGGCAGGTGCCAGCAGGCTGGCCACAAGGAAGACGCCGGCAATAACCTGGCCGCAGGCCAGGGCCAGGCCGAGGACCCGCTTGATGCTGGGCAGGTCCTTGTCACCCCAGAACTGGGCGGTGAAGATAGCGGAGCCGCTGCTGATACCAAAGACAAACAGGTGCAGCAGGAAGGTGATCTGGTTGGCCAGGCCGACTGCTGCGATCTGTGTTTCACCCAGCTGGCCGATCATGACCGTGTCAACCATATTCAGGGCGGCACCGATCAGGTTTTGCAGGGCAATCGGGATAGTGATTGCTAAAAGCGCCCGATAAAATTTCTTGTCATCTTGTTTTAGCCAGGCCAAAGGGACATTCTCCTTCAAGGCAGTAGCTGCCGTTATTTTTGGGAAAGTGGGTTAATCCTATCCGAGTCAAGATAGTTTGTCAAACAAGGGTCAATATGTGGCATAATAGGTGATAACATACGCAGAAAGAGAGGCTCTGTTTTGATGGAAAAAAAGACATCCTACCTGGCCCAAGGCCAGTGGTATAAAGGCAATCTCCATGCGCACACTGTTATTTCTGACGGCTCCCTGCAGCCAGCCGAACTGGCGGCAAAGTACAAGGCCAACGGTTATGACTTTTTAGCTATAACTGACCACCGCACCTATGGTATCCACGCAGAATTAAATGATCCGGGATTTCTCCTGCTGCCCGGAGTGGAGCTGGATGTGGCTCCTGCCGGTGCTGAAGCCTTGTGCCACCATGTGGTCGGCATAGGTCTGCCGGGTAAAAACAAATTCAAGCATGGCGAGAAAATCACTTATGCTGACTACACGAATGTACGCCAGATAACAGCCCTGCTGCAGGCCAATGGCAATCTGTGCATCTATGCTCNNGATGTGCCGGGTCTCAGCGGTATGGAAATCTATAACCACACCTGTGAAATAGGCTATTCCAGCGGTGATGCCTCTGCCTGGTATGACAGGCTGCTCTGGTCCGGCCAGAAGGTCTGGCATATTGCCTGCGATGACACACACCAGCACAGGGCTGATCTCTTTGGTGGTTTTATCGCAGTCAAGGCCAAGGAACTGAGTCATGCGGCCATTGTTGAAGCCATCCTGGCCGGCAGCTTTTATTCCTCGCAAGGGCCGCAGGTGGAAGATTTTTATGTCCAAGGTGATCAGGTCCATGTCAGCTGCTCGGCCTGCACCCATATTGGCCTCAAGACCAACAGTAACCCCGGCCAGGCCCTGAATGATGAAAAAGGCCTGACAAAAGCCAGCTTCACCCTGCGCGGCACAGAAGACTATGTCTACTTGAGGCTGCAGGATGCGGCCGGCCGCCAGGCCTGGACCCAGCCTGTTTTTATCCGCTAGGCAGCCTTAGATCAACAATCCAGGCCTGGGGGATAAACTCTCGGATGAGTTCCCTGGCCAGGTTGTACCAGCTTTGGCAATTGTCCAGTAAAACAGAATCACTGCTGGCGATCATGGCCTGGCCAGCCAGAAGAAGATCAGGATCCGGCACAGTTTTCACCTGGCAGGCCAAGGGCCAGCCGGTTGCCTTGTGCCGGATCAGCTGGGCCAGCCGGCCGGAATTGGCCACCGGAGCATCTAAATAAACTGTGGCCGCGGCAAGAGAAAGTCCGGTTAGAAAGTCACCGAGCAGATCCAGGGCCTGGCCAGTCTGCCCGATCAAGCGGTATGAACCCCGCAAGCCGGCCAGGTCGCGCAAGGCGCCATCAGCACCCAGAAACAGGGCGCTGCCGGCCAGGGCGGTTTCCAGGCTGATAATCAAGTTGAACCCATCGATCAGCAAGTGTTTTTGCGCCAGCTGGCTGCCGGCCAGCTGGCGTCTGGCTCTTGCTGCTAGTTTTTGACTGCTGGCGGTTGAGCGGGTCAGGGCTGTGCGCTGCCTGCTGGTCAGCTGATGGTGGTTACTGACAAAAACAGCCGCGGGAGCCAGGTGATAACCCTGGTCTAAAAGCCAGTGCAATTCTTTGGCGGCCTGCCTTAAGGAGGCCAGGCCGGAGCCGGTGAAGCTTTTGCTATCAGCTGGGTGGTAACCGCGCCGGACATAGCGGGACATCTTTTTGCTCCTTTCCTCTGGCCGGGCAAAGGGGGATGTGATCTTCTGGCTAGTTGGTCTTTTAATCTTGGGCCATAACTGCCGGCAAGGCAATAGGGCAGGGGAGATAATGCTATAATACAAATGCCACTGGCAGCCGGGAGCTTGCCGGTGGCAAATCATTGATGATTGGAGACCTGAAAATGATTAATTTTCCAGAAGGCCGCTATAGCGACATCCGGATCGAGGAGGTTTTCCAGACCGACATTGCGATAGAAAACCAGCTGGTGCGGCAAAATAGAATTAGAGACTACAAGGGGGCCCTGATCCGCCTTTACGATGGCAGGAAGTGGTACTATGCAGCCACAACTGATCTGGACCGGTTGCAGGAAGAACTGGACCAGCTGGCCCGGCTGGCGGATTATTCTGCCACAGTAAACGAAAGCGCTGTCGTCAGGAAGTTTGAGGTCAACCAGACTGAAGTCCTGCTTTATGAAAAAAACTGTGTCCGGGATGTGCCGCGCCAGGATAAACTTGACCTGGTCCAGGCCTACAGCGATGTTTGTGCCCAGTACCCGCAGATTTCCATGGCCAAGGCCTATTACAAGGAAAGCTATGAAGTAAAGCGGTTTATTTCCAGCAAAGGGTCAGACCTTGTCTTTGACTACCAGTCTGCTTCTGTTTCGATCCGCTATAATCTGACCAGCGGGGAAAAGCAGGGCCGGGGCAGCAAGGACTTCCTGCGCCAGGAGTTCACCGGCCTGGCAGGTCATGAGGCGGTGCTGCAGGCGGAGATTGAAAAAGATATTGCTTTTATGGAAGAGGCTGTCCCTGTCCAGCCCGGCCTTTATACCTGTGTCCTGGCCCCGCTGGTGACCGGTGTTTTTGCCCATGAGAGCTTTGGCCATAAAAGTGAGGCTGATTTCATGATTGGCGATGAGACCATGATGGCTGCCTGGGCGATCGGATCCGAGGTGGGCTCGCCGGACCTGACCATTATTGACCGGGGTGATCTGCCCGGTAATGGCTATGTGCCTTTTGATGATGACGGCAGCAGGGCCCGGGTCAGTGAGATTATTAAAAATGGCCAGCTGGCCGGCCGCCTGCACAGTGCAGCCACGGCTGCTGAACTGGCTGAGCCTTTGTCGGGCAACAGCCGGGCAGTCAATTTTGAATTTGAGCCGCTAGTGCGGATGACCAACACCTATATTGAGGCCGGCAGCCTGAGTAAAGAAGAACTCCTGGCCCCGATCAAAGAAGGGCTCTATATAGAAACCCTGCACCATGGCTCGGGGATGACAACCTTCACCATCGCCCCGCACAGGGCCTACATGATCCGGGATGGTAAAATTGCCGAGCCTGTCCTGATCAGTGTGCTGACCGGCAATGTCATGGAGACCTTGCATAAGATAGACGGTTTTTCAGACAAGGTTGAGTTCTTTTCCTTTGCCATGGGTGGCTGTGGCAAAATGGAGCAGTTTCCGCTCCGGGTCAGCTTTGGCGGGCCATACATCCGGGTGCCGATCCAGGCCCAGTGAGGAGAATTAAGATGATTAAGGAAAAATATGAGATAAACATTGAGGAGACATCTTTCAGTGTGGCCATGTCCCGGCTCGATTCCATCCGCCGGAAAAACATCACCAGGACCGGCTACCGCGTCTACAAGGATGGTTTTATCGGGGTCTATGGCCAGCTGGGTCAAAGTGATGTCGACCCCTGGGCCCTGGCAGAACAAAACCTGGCCACAAAAATTGCCTATCCCTATGCTCCGGCCAGCAATATCCAGCAGGAAAAGATCATTCCCGCCTCTTTGGCCAGTACAGAGATGATTAGGGAGATTGAGGGTGTCCTGGCCCTGGCCAGGCAGCGCCAGCCCCAGTTCATCTTCAGCAACAAGATCAATATCAGGAAAATGACCCTGGGCCTTTCCAATGACCAGGACACCCGGCTCAGCTTCCAGGATACCGTGCTGTCTGTCGGCCTGATCCTCAAGCACAAGGACTCAGTCAACATCATGGATGCTTTTTTAAGCTACCGGGCCCGCCATTGGGATAAGGAGTTTTTCCTGGCCGAGCTGGACAAGATAGCTAATGCCTATAACACTGAACTGGCCATGCCGGAAGGTGATGTGGTCATTGTCACCGAACCCGGCCTTTTGGCCGGCAAGCTGGCAGCTGAGCTGAATGGTGAGAAAATCGGCTTTGGCAGTTCTCTTCTGGCCAAGGATATGGGTAAGAAGGTTTTCAGTGATGATTTCACCTTTTATCTGGACTGGTCTGAAGAAGACCAGTATGGCAAGGCCTTTTTTGATGCGGAGGGCACAGTCATACCGGAAGGCCGGGTCGACCTGATCAAAAACGGCGTGATCGAGAAGGCCTATACTGATAAGAGGACAGCTGACCGCTTCTCCATGCCCCTGACCGGGTCTGCAGCCAGCCCTTATGACGGGGTGCCCCTGCTCAGTGCCGGCAACTTTAATATCGGACGCAGCGACATGACCCTCAAGCAGCTGCTGGATGGCCGCCCCGGCATCATAGTTGTGATTGCCTCTGGCGGTGACTATACAGACGAGGGCAGGTTTGCCGCCCCGGTCCAGCTGGGCATCCTGACTGATGGGGAAAAGTGGCTGGGACGGGTGCCCCAGTTCAGTATCAGCGGTAACCTTTATGATATTTTTGGCAAGAACTATCTGGGTTATTCCAAGGACCGTTTCCTGGCAAATGAACCGGCCTTGGCCGTCCGGATGGATCTGGGCAGCTAGTAGCCAGCCCTGCTTTAAGCAAAAAACCTAAAAAAGGCCTGGTCACTTGTCGGTGGCCAGGCCTTTTGATAACCATTTGAGGTTTTGCTTTAGAGTATGAACTTGATCACAAACAAGATGGCGATGATAACCGAGACAAAGTGCAGATCCTTGATCTTGCCACTGAAAAGCTTGATCAGGACATAGGAGATCAGGCCCAGGCCGATGCCGGTGGCGATTGAATAGGTCAGGGGCATCATGGCTATGGTCAAGAAAGCGGGGACTGCCTCTGTCATATCGGAAAAGTCAATCTCCTTGACATTGGCCATCATCAGGACGCCGACGATGATCAGGGC
>LSQX01015074.1_pt1 | contig 11924 bp, 2 predicted proteins | sample 654561 | NCBI WGS metagenome assembly LSQX01 (sample SAMN04489861, study PRJNA283612) | anaerobic digester metagenome | isolation source: 4 biogas reactors fed with cattle manure at either 37C or 55C with and... | place: Denmark: Kongens Lyngby | collected 2014 | reverse complement strand
TGCCAAACTGCCCGGCCCCGCACAGCCCAACCTTGATCTTCATTCGTCCTGCTCCCTCTGAGTGCAAGAGTCACATTGAGGTCCATAATTGATCCGTGGTTCTTCGACAACGAGCTTCAGCGAGAGGATCACCCCTCTGCACCGTCGGCGAATGCGGCTGCGAATGCCTCGCAGACCTCCGCGGGATACTCGTCCTGGAAGAGAAGCTGCGGCACCTGGGCGCCTTCGCCGATGATCTGCAGCGTGCCGACGTCGCCCGCTCGATGCAGCAGCCAGATCGCTCGCGCCGCATCCACCGGAACCGCCATCGGCTCGGTAAGCTCCGTGTCGTCGTTGCTGCCGCTCTGCCAGTGCTGGCGCTCTCCATTCGGAGCGGTGAGCTGCACCGATGTCGCCCCCTCGATGGGAGTGAGCTGCAATCGCAGCGCACTTGCGCCCGGCGGTATCCATACCGGGTAGCCGGCTTCATCGCGAGGGAAGAGCCGTCCGGCAATCGGGTACGCCACCGGCAACGCTGGCTCAACCGCGACCGGATGGCGCACGGAGCCGAAGCTCCCGGGCCGCGCGACCGTGAGGCGATAGACGCCCGTCTGCCCGTCCGCCGGCACGTCAAGCGTGAGCGCCTTCTCCCCGCTCGGATAGCTCTCCACGTGCCGCGCGGCCTCGGTCGCGTCCGGCGCCAGCACGACCAGCGTCCACTCCGCCTCCGGGTAGGTGTGCTGAGTGGTGACCGTGAGCGTGAACGGCGCATCCTCGCGCTCCAGCAGCCACGCCTCCACTGTCTCGATCTTCGTCGGCGTGCCATTGATGACCGGCCGCGTGCGCAGGAACGGCAGCGCGAAGCCCTCGGCGATCTGGAAGAGCGGGTCGGCCTCAACCGGCTCACCGTGTCGCGCAATCGCCGCCAGCAGGCTCGGCGCGCGCTGGACACCGTAGCCGCTGAGCGAAGTCTGCCCTGCCATGATGAGGCCCTGCAGCAGCGGGTCATCGCGGTTGACCGAGGCCTCGAGGCGGTCGAGTTCCCACAGGCCGCGCGCGAGGTACTTCGGGTCGCTGGAGATGATGTATGCATAGGCGAGGATGTTGACCTGACCGCCGACGTGGTAGGTCGAGAACGAATCGCCATTGCCTGCAAGGTACGCATCGGCGAAGCGGACGATGCTGTCGGCGGCGGCCTCGTCACGGGTGAGCTCCCACCAGCGCTCCAGCCACGGCGCGTAGTTCTCCCACTGCGGGAACGAGCCGTGCGCATTCTGGGTGGAGATGAGGTGCTTCGCGAGCTTCTCAGCAAACGCGAAGTAGCGCTCGTCGAGGGTGTCCCTGTAGAGCTCGATCAGCGCGGCGCAGGTCCCGGCGCCCTCACGGTGGCCGAAGGGTGAGCGATCCTGCGCGACCACGGCGTCTCCCCACTGCTTCGCGACCTCAAGGCCCCAGCGGTCGCCGGTCATGTGCCAGTACCACAGCGCGAAGTCGGTCATCGAGTTGTAGTCGGTGAGCCGTGATCCCGAGTGCCACGGGACGAGGCCCTTGTAGTCGTTGAGCGCGCCGAGGATCTTGCCGCGCGGGTACTCCAGCCCCACGAACTCTTCATTCGTCGCGTGCACGAAGCCGATGTCCAGCAGACTTCGCGTGTTGCGGACGCCGTAGCGCAGGTACTTCGGGTCGCCGGAGCGGACGTAGAGCACCCACGGGACGCGCGGCGCTCCGTGATGGGTGTTGCGCCAGGTGCGGTAGACGTCGTTCCAGCGGCCACGCGCCGGGTCCCAGCTTGTGTGGCCGTTACCGTAGAGCCACAGCCCGTAGTCGCCGGTGAACTCCTCCATGCGCCGCTCGGCGTCGAAGGTGCCGGAGAGCATCGTTTCATACTGGGGGAAGCGCTTGCGATCGACCGGCAGCGTCAGGCCGAACACGCCCGAGGCGCACATCCACTCGGGTGAGGCCATCGCCACCGGCGGCTCCTGCAGCCGGGCGTTCAGCGCCGCCGCCTCTGCCGCATCCGCGGCTCCCTGGCCGAAGCTCAGAAGCAGCTCATGTGTTCTCGCGATACCCAGCGCGTTGGCGTTCTCTGACGAGCGCACGTAGCGCATCTCGTACTCCGAGTGCTCGCCCTCGTGCGCGTAAACGTCCTCCGGCACGGTGAAGTCCAGCACGTCGCCCTCGTGCGCGAACCACATGTACTGCAGGTTGGCGTCTGTTACGTCACGCTTCGAATCGGCGATGCCATGCGCGGGCCAGGTGTGGAAGACGAGGCCCTCGGGCGTCGCCTCAAGCTCCTTGGGGAAGAGCTGCCAGAGATCGCGGCAGGCGAGCACCGCGTGGGCGTCGCCGCTCTCGACTGCCATCCATCCGGAAGCGCGCCCTGTATCCGCGCGCTCGCCTCCGGCCGAGATCAGCGACTGGTCGTGGTCATACTGCAGCAGATACGCCGGCGCCTGGTGGCTGACAGGCCCTTCGCCGGTGCCGAAGACCACGCGCTCGACCGGCATCGGGATGCGAAGACCGATGTCGCTGAAGCGCAGTTCGCGAGAGTCCTCGGTCATGATCCACGTGTAGAAGATCCGCACCCATGGCTTGCCACGGTAGGAGTGCACGCGGATGATGGCCTGGCACTTCTGATCGCCAGCGTCATTCGCGTACCACTGCCGTGCAGTGGCAACCGAGCGGATCGGACCCGCAAGCTCCTCCTCCCACGTGCCGTCCAGGTCGATCCGGTACTGGACCCCGGCATCATCCACGAAGTACGGAGCAAGCCGCCGCTCCAGGCCCAAGAGGTCGAGGTCCGGCGGAGGCGGCGTGGCTGCCCGCTCCACGCCCTCGCCGAACTCCAGGGTGAGCGTGCAGCCGTCGGGCGGGAGGTCCACCTGGAAGTCCAGCAGCAGCCAGCGCACCGAGCCATCCGGGTAGCTGCCCGTGACGGTTACCTGCAGCGGAAGCTCCTCGCCGGCCTCGTCAAGCAGGCGGACGTTGGCCGCGGAAGCCAGCGCGCTCTCAGGGAAGGGCACACCGGTCGTGACGGGTTCGGCCTCAAGCGGAATTCCTGCCGGATTCTGAACGCTGACCGGCAGCGTCGCCGCGGAGGAGACTGCTGCGATAGCAGCGAGGGCCACGGTCGCTGCGATGGCTCTGCGCATCATCATCATCCCGTCAGTGAGAACTCACATCTGTGCGCGAATGGTCACGGCAGAACCTCAATGGCGCGGGCTATGCGCCTACCGCGCCGCCTCGAGCTTCAGCGCGTAGATCGTGCCGTCATCGCAGGTCGCCACGATCTCGCGGCTTGACGGATCGCCGTCCAGCTCGCAGGCACGCACGTGGCGCATCCACCCGCCGCCGGTGAAGCGCCCGACCTCCGCGCCACCAGAGTCGAGTACGCGCACGGTGTTATCTTCGCAGGCCAGGATGATCTCCGGCGTTGCGTCGCCGGTCACGTCCGCGATCTCAACATCCTGCGCGACGTCGCCAAGGTTCAGCGTCCACAGCGGGTTCGCATCGGCGTCGAAGAGGTAGAGCAGGTAGTTCCGCGAGGCGACGGCAGTCTCCAGCCGGCCGTCTCCGTCGAGGTCGGCGATCGCCACGCTCGTGATGTCGCTGCCCGCGTTGTAGCTTGGCAGAGGTCGCCCCTGCCACTCACGGAACCAGATCATCCCCGCGCGGTCGCCGGTCACGATCTCCCCGACCCCGTTGCCGTCGAGATCCGCTGCAGCGATGTCGGTCGGACCCGCGTGCCCTGAGCCGTCGGCGTTCCCGAGGATCTCGCCCGTCGAGGAGTAGACGGTCGCCGCGGTGTAGCTGTTGCCCATCACGAGCTCGAGCCCACCCTCTCCGTCAAGCTGTGCGGCGGCGCCGGCGGTCGGCGTGTGCGCCCAGAGGACCTCGTCCCAGACCAGTTCGCCGAGGTGGTCGTAGACGTACGTGTGCCAGTTCGCCGAGCCCACGATGACCTCGTCATCGCCATCCACGTTCAGGTCTGCTCCGAAGACGACGGTGAGCGCGCCGGTGAAGGGCTCAACGCCGCGATAACCGGGCCGCGCGTAGGTCCTCGGCGGCGGCTTGAGCGTCCACGCCTCATCGCCCGTGCTGGTCGCTGAGTACAGCGTGTGGTCATCACAGCCCGCCACGATCTGAGCCGCTCCGGCCGCGCGGGCCACGGTGAGATCACCGATCGCGCCGCCCACAGCGTATCTCCACAGCCGGCGGCCATCCGCGCCGATTGCGTGGATCGCCCGGTCGGTGCCGCCGCTGAAGACCTCATCGCGGCCGTCACCGTCCACGTCAGCGGCCTCCAGCGCCGCGAGGTGGAAGCCGCTGGACGCGATCTCCTCACGGCTCCCCATCCCGCTGAGGGCGATGGAGTCGAGGTACACGTTGTGCTCCGGGCTCCACGGGACGGCCTCGATGCGCACGAACCGGCCGCTCACGCTCTCCTCGGCGGTGATCGGGTAGCCGATCAGCGCGTTCTGCAGCGGCTCGGTGACCTCCAGCGTCCCGAGGAGTTCGCTGTCGGCGAACTCGCGATCGTCGCTCACCCACGCGGTCAGCCGGCCGACGCCGCAGCCGCCGTTGAAGGTCACAAGCTGGCGCGAGTTCACGGTGACGCCGGTCAGTTCGCGCGACTCCACGAGGTCAACCTCCAGCACCACCGTCTCCCCGTCGGGGAACATCACGTTCCCGTTCGGCGCGAGGAGACTTCGCGGCTCGCCGACCGCGTATCCTGCCTGCTCCTGCGTCATGTTCGGGATGTCAGCGGTGATCGTGACGCCCGGCACGTTCGTGAAGTCCCTGCGCACATCGAATTGCGTATACTCCCAGAGCTTCGCGATGCCATCGGCGGCCTCAGACGCTCCGTCCGCGCCTGCGCCGTCTGCCAGCCGCGCGAAGCGTGTCCGAAGCGTGTCCGCGATCCGCGCCAGGCTCTGTGTGGAGGCGGCCGGCAGGGCGAGCGGATGCTCGCCAACCGCGCACTCACGCTGCTGCGTCCCGACGGTCAGCATGCTCGGCTCTGTGGCGATGACGGTCGCGGCGCCGGTGCGCAGGTCGATGCGTGCGTTCACCGGAGGCTCCGCGCTCAGCAGCGGGCCGCCCATGCGCGCGCTGCGCAGTCCGGAGGCATGCAGCACGCCATCGGCCAGCCGCCACGCCGTTGCGTCCACGGACAGTCCCGAGACGGCCGCGTAGCCCACACCTGCCATGGCGAGCTGTGCGCCATCGCGGATCAGGTAGCCTCCGCTGCCGTCAGGCTGCACCTGCAGCCCGCGCTCAGGTGCGCTTGCCGGGTCGGCGTAGAAGAGGTTCGCGAAGTGATACGCCTCGCCGCTGCGAAGCTGCGCACCGCCCGACTCGATCAGCCTTCGGGCCTCGCTGATGGGGAACGGGTCGGAGTTCAACGACGTCGCCGCCGACTGCTTCTGCGACAGCGCCGCGTCCGACGCAGCGATCAGCGTCATCCGCGCCTCGCCCTTGCGGGCAGTCCAGCGGCGCCCGTCAAGCTCAGTGGCGCCGAGCGTGCGGTAGATGCACTGGAAGTCGTAGCGCCCCGGCTCCTCGGCCTCAAGCTCATCCACCACGAGGACGTAGTCGTCCTTCGCCCAGATCAGTGAGCGATCCCACTGCACTCCGTTGTAGTCGTTCAGGCGGGACGTGAAGATGCCCATGTCATCGAAGTCGGCCTGCGCGACCACCTGCGAAAGCTCCGGCACCGGCCCCGCCCATCCATCGCGCAGTACAACGATGCTGTTGTGCTCGCTCAGCGACGGGATCATGTAGCCGTCATCGTACAGGAAGATCTCGCCCTCGTCCTCGAAGCGGATGATGGCGTTGGCGTCCGCGTGCGAGTGGAAGCCGTAGCTGAAGCCGCTGAGGGAGAGGTACTCATCGCTCTCCTCGAAGCCCGGGCGGAGCGTCATCTTGTCGAAGCACTCCTCGCGCGGGAAGGTGCGGGCGGGCTCGTAGTTGGTGCGGCGGTAGATCCAGTCATCGAGCGGCGCGACCGCCACGCCGAGCAGATCATCCGGCCGCTCTCGCGGGAGGACCTCCGGCGGCACCCAGTAGCGGGTCGGCTGCCCACCGTGATGATCCCACCACCACATGAAGCGGCCGTCCCGGTAGAGCCAGCCCGAGAGCGGCAGCGCGGCCACGAGGTAGTCGCCGCTGAGGCCGGAGGCGTCACCGAAGCCCGAGACGCGGCCGGTGTTGTCGGTGATCAGCATGTCATAGGTCGCCATCTGCCGAAGACGCTCAGTGGGCGGCTCGATGTAGCGCATATCCGGCCTGTGCAGCGCCCAGTTGAAGTTCCCGGTCAGCGTGATGTCCCCGTAGCCGGGGCAGTCCTCGTTGACCTTCCAGTTCGTCATGTTCGGCTCCCAGTAGACATCCATCTTCTCCAGGATCCGGTTGCCGATCTCGAGGTCGGGGTAGTAGCGGGAGAAGTAGAGAGCCGCGTAGACCGCGCCGATGGCGTTCCAGTCGTTCCCATGCGGGATCATGGATGGGTTGACACTGGCTTTCGCATAGCCAAGGCGGTGGGCGAAGCGGTAGAAGAGGTTGGTCAGCTCCAGGCGGTCCTCATCGCTGAAGGCCGGCCCCTCCTCGATCCGGTCAAACTGATGGAAGATGTAGCGGCTCGTGCGCACATCATCCGCCGCTCCCTCGGCGGCATGAAGCTCATCGAGCTTGCGCATCGCCACGAGGAACAGCTCCGCGTACTCCGGCAGACCGCTGCGGAAGTAGTTGTCCGCGTATGTCGCGGCCACCCCGGCCATCGTGCGCGAGGAGGTCTGGGCGGCCACCTGGGCCTTCGCGGCCGCCAGCGCTGCGGCATCGAGCGAGGCCTCGGGCTTCTCCGTGGCGACCTCGATGATCGGCGGGAGGCTGCCGTCGGGGTGCTCCGCCAGTATTGCATCGAAGCGCTCGACCGCGCGCGCCATGCCGTCGGTGTTGGTTGAGCCGAGGAAGACGACGTTCGTGCCGCTCAGCCACGGGTTGTGCACGGTGCGGATCACGAAGCTCTCCGCGCCCTGCGGCCAGGAGTAGTCGCAGAGGACGAAGTCGCGGATGTAGAGGCGCTCGCTGACCGCGTTGAAGCAGAAGATGCCGGGCGCGATCACGTTGGTCGAACGCAGCGTCTCCTCGTCAACCTGTGAGGCAGGCACGACCGGCGGACGCGCACCCAGCCGGGCCTCGACCGCGTCGGCAACCGCCTCGCCGAACTGCGCCCACGGCTGCTCATCAGGCGCGGCGACGATGCAGTTCGCCTCGCCATCGGCGACGAGCGGCGTGTCGAGGTACATCGGCTTGAGCTGCTCGATCTGCCCGATCTCCTGGGCGCTCACGGCTCCCAGCGCTATGAGCACAAAGAGCGCGATCAGCGGCGCGGTTGGTCTCATGCTTCGTCACCCCTGGGGCTTCGTGATGAACCGGGACCATTACGAACATTCACCGCAGGCGACGGGCATCCTCCACCACTCGTGACCTGTGCCGTCACCGGCCCTCAGGGCGGGCTCCAGGCTGCAAGCCCCTCCTGGTGCATCACCTCGGATGTGAGGGCGCGGTCCACCACGATCTCCTGCCCTCACATGCCATCGGCGTCCCTGCCGACCTCAGCGGGCCTCATCTCTGTGAGCGACTGGTCGCCGACCTGTGTGAGGTGCTGGAACACGTCACTGGTGCGTGCTGCACCGGTGTTACCTCCACCCTCCACCGCCGCATCAACTCCAAGACTCGTCATGAGCAGTCGCGACTACCGCGCCTCATGGCGGAAGCCGAACGTGATCCCCGGTGCTGCGTAATGATGAGGCGAGCGGCGTCGCGCGCCGCGCGATCTCCTCGTCGAGCACCTCGGTGACGCGGAAGGGAGCAAGCTCAGGGGAAGCTTCGGGAGGATTTGGCCGGGCGGCAGTGAAGGTCCGCGTTGCTCGCCCGCTCATTGTGCGGAGCGATCGCCCCGCGGTCCGCACCAACACGACTGTTGGGAGAGAGTGCCCATGCGCACGTTCACCATATTGGCCGTCAGCCTGCTCCTGATCGGGCGCGTGTGGGCGCAGGACGCAATCATCAGTGCCGACTTCGATGACGGTCTCGAGGACTGGTCCACGCGCGTGTCTGAGGGCGTCGGCGAGGTCCGTCTCGCAGACGATGGTGCGGGCGGGCAGTGCGCTCTGCTGCACAAGACCGTGGCGACCAAAGAACACACGGCCGTCGGGATCCGGAGGACGGTCACAGTCGAGCCGAACAGCGTCTACGAGATCTCGCTCCGCGGGAAATGCGTCCTCAAGGACGGGATCGTCGGCTACGCCTTTCGCGTCTTCCTGACCGGCGGCGACCTCAGCGAGAACCGCTCGATAGCACCGTCAGCGGACTGGAAGCCCTTCACCTGGCGCTTCAACACCGGCCCTGAGGCCGCTGACCTCGATGTGCTCATCGCCCTCACCTACTCCTCCGGCGACGCATGGGTTGACGACGTGACTCTGCGTAAGGTGGGCGCCTCGATCGAGGCGGAAGACCTCCCGGAAGGAGTGTCAGCGCAGACGGTCACGGACCCTGGCCTGAGTGGTGAGAAGGGCGTGCGCATGGGCCCGGATGGCTCCGCGAGTACGACGCTGCCCCTGCGGGCCGGCCCGTGGGAGGTCCAGGTCTACGGGGAGGGAGATGCCGAGGACGGTCTGACAGCCGGCGCGGTCACCGTCAGCATCGGCTCCGAGAGCCACACCGTCGATCTATACTCCACCTCCACAGACCTGCACGGCCGCAACGCTCTCTTCCAGCTCGACGAGTCGGGGCCGCAGACGCTGACGATCGCCCGTGCGCCCGGGTATGCCGGAGCTCTCGTACTCGACCGCATTGCGTGGCGAGCCCATGACGGCCCCGCTCGCCTGAAGGAGCTCTACATCGACACAACTGTGGTCCGCGATGGCGAGCCCGGTGCGGTGATCGTCGCCTCTGACGATGCCGCGATGCAGGCGGTCGCGCGTGACCTGCAGAACGCGATTCGCGACGCCTCCGGCGCCACGCTGCCGATCATCTCGGACACCGTCTGGATGGCCGGGGACTACCAGGCGCAGAATGCGATAGCAGTCGGCAATCTGCTGCAGAACAAGCTCTCTGAGCGCCTCTACTGCCTCTGGTACACCTACGAGGACTGCTGGTATCCCGGCACGGGCGGATGGGTCGTGCGCACCGTCCATGATCCGTGGGGGAGCGGCAACAACGTCATCGTGGTGGCCGCGAGTGACGAGGCCGGCACAGCGGAGGCCGCACGGCGGCTCGCCGGCCTGCTTGGCCGTGGCCAGACGCTGACTATCGGGCACACGATCGCGGTGGAGATGGCGCCTGAAGTGGCCGCCGGCGTCGAGCGCGCCGTCGGCAGGCCTGATCCGGAGTACGCGCGCAGCAGCCTCCCTTCGCGCAACCAACGCAGCCTGATGAGCAGCACGGCGCGAGCCGGCGTCTCCTACCTCTACTCAGGCGACGCGAGGCGCGCCCGCATGGCCATCATCTACCTGCTCGGCCACAAGCGCAACCCGGAGCTTGGCGCGGACACGCACATGGAGCTGTGGAAGGCCATCCGCGCGTGGGACAACATCGAGGAATGCCCGGAGTTCACCGATGAGGAGCGGCTCGAGGTGACCAACTACCTCCTGCACGTGCTGCGCTCCGAAGAGGGCGTCAACCAGGGCATGTTCGTGAGCGCCCTCGCCCACTCGAGCGTAAGGCACAACCACCACATGCTCGCCGCGATGGACGCGTACTACGGTGGACAGTACTTCCAGAAGTACTACCAGCTCCCGGAGGCCGAGGAGTGGCTGGCGAAGGCGCAGTTCATCTTCTCCACCCAGGAGCTTGAGGATAAGGGGCAGGACGAGTCCGGCAACTACGAACTGGCTACGGCCCTGGAGCCGCTTCTGCCCTTCGCGTACAGCGAGCCGGGCTACCAGTTCCTCCCGGGCGGCGTGGCGAAGCGCTTCGTTGATCGCTGCGTCGTCTCAATCGACAACCGTTTCGCCAGCTCCGGCCACGGCGACTGCTGGGATGTCGACTGCTTCGGGCCGATGCCACTCGGGGTCGGCGCATGGTCCTACCGCGACGCTGGCTACCAGTACATCCTCGAACAGCGCCGTGCGATGCGGCCGGCCGAGCAGGACGCGATGCAGATCCAGCCGCCCTTCCGGATGGACGGCGTGGTGGTGGCGGAACGCCCGGCGCGCTTCGAGGGCGTAACGCTCGCGCCGCTCAATCAGGCGCACTACGACCTCTACTCTGGCGGCCAGAGCCTCAAGTGGAATGTCCCGTGGGAGGGCACGTTCGACAAGATCTCGTTCCGCACGCGCTTTGAGCCGGACAGCCAGTATCTGCTGCTCGACGGCATCTCCTGTGGCTCCCACGGCCACTCCGACGCGAACTGCCTGATCCGCTTCACGGATAACGATCGCGTCTGGCTGGTCGATGACTCATACACCGAGGGCCCGTTCCTCAACGATCACAATGGCGTGGTCGTCACACGCGACGGGCTCGCGGACAGCATGCCCGCCTGCTCCCGGCTCGACGCCGCCGTCGAGTTCGGCGACATCGGCCTGACCCGCACCACGCTGCCCGATCACTCCGGAGCCGACTGGGAGCGCAATGTCATCTGGCTGAAGGAGCAGTGCTTCGTGGTGCTCGACCGCATGGAGGCGCTGAGCGCGGGCAACTACGGCTTCCGCTGCCTCTGGCGCACGCTCGGCACCGCGGAGATGCAGGGCGATACGCTGGTTACCCGGCAGATGAAGGAGACGCCGGAGCGCCAGGACGCGATGTACCTCGTCACCGGCGGCGACACCGGGGTCACGGTGACACCCGAGACGGAGGTCTTCGGCGCCAAGTGGAGGGGCTACGCATATGCCGAGCCGGTCGTCAATGTCTGCAGTCAGGACGTCTCCCACGACCTCCAGGCCGGCGAGCAGTTCACTTTCGCCAACCTCTTCTATGCGTCGAACACCGACGAGGCGCGCCGCTTCCACCTGACGAAGCTCGATGAGAGGGCCTCGCTGGTCACGGGCGATGAGACCGTCCTCGTCGGCGTGGCGGATCGCGGCTACCGCATCGGCGGGCTGTCGATCGAGGGCGGCACCTTCGCTCTGCGCGAGGGCAGCCTGAGCGTCGTCGGGACCACGGCCGTGACGCTCGATGGCAGGACGGTCTACTCGGGCGAGGCTCCGGTTTCGCTGCGGCTGGATCTCGAGGGTGGCCGGCTCATCACCGAGCCTGCGGCACGCACCTCCAGCAACGAGACCGCGCCGGCAGGCGAGTTCCAGCAGCGGGCCCAGACGACCGTGGCCCTCGGCGACCGCACGGACTTCTCCGCTGAGCTGCAGCAGGCGAGCAGACTGGCCGCCGCGGCGGCGGGCGGGGCGCATCTGCAGGCGGCGCAGACGACGCCGAACGTCACGGCCGCCTGGGAGTTCGACGGCGGTTCGGGCGTCACCGCAGTTGCCGCCGACGGCGACCGCATCGTGCTTGGCACTGAGGCTGGCGCCGGGATTGTCCTTGGCGCCGACGGCCGGGAGCTGTGGCGCGTGGACTGCGGCGGCCGCGTCAATGCCGTCTCCGCGGGAGACATCGATGGCGATGGCGCCGATGATTTCGCCTTCGCGTCGGACGAGGGCATGGTGAGGGCGGTCGGGTCCGATGGAGGCGAGCTGTGGACGCACTCGTTCGGCGGCGACGCGACGCGGAGCGGGCGCAGCGGCCAGGTGCGCGACGTGCTCTGCAGCGACCTCGACGGCGACGGTCGCGCCGAGGTGGCTGCCAGCCCCAACAACGGCTGGATGTACATCCTCAGCCCCGTGGGCGACGAGCTGGCACGCTTCCAGGGCAGCGCCGGCTACGCGGTCCTCGACGGCCTGCAGGCACTCGACGTGGACGGCGGCGGCCGCAGGACCGTGTTCTCCTTC
>LSQX01309884.1_pt1 | contig 11925 bp, 12 predicted proteins | sample 654561 | NCBI WGS metagenome assembly LSQX01 (sample SAMN04489861, study PRJNA283612) | anaerobic digester metagenome | isolation source: 4 biogas reactors fed with cattle manure at either 37C or 55C with and... | place: Denmark: Kongens Lyngby | collected 2014 | reverse complement strand
TCCCGCACCACGAGAACGAAATCGCGCAGAGCGAAGGGGGCACCGGCAAGCCGTTCGCGCGGTATTGGATGCACAACGGTTTTCTGAACATCGACAACAGGAAGATGAGCAAATCCCTGGGCAACGGGGTGAATCCCATCGAGGTCATCGATGAGTTTGGCGCCGATGCCCTGCGGTTCAGTTTGATGATCGGTACAACTCCCGGCAACGACACCCGCTACCGTAGAGAGAAAGTAGAGGCATACCGGAATTTTGCCAATAAGATCTGGAATGTCTCCAGATTTGCCTTGATGAATCTAGAGGACTTCCAGCCCTATGAAATTGATGAGTCAGACTTGGAGCTGAGCTTGCCGGACAAATGGATCCTCAGCCGCTATCAGTGGGCCGTTGAGGAGACCACCAGGTGGCTTGACCGGCTTGACTTGGGCGAAGCCGCCAGAGTGCTGTATGACTTTATTTGGACAGAGCTTTGCGACTGGTATGTGGAGATGATTAAGCCTCATCTCTACGGCCGCCTTGGGGACACTGCTAAGCGGTCCTCCCAGTACGTCCTGTGGAAGGTGTTGGAAGGAACGCTGCGGCTGCTCCATCCCTTCATGCCATTTATTACGGAGGAAATCTGGCAGCACCTTCCCCACGAAGGGGAAACCATCATGCTGGCCAGCTGGCCCACCGTTGAGGAAGGCTATGTGAATAAGAACATTGAGGCCCGGATGGAAGCGATCATGGAGATGGTGAGAGCGGTACGGAATATCCGGGGTGAAAAGAAGGTGCCGCCCGGCAGGGAAGTTCCGGCCATCATCCATGCCGATAATGAAGGCTTGGCTTTGGTAGAGGAAGTCAAGGGCTATCTTAAGGTTTTGGCCAGGATCGGTGACCTTGAGCTTGCGCTCTTGGGTGCCGCTAAACCGGAGAAGGCGGTGACGGCGGTAGCCGGCGGTGTAGAGATATACCTGCCTCTAGCCGGTCTAGTGGATATTGAGCAGGAAATCGCGCGTCTTAAGAAGGAGTTAAAGGCCACTGAGCAGGAGATTGCCCGGGCCCAGGGCAAACTGTCCAACGAGGGGTTTGTAAGTAAAGCTCCTGCTGAAATTGTAGAAAAGGAAAGGCAGAAGCTGGCAGCTTTACAGGAAAAAGAAGCCATGCTCCAGAGCCGGCTGAAGGAACTGGTCGATTGATGAACCTTTAGAAGACAAGAAGAACAAGACCCGGTCCGGCATGGGCCGGGTTTTCACCAACTGGACTACTTAGTTTCAGGGAGGGGTGAAGGGATGGACATCTACAAGTACCTGGCTGAGCTTTCTTCAGCTCATACCAAAAGGCCGGGATTGGAACGGATCAATTCAATGCTTAAGCACCTGGGCCATCCGGAGCGGGACTATAGGATCGTGCATGTCGTCGGTACCAACGGCAAAGGCTCTACTGCTCAATTCATCGCTTCAGTCCTGCAGGCTGCTGGTCAACAGGTGGGATTGTTCACATCACCCCACCTGGTGGAATTTACAGAGCGGATTCAGGTTAACGGTGCAGCCATTCCCAAGGAAGACCTTGACCGGATTTTTCAGGCGCTTTATCCCTGCATACAGGAACTGGCCGCGAGTCCCTACGGTCGGCCGGGACTCTTTGAGGTGGCTGCAGCGGTGGCACTGAAGTACTTTTCCGATGCGGGAGTTGACTATGCCGTCCTGGAGGCAGGCATGGGCGGCCGGTATGATGCTACCCGGGTTGGGTCACCTGCCGTTACGGTTTTTACCCACATCGATCTTGACCATACAGAGACCTTAGGGGAAACGGTGGAGCTCATTGCCGCTGAGAAGGCGGAGGTCATCATCCCCGGCGGGACAGTGGTAACAGCTCCCCAATCTGCCGCGGTCAAAAGGGTTATTGCCGATGTTGCTACAAGCCGTGGCGCTGAGCTCATCGATGTGGAAGAGGAGTATCAAGTCAGCGGTGCCCAGCCGGGACCAATGGGAACCAGCTTCTCAGTGTCCCGGAGGGGACTCTGGCGGCATTTCCATATTAATCTTCTGGGTCTGTTTCAAATCACCAATGCTGTTACTGCCCTGGCCGCGGTGGATGCCCTGGCTGGCAAAGGCTTGAGAATCACCGACAGGCAAGTGGCAGAGGGGATGGCCGCTGCCCGCTGGCCGGGACGTGTGGAAGTAGTGGGAAAAAATCCTCTGGTGGTATTGGATGGAGCCCACAACCTGGATGGATGCCGGCAGCTGGCGGCTGCACTGCCGGTTTATTTCACCTGGAATCGGCTGCACTTGATCATGGCTATCACCGGTCAAAAGCCAGTTGAATCTATGCTCCAGGCGCTCCTGCCAGAGGCAGATACAGTGGTCTTTACAACGCCCCAAAGCAGCCGGACGGCCCCTGTAGATCCAGATGAACTGCTGCAGTTGGCGGAAGGCTTGGTAGAGAAAGCCGGTACTGCCCAATCTTTTGGTGAGGCCTTTGCTAAGGTCAAGGGCTATGCTCACCCCAATGACCTAATCTGTGTCTGCGGTTCTTTGTACCTTGTGGGGGAAGCCCGCAAACAGCTGGTACCCCAGGAAGATTCTGCAGGGATCGTGGACCTAGGCGCAGAAATTAGTAAGACGAAGTAGGAAGGCCTAGGGAAAGTTGGGACGGGGTGAAGAGGTATGGCCCGAAAAAAGAAGAAGGGCAAACCGACCAATAAAACATTAGACAGAGTCTACCTAATCCTGACATTGGTGGCAGTAGCTGGGGTTGCGATTTTTTTGGGATATGTTGTTGGGTTATATGCAATTCAAGCCGCTACCGGAGCCCTTAACCGGGAGATAGCCCGGGAAGGCAGGGTAGCCGAGCCCATGGTCAGGCAGCCGGCGGTTCAGATTACCAGGGATCAGCCTAGCCAGCCGGTGGAGACTGCAAGCCCCAGGGAGGAAGCCCCAGAGGTACGGCAGTCGGCATCGGAACTGGCATCCGGCCCACCTCCGGCGCCGGTGGAGCCGGAACCTCTTCGGACAAAGTCCAGCTCTTCAGGTACCCTCTATCGGGTTCAGGTGGGAGCCTTTTCCTCAGAGGACAATGCCCGTAACTTAGCCGACGAACTGGGCAGGCTGGGCTACCAAGCGCTGGTGATCCCCGGTTCTCTCCACAGAGTCCAGGTGGGGGCTTTCTCCCAGCGGCAGAATGCGGAAAGGCTAAAGGGAGAACTGGAGGGGAAAGGTTATCCCGCGGTGATCATCAGCAGCGATTAAGCCTGATGATTGCCGGGGCATGAGCGATTTTCCCATTCTTTCGGGGATAATAAACAGCAAGGGCAATACACCTATAGATGACTGGACTTTGATAAGAAGAAAGGGGGCCTAGCTTGATGCCGATTCCCCAGAGCAAGGTTTTCCGGGTGGCCGGTATGCAGTGCCAGCACTGTAAGAAGGCAGTGGAGGATGCGGTAGGGAAGCTGTCGGGCGTTGAGTCCATCAATGTAGATCTAGAGGCCGGTACGGTTGAGGTTAAGTACAACCTTGAGCAGGTAGATACGGAAGCAATTGAAGGAGCCATTGCCGGCGCCGGCTATGACGTGATTAAGGGTGATTGAGTAAGGTATGTTTGCTCCGGCCCGGACTCACAATATCTTCAGGTTGAGATGAAATAGGAGAGGAAGGTATTGTGATGGGCAAACAGAAAAAGGAGACTTTGGGCTGGGGTGAGCTTCTGATTCTAGGGGCAGTGCCCTTCGTAATGGTCTTGGGAAACTCCATGTTGATTCCGGTATTTCCCAAGTTTGAACAAGTGCTGAACATAAATCAAGTGAAGGTTGGCCTGCTGGTTACGGCATTCTCGCTGCCGGCAGGCCTTTTGATTCCCTTTTCCGGCATCCTTTCTGACCGGATCGGCAGGAAAATTGTGATTGCGCCGGCCCTAGTGCTGTACGGCCTTGGAGGGCTGGTGGCTGGGATAGCCAGCATAACACTGAAGAAACCCTTTACTGTCATCCTGGCAGGGAGGGTGCTGCAGGGGTTGGGTGCAGGGGGTACTTACCAGCTGGCTATGGCATTGACTGCCGATTTGATTAACGAGGAAAAGCTCACCAGGTATCTAGGTTTTCTTGAGGCCTCCAACGGTCTGGGCAAGGTGGTGAGCCCTGTTTTGGGGTCCCTTGTTGCCATGATTGCTTGGTATGCTCCCTTTTTCGTGTACGGGATTTTGGCCTTTCCCATCGCGGCATTGGTGTGGTTTGGACTTCATGAGCCCAATCCCGGCGGTGAGGGTGAATCTTGGAAGCAGTACTTTTCCACCTTGGGACAGATAGTCAAGAAAAAGGGTGTATCTTTGTTTGTAGCCTTCTTGATCGGGTTCTTGGCATTATCAATTCTGTTCGGCTTTCTCAGCTACCTTTCCGATATCCTGGAACAGCGCTTTCACCTTCAGGGGGTGATGAAGGGATTGGCTTTGGCTGTTCCTGTTGGAGCAATGGCAGCAACATCCTACGGCACCGGTGTCTTCCTGGAGAAGCGGCAGCAGCTCTTAAAAGGTGCCCTCATTGTGGGAATGGCCATTGCGGCCTTATCCTTGGCGGTGGTTCCCCTGTGTGTATCGAAAAAGATGGTGTTTCCAGCGGCGGTAATCGCAGCGGGAATCGGCATTGGCATGGTCCTGCCGCCCCTCAATACCTTTATTACCGGTGCTACCTCCCAAGATGAGCGGGGAGTTGTCACCGCTGTCTACGGGACAGTTAGATTCTTTGGAGTGGCGGTGGGTCCGCCTGCTTTTGGTGCCATCGGCTTTGACCGGGTGGGGCTGTTTTACGGTGTTGGAGACCTGGCACTAACAGCCGCTGTTTTGGGATACTTTCTGATTGATCCCCAGCGGCTGCTGGCATATGAGACCAGCCAGTGACATAACATGGGGAACGCGGTCCAGGAAAGTTCGGTGCCGCGAGGGTAGCGAGCTCGGCGAGCGGAGCGAGTGCAGGAGAAAATGGGGGAGTAGAGATGGTGCCAGGTCCACAGTGGGGGAGCGGGAGCAGTCTAGCAAGGCTGATTGTGTACCTAACTGCATTTGTCTTTTTGCTTGTGGGGGTTCCGGCCTTAATTGTCCTAGGGCAGTGGTGGCTGGCCCCCAGTGAGCCTAGTGGGTTTACCATTCGTTTGCTGAGGGAAGATCTTGGTAAGGTAGTGGAAATGGATCTAGAAGACTACCTGGTGGGAGTTGTAGCCGCGGAAATGCCGGCGGATTTTCATTTAGAGGCCCTTAAGGCCCAGGCGGTTGCAGCCCGCACCTATGCTTTATACCGCTTGGAGCAAAGGAAAGCGGCGCCCGGCGGTGAACCTGATCTATCAACTGATTTTCGCATAGGCCAGGCTTGGATGTCTGCTGAGGCCCAGCGGGAGAGATGGGGATGGTACCGCTATTTTCAAAAGCGAAGGCGGATAGTCATATCGGTGCGGGAAACCAGGGGTGAGGTTCTGACCTACCAAGGCAAGCCTATCTTTGCCGCTTACCATTCCACCAGCGGCGGACAGACCCAACCTGCCGCCGATTATTTCAATCCAGTACCGTACCTTTTGGGGGCAGAGAGCTCTTGGGAGGAGACATCTCCCTATTACGTGACCAAACAGAGTATGAGCTGGCCGGAGATTGCAGCCCATTTGGATGTGGAGCTTCCAGGGGAGCTGAGAGAGCTTTTGCCGAAAGGGCCTTTCCTTGGGTCGGAGGATATATCTACGTATGAGCCCTATGGAGCAGGAGAGGATAGTGTTCACCCAGGCGAATTCTTAGACCTATCCGGCTTCTTCCGGATTGCAGAGCTATATCCCACCGGCCGTGTCAAGACTGTTGAGGTCCTTGGGCACTTCTTTACCGGCCGCCAAATCAGGGAGAAGCTGGGGCTTCGTTCCAACTGGTTTACAGTTGAGACTGAAAAAGGTGGAGTTACTTTTACCGTAAGGGGTTACGGCCACGGTGTCGGCATGTCCCAATACGGTGCCCAGGGAATGGCTGCCGCGGGTCGAAATTACAGGGAAATTTTGCACCATTACTACACCGGTGTGGAGCTGGAGGATTGGTACTAGGGCATTAGCGGCATCCAAAGGTGCCAGGACTCTAGGCCGCTGTAGGGAATCAATGAGTAGGCACGTTGGACAACTATTCTTGGGAAAGAGGTGATAGCCCCATTTGGTTTTGGGGGCAGAGCTATGGCCAAGGAAGTCTATGATGTAGCAATTATCGGGGGCGGCCCCGCCGGGATGACAGCCGGTATATATGCCGGGCGTGGTCACCTAAGAGCCTGCATACTGGAGGGTATGAGTACCGGAGGTCAGATGTTTAACACCGCAGTGATTGAGAATTATCCCGGTTATGACAGCATCGACGGTCCGGGTCTAACTCAGGCGATGGAGGAGCAGGTCCGGAAGTGGGATGTAGATATCCTGTACAAGCATGTCACCGGTCTTAAGCGGCAGACGGATGTATTTGAAGTGGAGCTCTTGGGTGGGGAAGCCGTCCAGGCAAAAACGGTGATTCTAGCTTCCGGCTCTAAGCCCAGGAAGCTGGAGGTACCCGGTGAAGCGGAATACCAAGGCCGTGGAGTATCCTACTGCGCGACCTGTGATGGTGCTTTCTTCCGGGGGAAAAATGTGGCGGTAATCGGGGGCGGCGACTCAGCGGTGGAGGAAAGCCTTTATTTAACGAGGTTTGTCAATAAAGTCACTATTATTCACCGCCGGGATCAGCTGCGGGCATCGAAGCACCTGCAGGAGAGGGCCTTTGCCGATCCAAAGATCGAATTTATGTGGGACTCTGTAGTTGAGGCCATAGAAGGCCAGCAGACCGTTGAACAGCTGCAGGTAAAGAATGTGAAGACGGGTACTGTGACTTCCCTGCCGGTGGATGGTGTGTTTATCTATATCGGCATGTTCCCCAACACCGGTTTTCTCCAGGGTGTTGTGGAGCTTGACCAGTGGGGATATGTGGTGGCAGGGGAAGATACCGCCACCTCAGAGCCTGGGATCTTTGCTGCCGGAGATATCCGGGCTAAGGAACTGAGGCAGATCGTTACAGCGGTAGCCGACGGAGCAGTGGCAGCCATGGCAGCAGAGAGGTATCTCAGTGAACGGGGACTGTAAAGGTTTTATAGGTCCCTGCAAGAATGCGGGAGGTCGGTTCTCAATGGCGAGAAGTAGGGTAAACAGCATTTTGGACCTTATCGGCGGAACTCCAATTGTTCGGCTTAATCGCTTGCCCCGGCCAGATGGGGCAGAGGTCTATGCTAAGCTGGAGAGCTTCAACCCTGGGGGCAGCGTCAAGGACAGGATTGCCCTAGCCATGATCCGGGCAGCGGAACGGGATGGAAGGCTGAAACCGGGAGGCACCATTGTGGAGCCTACCAGCGGTAATACAGGCATTGGTCTGGCCATGGTCAGTGCTGCCCTGGGGTACCGGTTGATTCTCACCATGCCCGAGACCATGAGCTTGGAGCGGCGGCGGCTCCTTTCAGCCTATGGGGCGAAGCTGATCCTAACTCCCGGCAACGCGGGGATGCGGGGTGCCATCGAGAAGGCAGAGGCCTTGCTTAAAGAGAATCCCGACTTTTTTATGCCCCAGCAGTTTGAGAATAAAGCAAACCCCCAGATCCATCGTGAAACCACTGCCTTGGAAATCCTTGATCAGATGGATGGGAAGCTGGATGTGTTTGTCGGCGGTGTGGGAACAGGCGGTACAGTAACTGGAGTAGGGGAGATTTTGAAGGAACGGCTGCCGGAGCTCCGGGTAATTGCAGTTGAGCCCCTAGGTTCTCCTGTGCTTTCCCAGGGTAAATCCGGGACCCACAGACTCCAGGGGATCGGCGCAGGGTTTGTGCCCAAGGTACTGAATAGGGCTGTTATCGATGAGGTTATTACAGTCAGCGATGGAGACGCCTACGAGATGGTGCGCCGCTTGGCACGGGAGGAGGGCATTCTAGCTGGGATTTCTGCAGGGGCTGCCTGCTGTGCCGCGCTCAAGGCAGCAGCTGATCTGGAGCCGGGACAGCGGGTGGTAGTTGTCCTTCCCGATACCGGCGAGAGATATCTCAGCACACCGGAGCTTTTTGATGGAGAGTAACCTTGGGTTCGAGTAAGGTGGTGCAGTGATGTTGCAAGCTAAACTGCAGCTTCTTGAGGATATCTTCCAGGAGATGGAGAGTGTCTTGATCGCCTTCTCCGGCGGTGTAGATAGTACTTTCTTGCTCCACACCGCTGCCCGCTTGCTGGAGGAAAATAAGCTGCGGAGACTGTTGGCGGTGACAATTAGAGCTCCTATGTGCCCTGACTGGGAGCTAAGAGAGGCTGAGGACTACGCCCGCAGCTTGGGGGTGGAGCATGTCCTCTTAGAACTTGACATTATGGAGCTGCCTGAGTTTGTCGCCAATCCCCCCAGGCGGTGCTATTACTGCAAGCGGGCACTGTTTGAGGAGCTGTTGGATCTGGCGGATGAGAGGGGCTTAAGTTACGTCATAGACGGCAGCAATAAAGATGATGAAGGAGACTACCGTCCCGGCAGGGATGCCCTTAAGGAACTGGGTATCCGAAGTCCTTTATGGGAGGTAGGGCTGACCAAGTCCGAGATCAGGGAAGCATCCCGCACCCTGGGGCTTCCCACCTGGGACAAGCCATCCTATGCCTGCCTCGCTTCCCGAATTCCATATGGAGTAGAGATCACCGCTGATAAGCTGAGGTTAATTGACCGAGCAGAAGGATACCTAAGGGAACTGGGCTTTAGGCAGGTGCGGGTCCGCTATCACCATGAGCTGGCCCGGATTGAGGTTGAGCAGGGAGAGCTTAAGCGGCTGGTTGATCACGGCCCCCAGATTGTCGAGCGTCTAACGGAATTGGGATTTCTATACGTCACCGCTGACCTGGGAGGCTATCGCACCGGTAGTCTAAATGCCCCATTGTAAAGGGTCTTTTTCCTCAGGCTGCAGTGTGAAAAACATGCTAGTATGAAGGGTGCTGTGGGAAATTGGCCTAAGCAGCACCCTCTTTAATATGGAATCTGCATCCGGGCGCAGGAGTTGAGGCAGGGCTGGTGGAATAGTATTTGAGATACGTTGGTTCTTATGAGGAAAACGGGGAGGTCGTTGCTGTTGGCCCGACAACGGGAATCTCGGCTGATGCTTTTGTTATTAACCATTATCGTTGGGGCCATAATAGGAACAGTTATAGGTGAGGCGCTGCGGGAATATGTCCCCATCTTCGCGCGCTCTGCTTCGATGGGGATTTCGCCGACCACCGTCCACATTGGCAATATCATCTCATTCCACTTTGGTCTTACCTTGCGCTTGAATTTGGCCACCGCCATCGGCCTGATCATCGCCATCTGGCTGTTTTACCGCTTATAGTCCTATTTATATGGAGTGAATCAAACCAGGATTCGGGGCAGGAGTAGGTGAGTAGGGAAATGCCAAAACTGGTTTTAGCATCTCAATCGCCCCGCAGGCAAGAGCTGTTGACTGCTTTAGGTGTGGATTTCACCGTTATTCCTGCTGAGGTTGATGAGAATCTGATCCATGAAGAGAGTCCTGAGGCTTTGGCTGAGGCCCTTGCCTATGCCAAGGCTCGCTGGGTAGCAGACAGGGCTGCGGAAGCCGTTGTGGTAGCCGCTGATACCATTGTGCTGCTGGATTCAGGGGAAGTGCTGGGTAAGCCGCAGGGAAGGGAAGAAGCAGCTCGGATGCTGTCCCGTTTATCTGGACAAGGACATCGGGTAGTGACCGGAGTAGCCATCATTGACACCCAGACCTGCCGGAGCAAGGTTTTTCATGAAACCACCCGGGTGTTTTTTAGAACACTCTCCGATCAGGAGATTGAACGGTACGTTGCTACAGGTGAGCCTCTGGACAAGGCTGGAGCCTACGGCATACAAGGTAAAGGTGCCCTTTTGGTTGAGAGAATTGAAGGCTGTTATTTCAATGTAGTCGGTTTCCCGCTGGCGAGGCTGGGACAAGTCCTCACAGAGTTCGGTGTTTCGCTTTTGTAGATCCGCCAATCACCGGCTGTGCCTCCTGAAGGTTGTAGGGAGGCTGGAGATTTGAGTATTGTTATCCACGATTTGCCTGTTGATGAGCGTCCCCGGGAGAAGCTGTTGCGCTATGGACCGGAGTCCTTATCTAACCGGGAACTGTTGGCCATCATCCTGCGGGTGGGGACAAGGCGTCATTCGGCGTTGGCTTTGGCAGATCAGGTGCTGGCCCGTTTCGGCTCCCTGCGGGAGCTTAGGGATGCCCGCTGTGAGGAGCTGCAGGCAGTCGAGGGTATCGGGCTGGCCAAGGCGGCACAGATCTTGGCGGCTTTAGAATTGGGAAGACGAGTTCAAGCAGCGGTGCGGGTTCCGGCGTCGGTGCGGTCCCCTAAAGATGCTGCTGACCTGGTGATGGAGCATCTGCGCTATCTAGACCGGGAAGTGATGAAGCTGATTCTTCTGGACACTAAGCGTCAGGTGGTGGCCTGCCCAACTGTGTCGGTGGGGACGCTGAATGCTTCCATGGTCCATCCCCGGGAGATTTTCAAAGAGTGTATTCGGCGCAGTGCTGCGGCCTTGATTGTAGCACACAATCATCCCAGCGGTGATCCCACCCCCAGTCGGGAGGATATCCAGGTAACGGCCCGTTTGCGCCGGGCGGGGGAGATTTTGGGGATTGAGGTACTTGACCATATAATCATTGGCGACAATTGCTTTGTTTCTATGAAGGAAGAGGGCTTTTTCACATAGTTGATGCGGGGCAACAAGCTGGCTAGGGGCCTGTTGAGCAGGAGGTAGAGGGCGAATGTTTGGTTTATCAAAGAATATGGGGATTGACTTGGGCACTGCCAATACACTGGTATACGTACAGGGGAAGGGTATTGTGCTCCAGGAGCCGTCGGTAGTTGCTATAGAGAGAAATACCAATCGGGTCTTGGCTGTTGGCGCTGAAGCCCGGGAGATGGTGGGCCGCACTCCAGGGAATATTGTGGCTGTTAGGCCTATGGCAGACGGCGTCATTGCTGACTTTAATGTGACTGAGCGGATGCTGCGGCATTTTATCAGCAAAGCCAGCAGGCGCCGGGGGATTTTCCGTCCCCTGGTGGTAGTAGCCGTTCCCTCCGGCGTCACCGAGGTGGAAAAGAGGGCGGTTATTGATGCCACCTTGTCGGCGGGGGCAAAGGATGCCCGGCTCATCGAAGAACCCATGGCTGCTGCCATAGGATCGGGTCTTCCGGTTCAGGAGCCAACGGGCAGTATGATTGTGGATATTGGAGGAGGAACCACCGAGGTTGCTGTTATCTCACTGGGCGGGATTGTCTCCCACCGCTCTATCCGGGTCGGTGGAGATGAACTGGATGAAGCCATTGTCCAGCACGTTCGCCGGACATATAACCTGCTCATTGGAGAGAGGACTGCCGAACGGGTGAAGCACGAGGTAGGTACTGCCTTCCTGGATAGGGACAGGGAGCGCAAGTCCACAGAGATCCGGGGACGGGATTTGGTAACCGGCTTGCCTAAGACAGTGACGGTTACCGATGAGGAGATCCACTTAGCCTTGGCAGAGCCGATTCAGAGCATTGTTGAGGCAGTCAAGGTCACCTTGGAGCGGACTCCTCCAGAGCTAGCGGCTGATATAATGGATAAGGGAATCATCTTGGCTGGGGGCAGCTCCCTGCTGTGCGGACTGACTCGCCTTTTGAGCAATGAGACCGCTATGCCGGTGCATTTATCTGATGATCCTTTGACTGCCGTAGCTAGGGGTACCGGTACCGCTTTGGAGCATTTTAACCTGCTGCAGCGGGTGATGATTAATTCTAGAAAACTGGGCTGAGCGGTTTGATGTAAACAGAACAAGCTTGCGAGGGATGAGAAAGAATGCGGTGGATAACGGCACGATGGCCCGTTTTGGCCACTATCATTGCTGCTTTTGTCGTAATTGGCCTTATCTAT